>MDSY01006760.1_pt1 | contig 14347 bp, 12 predicted proteins | sample 811131 | NCBI WGS metagenome assembly MDSY01 (sample SAMN05326643, study PRJNA326480) | marine metagenome | isolation source: seawater | place: Atlantic Ocean: South West | collected 2010 | reverse complement strand
GTAGCGAGCAATACCTATTCCGTCAAGACCGATGTAAGCGATATCGCCAATGACTTCAACAGGTGCGTTTTGGGTTTGCTCTCCAGCTTCCCATTCTCCGATGACTTCGTAAGGAGATGCAGTGATAATTCCGACTCCAGACGTCGTTCCTCCGAAGATGTAGCCGTAGCTATCTGCTTCAACAGAGTAGGTCGCCCAGTTTGGCATACCGTCGTATACGTTGAGGCATTCGTTGATTCCCAATGTGGCAATGCTATACTTGCACACGCCGATATTGGTGCCAGCATAGAGGCTACCACCTGAGATACTTGAAACGGCTGCGAAGTCGTAAAACTGTTGAGGGCGCGTGTCCCAAGAAGAGCCCTGGCCGAAAGTCGTCATTTGGTTTCCGTCCCATCGCCTCGCACCTTGTTGCGTTCCAATGTAGAGGTTGAAACCGTCGGATTCAAGAGCGTAGATATTGTCACTTGGAAGGGAACTTGTTGCGCTACCTTGGCCAGGCGTGTTACCAGCAGCTGTGAGCGGAATCATCAGTTCTCCAGTAGAGAGGTCTTTTCGGGCGACACCGTATCCTGGGATTCCAAAGTAAAGTATGTCGCCAACAACGGCCACGGGAACATTATCTGCTCCGTTCACTCCAGTTGAAATCCATGGGGTTAGCCAAGTACCATTTGACAAATCATAGCGAAGTACTCCTTCGTCATCAGTGGCCAAATGAACGATGTTGCTAAACAATGCTAAGTCCACTGCAGCTGCATCATATTCGGGCGTAGCCGGGGTTGCGTTACCGGTAAGGTCAACTGCAATCATTTGCCCTTCTCCGGTAATTCCCACTGCGGTAGAACCATCTGAATCAACCCGTATAATCTCATCACTTAGCAGCCCAGTATTCGAGGAATCCCAGGTCTGCAGCAATGTTCCGTTATTGTGCATTTGATGCAATCCACTTTCTGAAGCGATGAATACATGTGAGCCATCGTTCATCAAGTGATTGACCGTTGTTCCAAGGTAAACAGGTTGGAGCCAACGAGATGCTTGTGCATCAAAGCGATTCATGTAATCATCAGCGGCAACAAAGACAACGCCATTCAATTCAGTTGCATCTTGCATGCTGGATGAAGTTGGACCACTTCCAATCAGTAGAGTTCCTGTTTGAAGTGGAGTGGAACCAGCGGTCAGTTCAGCAAATGAACCAAATCCGTTTCCAAGCAACAACGTCTCAGTTGTTGGAGCACGAGAGCCAACGGCTGGCCATACGATGAAATCCGTACCATCTCCAGTTAATCCGAACGTCGAAATCGGCTGAGAAGTTGAAAAGACGCCAACTGAAGTATCGTATTCATGGAGCACACTCCCACTTAAGATGAATAAGTCCGAGCCCGAACGAGCCATTCCATTGATGGCATTGCTTGACAGCCAATTACCATCGTCCCAAGTCGACAGCCAAAATCCAGAACTCCAGTCATACCGTGCTAATCCATTACTTGGGGAGGCGAGGAGTAATTGGTTTCCTGACACCATCATTTCGGTAATTTCATCAGAGTGAAGGCTGTTTGCAGTTGACCAGGTTGAGAGCGCACTTCCCGAGTTTAAGTCCCAGCGAACGACTCCTTCATCGTCAAACGAAACGTAGAGAATATTGTTGACTTCAAGCATATCCAAGGCCGCCCCATCTGTTGATTTGGTTGCGGGGAAGGTCCAACTTATGCCATCCCATTGAGCAATCCCGTTCTGATTGGCGGCGTAGACATTTCCGTCAGAGGCAATGAGGAATTGATCGGAGGCAGGTTGAGACATTGAAGGGGTTGGAAGAGGAGATTGTTCGCTTGTATCGTCGAGTGAGAAAGCGTGGAAAGCGCTGTCTGCGGTAAGGACATGTAGCAGATTGTTGGTTGTATCAATTGCCAAATCGTTAATTTCCGAATTAAATTCAAGAATGTCGATGACAACCGGGTCATTGGAATAATCCAAGGTTAGGATCGCCTCATCAATAGCGAGGTACATCCGTCCATCATCGGGGTGTATGGCGTGTGTGACTATGTCCAGTTCCAAAGGAGCGAGCGCAACGACAGGGTCGACTGGAGCCAGCGCTTCGATAATCAGTTCAGTAATTTCGGCATCAGAAGGAAGCGTCCAAGTTGCGCCGGAGTCGCTGTTAGGATTCATTCGGCCAGAGTAAGGATTTGGCCCTACAAAACTATCCTGAGAGCCCAGCATTCCAAGTCCTCTCCAATCGAGTAAATTGACGCCGATATCGCTTGCAACAAGCATCGGCTCTTCAATCATCAAACCATCACTTCCATCGACTCGAACTTGGAAAGAAACGTTCGATAATTCCGCGCCTGGAGCAAATTCTAATGTCCACGAAGCGCTTGCCTGACCGCCTGTTGCAGGGTTGGCACCAACTGCGTCGAGTTGGACCCAACCCGTGTCATTACTGCCCTCTTGAGGCCAGATGGTATCAAAGGCAGACTCGTGAGCAGAAACGCCTGTAATGGTAAGCAATGGTGCTGCAGATGAAAGCAGCATGAGCACGACCAAAAGAAGCGCCCTTCGGGCGTCGCGAGGCAGGGCCGCAGCGTTCGCATTGAGGTTCATTAATTCCAATCGGAGTTTTAGGGTATTTGAACGCGCCCCTCAATCGTGCAAAAACATATCACAGAATCTCACCTTTTGCTAGTGATTCGCAATTTTAGTACTCTTTTCTTTTCAGTCAGTTGGTGTTCCGAAAAGGAGGTGGCGTGTGCAGACGGTCACCTACCCACCCTCTCACCACGCAACACTCAAACCTAAGACCACCTTCGACAGGTAAGGTCTAAGTATGAATCTCAATAAAAAGGAGCGCTTACTTCGAAAAGAAGCGTTGGAATACCACGAAGCCAAACCCCGTGGAAAAATCAAGGTTGTACCGACTAAACCTCATTCAACAGCACACGAATTGAGTCTTGCCTATTCTCCAGGCGTTGCTTATCCCTGCCTCGATATTGCAGAACGCCCAGAAGATGCCTATCGCTATACCTCGAAAGGGAATTTAGTTGCAGTTATCTCAAATGGAACGGCAGTTCTCGGCTTAGGAAACATTGGAGCACTTGCCAGTAAACCCGTGATGGAAGGTAAGGGGCTTTTACTCAAGACCTTTGCAGACATCGATGTTTTTGATATTGAAGTTGATACTGAAGACCCTGAATCATTTATTGAAACAGTTGTCAATATCTCAAAGACATTTGGCGGTATCAACCTTGAAGATATCAAAGCCCCAGAGTGTTTTGAAATCGAACGCCGTATTGCAGAAGCTACTGATATTCCAGTTATGCATGACGACCAACATGGAACTGCCATCATCTCTGCTGCAGCATTATTGAACGCAGTTGAACTTCAAGAAAAGCGCCTTGATACAATAAAAGTCGTTGTAATCGGAGCAGGTGCAAGTGCTATTGCGTGTGCGAATCACTACGTTGCTATCGGTGTGAACCGGGAAAATATTTCGATGGTAGACAGTAAAGGAATCGTTACCAAAGCCCGCCTTGAGGCTGGAGAATTAAATGAATACAAGGCACCTTTTGCACACGAAAGGGAGGCCGGTGATTTAGCAGATGCATTGCAAGGTGCTGATGTTATGCTCGGACTTTCTAGGGGCGGTCTTGTCAGCAAAGAAATGGTGGCTACAATGGCTGAAAACCCGATAATCTTTGCACTGGCAAATCCAACGCCAGAAATTACACCTGAAGAGATTTTGGAAGTTCGTACTGATGCCATTATTGCAACAGGTCGTTCCGATTATCCAAACCAAGTGAACAATGTTTTGGGATTCCCCTATATTTTCCGAGGTGCACTTGATGTACGCGCCCGCGACATTACTCAAGGAATGAAGATGGCAGCAACCCATTCACTCGCCCAGCTTGCCAAAGAACCCGTTCCCGACTATATTTCCGCCGCTTATGATGGTGCGACAATGCAATATGGACCTGATTACATCATTCCAAAACCCTTCGATCGAAGGGTGTTGATTTGGGAAGCATCAGCTGTGGCTCAAGCCGCAGTTGAAGAAGGAGTGGCAGCAGTCCAGCCCGGCGAGTTTTCAATCGTTGATTATCGTGAACAATTGGAAGCACGTCTCGGTCTTTCTTATTCCATCATGAGGCATGTTATCAACCAAGTACGCGGTAAAGGAAAGCGCATCGTATTCCCTGAAGGCGATAATGAGAAAGTTTTACGCGCAGCAGCACAATTAGTTGAGCAGAAAATTTGCTACCCTATTCTCCTTGGTCCAGTGGACCGTATTGAAAGGATGATAGATGAATTGGGCTTACATTTTGAGTACGAAGTTTTTGATCCAAGAAAAGATAAGCGCAGGAAAGGAGTTTTTGCTGATAATCTGATGGAAAAACGCAGCCGAAAAGGGATGACCTATGCCGATGCGCATCGTCTGCTCAAATCTCGACCCTATTTTGCAAGCCAGATGGTCATGAACGGAGATGCCGACGGATTTGTCGGAGGCGTAAGTCGAAATTATGGCGATGTTCTCCGTCCCACTCTCGAACTCATAGGGCCTGATGAAAACGCTCATTGCGTTGTTGGATGCTATATGATGAATGTCAAAGGTAGAACTATTTTCTTAGCAGACGCTACTGTTAACGTGTACCCCGATAGCCGTACTTTAGCCGAAATTGCAGTCCAAACAGCCAAAGTCGCACGCCGGTTCGGCGTTGCTCCTCGAGTTGCCATGCTGTCTTTTTCTAATTTCGGCTCGAGCCGAGCCCAACGTTCAGAACGCATTGAAGACGCGATTGAATTTGCGCGTGAACTCGACCCGTCATTGGTTATTGATGGGCCTATGCAAGCCGATACTGCACTCAATGGAGATGTTCAAACAGAATATCCATTTATGGATTTCAAAGGCCCAGCCAATGTCCTCGTTTTGCCGAACCTGGCTGCTGCAAACATCGCTTACAAATTACTCGAGGAACTCGGAGACGCAGAAATGACCGGACCTATACTGGAGGGAATGGACAAACCTGTGCAACTTGTTGCACGTCAAGATGGAGTACGACACATCGTCAACATGGCAGCCATCTGTGCAGCTGATGCAATTCGTCAAGATTCATACTGGGAAACGCTCGTCACGCCCACCAGTGACAAGTAATGTTTCTGCCTCTTCAAAGAGAATCGTTGGCCTACGAGGTCGCCAAAAAGCACCTGTCACAAACCCTGCACACAACCCTCCGAACAGTAAATTTGCCCAGCCAGTTGTTGCATAACTCCCCATTCCACGAGCGATGGGAATGGCAAATGAAGGAATAACTCCAAGAAGAAAAGTCCAGAAGATTTCACCACGAACGTTGGCTGAGAAATCAGCATTCAGCGGAACTCGCACAGCCTCTCCTTCACGTTTTGGAGTGATGACCAGACGAATGACAATCTCGCTTAATTCCCGGTCCATAGGAGCACTTGAGAGTGCGGTGACGCCTTCTTGTCGAGGGTGTGTTTCAATCGCTGCCCGATGGTGAGCCATTGGCCCTAATCCCTCAAAAGCGCGAGGCCGCCCGTCCATCATTGCTCCACGATAATTATCTGAAACCCCATCCGCTAAAATTTCGATTTTACCTGGTTCTAGTTTGAACTCAAGATGTTCATGTGCGCGTCTCCATTCACCTTCACTAGGGCAACGAACTTCCCACGATTTGGTCGCATCAAGCCCCATTTTCGTTGTCTGCAGGCCACGGGTCAACTCTGAACAAATCTGCTGGATTCGCTCGCCCCCCAACTTAACATCACCCTCTTTGAAGTTGAGTAATTCTTTTAATTGCACTTCTGTCAAAACGGCTTTTGTCACATAAAATTCTGGGCATCGCACCTCATGACGAGGCCGCTGACCCCCATACATCCATCCGCCCTTTTCTGTTCCTAGGAAGACATGCCCTGCTTCTACAGATTCAAATTCAATACCTCGATATTGAACAGACATTTCTTCACCCCGTCAAATGGTCTGTTCCATGCGCTGGTACCAGGCCATACCGATCTCATGGTCTTGTAATAATGCAAATTGTGGGAATGGGGAAATAGAGCGCATGTAGCCGAATACTGAGAAATCGACTAAGTCAGGACTCTCGCCACCAAAGAAATCCTTACCTTCATGTGCGTCGGTAAATTCTGATAACAAATCATGCCAGAGTTGTTTTGGTTTACGGCCATCTTTTTTGACTCTTTTCCGAGCTATGATTCCCCACATAATAGGGAACCCGGCCCACGCATACAACCTCTTTGCAAAGAAACCGAATTTTTCTATTTTAGAAATGCGAACAGTTGTTTTCAACGCAGAACCGATGCTTCCATACAGTATCGGGATTGTCGCTTTTGACATTTTAGTATCCGACCACTCAAGCCATTCTGCTTGACGTTCAGCATCGCCAATCGCTGCCAACTTACCAGAATTATATGTAGCATCGATATGCTTGAGTAGCGGTGTTGAGTCGACATGATAGCCACCGTTTTCATCTGTGAATACGGGGACCTTGCCCCAATCGCCAGCGAAACTTACTTCTTTCTTGATTTTCATGCCATTGACACCGATGTAATCGATGTCGAGTTTGAGGTGTTCTACTAACCCCCGTACCTTCCAACAAAAAGGACAGGTGTGGAGTATATGGAGGGTAGGAGTTTGACTCATTGAATAAAGCGGAGTGACGCTCCTTCTTCAATCCTCGTCATCATTCTCAGGCTTCCAACCTGGCTTCCAAAAATCAAGATTATCAAGCCATGCCATCCACTCACGGTCTTCGCAAGTCAGTAAACGAAATGCCCTTGCATCGAGACCGCTTCGATTAACGTCGCTTAAGATTCCGTGTTGTGCAGCATCGCTCCATTCCACTTGCATTCTGCGGATTTGTCTTCGGGCCTCTTCTGGATTATCAAAATTCAACTCGCAGGCGTCTCTTAATTCAGAAATCAAAATCCGATTGTCTTTCAGCAAAGGGTCGCTTATAGGAGCGCGATTGGTTTTCGCTTTTCGCCCAAACGGCCACCAACCCATGCCCACTAGTCGACGGCCCTTCCCTAAGATATTTTGCGCCAGTGGGTATGAGGGCTTCATCAATAATGACGCATTGGCGAAACTATGGCAAGGATAACAGTTCATCTCCACGGCAAGCCCAAGGAGAAAGCAAACCGTGAACTAATCCAAATGTATTCTCAACGTCTAATTACGCGTGGAATCCGTCTCGAGTTTCACTCGGATAAATTATCATTAGATGCATATGTCGACCTTTTGCAAAAGAAGAATGGGACAATTCTTTACATGGACGAGGGAGGTGAAATGCTTGATTCGATTCAATTTTCTAATTCTGTGCATGAGTGGAATATGGCTGGTGAAGAAACACACCTCGCAATAGGCCCAGCACAAGGATGGCAATCATCTGAAATTCCTAAGAACGCACTCCGCCTTTCCCTTTCGAAAATGACATTTCCTCATGAACTAGCGAGTGTGTTATTGGTTGAGCAATTGTATCGTGCTACCGAGATACTGCGTGGATCTGCTTATCACAAGGCCTGAGCAAAGGGTCAAAAAGTGCCGTTTCTTCGATTGATTTGGAGGGGAGATTATGCTCGCATTTGAGACGAATACTTTGCAATGGATATTGATTTGCTTTGAAGCAGTTATCGGCCTTCTGCTCTTCATCGGCTCCAAAAGCCAACCTTTCCCTCAACCTTCACGGAGGTTTGGTTTGTTCATACTCTCACTCTCATCAATGGTTGCTGTTGGGCAAATGGCACCAAACCCAGTTACGGTGACCGGCCATCTCGTCTTGCTTACAGGCGTTGGCTCGTTCGGCCTTCTTGCCGGCATTCACCACCTTGTGCGAACCCGAAGAGAAGTTCTGCTTGCTCCTTTTTCAGGATTTTTCTTTTGCGCTGGTGTTGGTGGATTAATGGTTCAGACATGGGAGAACTTGAATCAGTTTGAACAATGGTCTGGTTTTCTTTCTTTAGTTATGCTTGGCGGTGGTCAGACATGGCTTGTGTTTCGTGGGCTCTTGATTGGGCGATTGCCGCTGGCCTGGAGTCAAGCGGGGATGGTTGCCCTTCAGCGAGGTCAAATCGATGGTGAAAATGGAGCAATCGCCTGTTTCGAAAAAGGATGGGATGCAGAAGAAGAACACCTCAATCCAATGGCTTATCTCGCACTTCATCGGATTCATCTTTTCATCGAAGATGAGTCTACTGCCAATGATTGGCTTGAGTCTCTGCTCTCGGTCGGGGGCGAAGAGGCGGTTGCGATTGAATGGATTCAAGCGATACACAATGCACTCGAACGAATTGACTCTTCAGCATCAACTCGCCTTCCGCCGATTCATCATTTTGAGCAAGAATAAGCCTTATTCCGGCAATAAAACTCTTCTTTAGAGTCAATTAACGGTGCATTTGTGATTATTTTCACGCAAGAATACAAAGGACTTAAGTGTTAGAAAAACAATATTTACACATGGGAGAAGGAAAAGCGGAGAAAGACGACTGGAAATTAGGCACAATTCTATGGTTTGCAGTCGTCGTTTGGTTCTCTTCTAGCCTTCTTTCTCAAGCAGCCTACATGGCGTTTTACGGGATTCCATACGATGCAATTGTTCTTCTGAAGCAGTTTGGGCCGCTGTATTATGGAGTCATTATTGTAGAACTGTTCATTTGGATAGGACTTGCTTCTGTTCTTGTGATGAAATTTGCTCGAAAGGTTATCCCAAATTTCCAAACACCAGTCCCCGTAGTTTGAAGAAAGTGCACCGTTTTTTGACAACACCCTCCAAACCGTCCAAAATCAAATATCTTTTCCGATGACTTGAAGGTCCTCCAAGTAAAGCGGCCCATGTGAAAGAACATTCAGATCTTCCCTTCTTTTCCGGACGACCAATGGACATACGTTCGTTGGTCAACGAGGAAGACGCGTTACGCGAACTTCCGAAAGGGGCTCAATTAGTCTCAATTGAGGATGCCAGAGAAAATCTCCCCAAAGTTACTCGCATGTTGGCAGAATTACAAGCAATGAGCGATGTGGCCCACGACCTCACGGAAGAATTAGAGGTGCTGCTTGAAAGTTTAGAGGCTGAAAGCGAACATGTTGTAGAGGTCGCAGAACAATTGGCTGAACTTGTAGCTCACTGGCAAAAGGTAACTGCCCAGATTGAAGATACCGGTACGCGTATTGCTTGCCTAGAACCTGGCCGATTAGAGTGGTATGGAGTAGTTGATCAACATCTTGCATTGTATTCTTGGCGTTTTGGTGAAGAAGATATTGAATGGTATCATCCAATAGATTCCACCTTCCTTGCCCGAAAGCCACTCATAGAAGCATGACTTGGGAAGGCTTGAGGCAGAACAGATGGTACGCATTACGCGAGTCTATACGGGCACTGGAGATGAAGGAGAAACATCGTTGGTCGATGGCTCGAGGCGTTCAAAATCAGATCCTCGCCTTGAGACAGTAGGGACATGTGATGAACTGAATGCCCTTTTTGGTATGTGCTTGATGGAAATCCGTCGGCTACCAAGCCACATCGACGGCGGAAGTAGTTCCACCATTGTGCGAGTTCAATCTATTTCGAACCAAGTTTTGCCTCGAATTCAAAATGAATTGTTCGACCTTGGTGCTGAACTTGCTTGCCCCCCCTCTCGTTTACCTGAAGGAATGGTTGTTTTGAATGAGAATCAGGCCTCAGTTTTGATTGAAGAAATGGATGCTTGGCTTGAACAACTTGAACCACTCACCAGTTTCATCCTTCCATCCGGACAAAGTCCCGAAGCTGTCATCCATCTTGCTCGCACCGTGACACGACGCCTTGAACGCCGAGTACTCCATTTGCTCGAAGTAGAAGGGACTGGTTCAGTTCGGCCGCTTGTTCTCATCTACCTCAATCGCCTTTCAGATTGGCTCTTTGTGTTTGGAAGATGGGTCTGTTCTATTCTCGGAAATGAGGAGTCGCTTTGGAAGCCATTGGGCCACAGAGGTCCAGAAAGCGGAATCGCCTCCCTCATTCGGAAACAGAATGAAAGCGACAATGATTTCAAGCAACTTTGAATTAATCTTTACCAAGTTTTTTCATATGAATGTGGGCCTTTTTGAGAATCATTCTTGTCGCATCGTGTGAAAGTTGCTCTGCAGCTTGCTCCCAGTCGAGCCACATGTGGCCTCGATGTTCGATGGAGAGTTTGACTGTTATTCGTTCGGTTTCAGCAAGATACCACAAGACCTGCTTCGTTCGTTTCTTACCCTTGTGGCGATATGAATATTCACTTCTTTCTACAAATTCAGGGACAAATTCAATTTCATCAATCCCGGTTTCCTCGAGCAGTTCACGTCGAGCAGTAGCATGGTGGTCATCGTCACTTTCCTCGACATGGCCTTTCGGAAAGTCCCAATGCCCTTGAGGATACTGCAGCAAAAGGATGGTTCCATAATTGACCAAGACGATGCCGCATGAGGTCTCCATGCATCCAGCAGAGCGGCGATAGGTCAAGTCAATTGTGGCGAATTGTCGCTTGAAAACCTTCTTGCCGTGTGTGCGCATCGATGTCGTTATGGCCCCCTCTCTCTCTACTCTGGAAAAAGCTGGACTGCCCTCTTTTACTCGAATAATTGCTGATTCTGATCTTGATGGGTTGTGCGCTGCGGCAGTGCTTAAGGCCGCAAATCCCGATGCAGAAGTTCATTTTGCTCATGCTGCATTAATTCGTTCCGGGGCCGTTGATCAATTGATTGACCGCTCCACAGCTATGGTTGACCTGCCTTTCCATCCTCAATGCGGGTGGTATTTGGATCATCACCTCACCAACCGTCCAAATAAGGAAGAAGAGGCAGAATTTGTCGCAAATGGGGGGACCTGCCATTGGGAAGCAACCCCATCAGCGGCCCGTCTTGCATATGACGTGTTGAGTCCTTATCTCGACGTTTCACATTTGGAGGAAATAATGCCCGTTGTTGATGCACTCGATTCAGGCCAAATTACTCGTGAAGAATTTATCGAAGACGGCCCAATTCTCCAACTCTCTCGTTCTCTCTCGCTTAGCGAGCCAGAACATATGCAGCATGTACTCAATCTCCTTTCTCGAGGAGCTCGTTTGAAAGAAGTTCTTCATGACCCTAAAATCACCCCCCACATTGAGCGAGCGCGTAAAGAACGAGGAGCAGCCCAACGAGTTGTTGAGCAACATACAGAAATCATCGATCGCCTTGCAGTTTGCCGGATGGATGAAAAAGGCGTTCGTTCAAACGGTTATTTGGTTACTGCATGGGCAGGCGAAAGAGCGGATGCCTGTTGCATTATACACGGATATGCGGACGGTTCCATTGAAACGCCTCACCACCCAGCGTTGTCCGCTAGTTTTTACGCAAATTCTTTTCTTGAAAATGGACAAGGTCGCTATGATCTTTCGCGATTGGCCACTGCACTTGATCCTACAGGAGGGGGTCACGCCAACGCATGTGGATGTAGGATACAGCCTCCCGGCGTTGATGCTAATCTCGAAACTTGGTTGAAGATGTGGTCGAATAGAGAGCAAGAACTTTCTATTCAATAGTCTTCATAGAATTGCAAAAATCTCCAAGAATCCTAAGAAGGCATGGATGAATGCAAGAACGATGATGAGGTCTGCAGCTCGTCCATGTTTCATACTGTGATGGGTGAATTTTTCGCCTTGGTTTCGTGCATCACGGGCTCGTCGCCCCATTCGTGCCAGGAGAAAAAGCAAGACAAATCCTACTGGCCCCATAAATCCATGAAGGCTTTGCGGTATGATTGAAGCAAGAATACTTTCATTCTCTCTCCAACCAATAAATGCCCGACTCATGAATGCGACACAAATGACTAAAAAAGCCGCCCAAATCAGTCGGTCACCATATTTCTCATGCTGAGTACGCGCTTTTTTCCGTTCATCACCCTTGAGTTCATGGCTTTTCTTTCTCCAAGAATATTGCCACCAAATCCATCCAAGTAAACCCGTGGCGAGGATTGGGTGGAGGAGTAAAACGACAATTCGAACGATATCCATGCGACTCCTCGATTGTGTCCAATGGTTCTTTGTTCATGGATGTTCGCAGACATCTTTCCAAAATGGTAGACTTTTCAGTTCAAGGTGGCTCTGCCGGTGGGTTGAAGGAGGGTAGGTTGAGCCAACGAGAGGGAGGGGGAGCGATGCAAGAGAATCACATGGCAAATTGTCTTGAAGTTGCTTTCAAAACCAACGTCACAAAACCTCGACGCCAATCTTTGGTTGTCAAAACTGCTGATTGGCAATTACTCGAGAAACCGTGGCGCCCAATTCTCCTTTTGGCAATTGCAGAAACGGAACTACCAGCCGCTGACGAGGAGGATTCAGAAACACCGACTCGGCGTCGTCAAGCAGGCGGTCGTGGTCGTAGCCGTCGAGGTGGAAAAGGCGCTTCAGGCCCAATGGATTTACTCCCTTCAGCTGAAGAAATGGTTCTACCCTCTGACTACAGCCCTGCATACCGCCTTGCTACATTGCTTATTCACAAACTCCTCAACAAAGACGAATGGGATGAAGAATGGGAAGTGACTGAAAAGTCACTCCGTGAGACCTGTTTAGAAAAGGGCGTGCATCCAGTGTGGGTAGACCTCGCTCAACGAACAGCACTCCTCGGTCAATTTGCTGCATTCCCTAAAGCAAAAGTCAGCAAAGCAAAAGCAGGAAAAAAAGTGAAACTGAGTTCAGCTTTCATCAACCCTTTTGAATCCGAGGAACTCATTAATGCAGTTAACGAAATATCTCCTGCAGTCACAGATGCGCAATCACAAGTTGCCCTTCGCAACATTGTCTCGCAATTGTCTTCAGGAAGGCCCCTTCAACCGGCTGAAGTTCTCCTTGGTCTTGAAGGCCCAGGTTCTGCTTTGAGTGTCCTTCTTGCAATTGCGTCGAAACAAGACCCTACTGAATCACTTAAGCGACTCAAAGAAGTTGATTCTGATCTATCAGAACAACTGAGTGATTTCCATTCTCTTCGCCAAGGCCAAGTCATCAATTGGAAGAAATCTAGAACAGCCAAAGGAAACCATTCTCTCTCGGCAGCACGGCAACTCCTCGCATGGGAAAATCCCCCTGAAGAGGCTGCAAAACTTTCTTCTAAGCAACTTGCTGAAGGTCTTGAATTACTCCATGAACATACAACCAACGCCGTTCAAATTGAAAAGCTCATGTGGTGGCGTTTGAATGCACTTTACAAAGAAGGTAAAACAGAGGAAACAATCGAACTTCTCACCAGCCTCAAACTTGACCAAAACACGGAACTTTCCACTCTGACCCCGCTTCTTGCTGACCTTTCAAGTGAAGTGATTGACCAGTGGTTGATTGAACAGATACCGCTTCTCGATGATGGTGCTTTAGTCGCCTTGATTCAAATGGAACCTCTCTCCTTGGCGATTCGCTCGCTTGCATCAAAACACCTCTCGCATGAGTCAAGTGAGGCATGGGAGAGCGTTTTCCCGCTTCTCATCGACATTTATACACAAACCATGGAGTTGAATCTCCTCGCTCAGATGGTGACTTCAAACGACCTTGTTCCAATTTCCCATCCTTACGAAACATTGCTTGTTTCCCACTTACTTGATGCCGGAAGCGATAGTCAGATTTGGCTTAATGTTCGGGCAGCACGTCGAACTGCCCTTGCTCAAATTCATAGTATCGATGCACCCGATTCTTTCTCCTCTACATCAGAAGCATTACTCATGCTGTTCGAAGGAGAAAACATCGAAGATGAACGCCTTACAACGGTGCTTGACAAGCAAGGCCTTCTGGCATTTGGCCCAATCCGACAAGCGCTACGTGAAGGCGGAAGTGGCATCGCCTCATCCACGCATCTTTCAAACCTTGAACAGAGTGTTGCATCCGCAGACCTGACCGTAATGGAACGTGTTCTCTTCAATGCCGTCATTTCCACTCTGCGTCTTAACCATGTGGCACTGATGCTTCAACACGGCAATTCTGACGAAGAGAATATTGAAACTCTCAACACTTTGTTAAACAACCCGATTATTCCAACAGGAATGATTCATAGTGTTCGCCATCTTGTTCTAGAACATGATATTGGGCTACCGTCTCTTGTTCGATGGTATCAAAGCCACGATGCGTTATCTCCTTGGCACACACTTGCTCGTGCAGCAGTTTACGCTTCTAAGAAAGAGGAATTGAATGCTGCAAGAGATTATCGTAAAGCTGGTGACCATGAAGAATTTGATTACGAACACTCACTCATCTTGTATCGAAAGGCGCTCATCCATTTGGCATTCGCTGAACAATGGCGTGAAGCGGTTGAACTGCTTGACGCTCAACCTGCACTGAAGAGTGC
>MDSY01023395.1_pt1 | contig 14349 bp, 22 predicted proteins | sample 811131 | NCBI WGS metagenome assembly MDSY01 (sample SAMN05326643, study PRJNA326480) | marine metagenome | isolation source: seawater | place: Atlantic Ocean: South West | collected 2010 | reverse complement strand
CCTCCACCAAAAGTCCACTTAGGGCCGAGTGGGTTTTTGATGGGGGCGAAATAGGATCGACTGGCGTGGAATAGAAAAGTGTAGAACTGTCGGATGACTCCGTTATTGGTCAACATTCTAAATGCAAACGATAATTTTGCATCTCAAGACTACGCTCTAGCAGCGTAAGTTGGATAGGGTTTCGGTAGGTTTCCTAGTAACAGAATAACCTACCATTTATCCTTATTGTAGGATGAATAAACTATAGAAAGGAGAGACAGCCGGTACTAAGCCTTCATAGACTCTGATTTACGGAGTACATCATTGGTAAGACAATGTAGGATTATTTTAGAGTGGCTTCTAAAACTGTCGGGTTGATGGTCATCCTTATAAACCATCCTACCATTTCGAGCCTACGTAGAAATGGTCGAATACCGTAGGTAGTTCTATCTTGTACCTACAAAGATAGAAGGATTATAAAGGGGTGGGGGGTTGTTACCAAATAAACACGCCGGGGGCCACGGTTAGCCCCCACTTTATTAAGGAATTATAACATGAGAACGTCAAAAACTTTTGCTATAGAAATAGAAAATATTGTAAAAGATAAAAAAATCACACATATGGAAGCAATTCTTTTCTACTGTAAAAGAGAAGAGATTGAACCAGATACGGTTAGTTCTTTGGTAACTAAAAGCTTAAAAGACAAAGTTGAAGCGAACGCTAGAGATTTAAATTTTCTCCCAAGACAAGCACAATTACCAGTATAGGAGATAACATGAGTATATTAATTGCGATTGCACTTTTAGGTGCATTATTTGTAACAGACAATCAAGAATTTTTCGATAAGGTTGAAAAAGATATTGATGCTGGTAACACATGGCATTTAGTAGGGCCAAGAGATGCAGACCCTAATGTTATTTCATTACCTATTACTGTAGAAGGTCATGATCCTCAAATCATTTGGAAACTTAAAAAACCAGAATAGAAAATGCAAGCAGTTGACGTTTATTTGATGTATTGTGCTTTAAAGGCTCACTTTAAAGGTGATTATGATTATCACAGATTTAGTGGGCAAACTAAGATTAAGCGAGATTCTTTTTGGAAACGGAAAGACCGTTTTTTCTTTGTCAAGGTAGGACGCAAATATGATGATGGTGAAGTTTTAAACTATTTTGTCTCAAACTTTATTCAAGACCGTGATGGATACATTGCAAACTTTAATGATAAAAATTATGAAGATTGGTTAGAAAAGAGAAAGATGTTCTATGAAATTTTTATTGAAGAACTTAAACCTTTTGTCAAAGAATTTAATCCATTATTTGAATCAAAGGATGGTGAACATCCTCTATTACTCAAGGAGTATTTAGGTAAACGTGTATCTTTGGAAACAATGATTGTTCTTGACAATCTTGTAGAGTTTAGTAAACGATGGGATAAGGAGTTAGAATGGGATGATTTTGTGTGGCCTGATGTAAAAAAACTTATGAAAAATTACAAAGGGTTCTTGACAATTAATGCTGATAAGTATAGAATAAAATTATTGAAACTAATAGAGGAGCCAGTTGATGGAAGTCACTGTACATCTTGACGGCAATCCCGCCGTAAGAGAAGAAGGTTTTTTTGAGAGTAAAGTTTCTACTCTTCAAAAAACTGTTAAGGCATTGCAATTTGACAATGCTGAGTTGGTGAAAGCCAACGAACAACTGTCGGAAAGAGTTAAACAACTCGCTTCCAGACAACCTAGTTGGCCGAGGGGCTATCGCCCTCGCCGGAACAATCAAAGGAAAGATAAGTGAAAGTAACACTTGTCGATTCTATGGGCAGCGATTTATCAGTGGTAAACGCTGCCCGTGTTTCCTTTGCAAAAACTTCTGAATGGGAAGCTATTCCAGAAGCTGGTAAAATGGAAGGTTTTCTAAAATACGAAGATGAACGTCTAATTAAGTATCTTGCAAAGCATGATCACTGGAGTCCTTTTGGCCATGCATCAATGCAATTTCATATTAAAGCACCAGTGTTTGTTGCAAGACAACTTGTTAAACACCAAGTCGGTTTAGTGTGGAATGAAGTATCAAGACGATATGTAGATGATGAAGTAGAGTTCTATGAACCTACAGAATGGAGACTTGCAGCTGAAAACAAGAAACAAGGCTCATCTGATGAAACTATACCTTTTAGTGTTGCGTCTACATACCAATGGACTAAACAAACTTACGAAAATCTTTTAAATGCTGGTGTTGCACCAGAAATGGCCAGAATGGTTTTACCACAATCCATGATGACAGAATGGTATTGGAGTGGAACACTAATGGCATTTGCTCGTGTATGCAACCTACGATGCAAACCAGATGCACAAAAAGAAACCCAAATGGTTGCAAATCAAATTGATGTTCTTGCACAAGAACTATTTCCTAACTCATGGGAGGCACTACGTGACAATTAATAATGAAAGTAATTTAATTACAGTTGATAAAATTATGGTTTTGATGGAAGAAATTGCTGTGTTAAAAAGTCGATTTGAAGATACCGATACAGGTCATCTAAGAACAGCAGTAAATGTCATGGAAAATAGAATACAAGAATTACGTTCTAGAATACATGACTAAATACTTAAAGGAGTATTGACTTTTACTCCGTTATATATTAATATACGATTATACATTTACATAAGGAGAAAAATATGTCGTTTAATGCATTAAAGTCTAGTTCTCTAGACAAACTGCTCGGTGCCGCTGAGACAGAAAATAAACCCCAAGAAAAGAAGTCTTACGTAGACGAAAGAATTTGGAAACCAACGATGGATAAAACTGGTAACGGTTTTGCTATCATTCGTTTTCTTCCTCAATCAGAAGGTGAGAATTTACCTTGGGTAAAACTTTGGAATCACGCATTTCAAGGGCCAACTGGTCAGTGGTATATTGAAAACTCTCTAACTACTGTAGGTCAGAATGATCCAGTTTCCGAACACAACACTCGTTTGTGGAATTCTGGTGTAGAATCTGATAAAGAGATTGCACGAAAGCAAAAGCGTAAGTTGCAATATTACTCTAATATCTACGTTGTTAAAGACTCTGCTAATCCAGAGAATGAAGGTAAAGTGTTTCTTTATCGTTATGGTAAGAAAATCTTTGATAAGATTATGGAGGCTATGAAGCCTGCGTTTGATGATGAGGTTGCAATTGATCCTTTTAATCTTTGGGAAGGTGCAAACTTCAAGTTGAAGTTGCGTAAAGTTGATGGTTACTGGAACTATGATAAGTCAGAGTTTGAGGCACCATCTGCTCTTCTAGATGATGATGATGCTCTTGAGAAGATTTGGAAGTCACAGTACTCACTATCTGAGTTTACTGCGACTACAAACTTTAAGTCTTATGATGAATTGAAAAAGCGTCTTGACCTTGTTTTATCTGGTACAGTTGCTACATCTAATGTGGTAGAAATATCTGAATCTTTTGATGATTCACCAGAAGAAAGTATTACCGTAGATACTACAGAAGAACCAACTCCTTCTGTGTCGGTTACTTCTATTGTCCATGATATGGATAATGAAGAAGACGATACTATGTCATACTTTGAAAAACTAGCAGAGGATAATTAAGTGAAAAAACTTGCCTTAATGGCATCAGCGGTAGTACTTTTTAGTACTACTGCTAATGCAAATAGTGTATCAATTGAATGTCGAGATGATGTTGAACGTGGTACACTTAAATTAACTAACCCGCCTATCATGAATTGTGAAGATTTTAATTTGGTTAAAAAATATATTGGTTCTGGTGTTACTGTAGGGCCTAATTCAAAAGTAAATGATTTAGTTTCTGCAATTGAAAATATTAAACCAATGGTTAAAAAAACCAATTCAGAAAGTCCAATATACGAACCACTTGAAGATGAATTTTCTGGTATCAAGCGTCATGAAGCTTTTTTTGATGAAAATGAATGTCCTAAAAGTGAAACACGATGGATAAACTTAAAATTTAATGAAGATGGTGGTGTTACCATCAAAAGGTAAGATAAACCCTGGGCCCTCGTAGAAATATTTCTACGAGGGTTTTTGCTTTAAGTAGCTGGGTATGCGTTATTCATAAACCCATATTGACCAGCGGCTGGATTTGTAATTGAATCCGAAACAACTGTATTACTAGACGAAGTATTATTAAATGATCTATTATCAGCTGGTGCATTTACCACTGGCGTTGATGATGCTGAAGGTGCTGGTTTAGGAGTAATTGATTCTGGTGTTTGCTTTGTGCTAAGGTAATTTTCTCTATATTTAATATACTCTTCTGGGTCTGATACGCCTTGTTGTTTGTAGAACTGTTCTCTGGTTAGCATTTTTGAGCTATCAAGTTTACTAGTTGGTGTAGCAGTTTCACCACCTTCAGCACCACCTGTTTGATCACCGCCATGTTCGGCCATCTGTGCATCGAATCGCTTTTGTGCCTTTATTTGATTACGTCTTGCATGACCGCCACGTGCTGTAACTTTTGGTCTTTCTGGTTGTTTGTTATTCATTAAAAATTCAGCAAGAGACATACCTATGTACTCTCCACCAAAATAACCTAGTAATCCACCACCAGCTGCACCAACTAACGCACCAATTGGCCCACCAAGAGCACCCGCTAATGCTCCCAATTTTGCACCGCCAACGCCACCAAGAATACCACCAAGAGCACCACCAACAGCTTTAATTTTTTCTTCCTTTGATAGACTGTCATCAAGTAAAGTTTGTACTAATAAACCAGCACTAAGAGCTGCACCGATAAATGGTATTTTCTTAGCAAAAGTTGCTAATTTAGGAAATGCTTTTAAATGAGAGAACTTATCTTTAACAGCGCCTGCCACTTGTGATACTTTAGTTCTTCTTACATCACTAGGGTCTACCATTCTTGCTGTTGCTTTACCGTCAGCACCAGCAATGGAGAGTTTACCACTTGCAGATTTTACTACTTTTTCTCCACCTTTTACAGTACCAACAGTTTTAGCAACTGCATTTAACTTTGTGGATGACGCTTTGGTTGCCGCACCAACTGTTCCAGCAGTTTTTGATGCAGTTGCGGCTGCAGCGGAAGTACCTGTAATTAAAGATTTAAATGCACCAGCGAGGGCAGTGATTGGTTTAAGTAATAGTTTTCCAAGCATGAATGTGCCTTTAACCAACAATCCCGCTGTTTTAAATGGTGCAAAAAGAAACGCTACACCCAAAGCTAAACCAAGTGCTTTAAGTGTATTTAAAATTCCCTCTGTTACTTCTGGCCCAAGATATTCTTCAATTTTGGTAAACAAATTAGAGAATGATTGTTTAATACCCTTAAATGTTTCGCTTTCAGTTATTGTGGTTACTAGTCCAGATACAGTATCATATAATCCTTTTAAACCTTTCACAGCGTCTGCTACAAAAGTACCTATTGCTTTCCATTGGTCATTGTTTAAAAAACCAATTAGAGCCATAACACCTAAACCAAATAAAGTATTTAATGGAATTTTACCAAAGATAGTTGATGTAACATCTGCTGCTTTTTCTCTAAGGGAAGAACCAACATTTTTAAGACCCTCACCTATTCTAGCAAATGTTCTTTCTCTTTTTTCGGAACTTTCTCTTTCTTTAGAAGCACTATTAGCCGTTGCATCTATATTATCTTGCATCATCTCTTGAGTGGCTTCAGCATTATCTGCATTAGATTTTTCTAAATTTTCTATTGCATCTATGAACTGGGCTGATCCTGGCGGTAATCCAGCTGGTTGACCCTCACCAGTTTCTTTTACATTTTGTGATGATATTTGTGCATTTAATTTTCTTACTTCACCCAACACACCTTCAAGAAGTGTTGTTTGTTTTATTGTTTCTTCAGCCATAATAGTTCCCTATTTCTTTGATAATGCTTGTGTACCAAAATATGCAGCTACGATAGCCGCAACTGAAACATAATATACCGCAGCCATATCACCTAGTATTTTTGCAGCTTGATCTAATCCTATTAATAAAGCAAATACAACGCCTGATGGATAAAGTAACATTCCAGCTAAAGCAAACCATGCCATATATCTCTGTGCATCCTGTCTTTTATCTTCATTTTCTAAACGCATCATGCGTTCATCCATATCAAGCTCCTCATCTGTCACCACGCCATCGCCATCTAAATCTAGATGTTCATATCCGCTGTCTTTTTGCAACTTCTTTTGTGCCATAGTCTCTCTCCTACTATGAACTATTTATCTATTTTGTTGTTGTTCTCGCCTCATTCTTTCATTTTCATCTTTAATATGTTGTTGTAAAAGTCCTACGTAAATCTCCCTCTCCCATGGCATCATTTCCTCTAGATCAGTAAGACTATAGTTATGATGTTGCATTAGTGCGAAGTTAACCTCATAATAGTTCTGTACTGAATCATGAGAGAGGGCTATACGAAAAAACTTTGTAGACCCTCTACTTTAACTTCACCTTTCTTCTTAGTCTTAGGATTTGTTACCTTAATTACGTGTTGCAATTTAGGCATGGTATCAAAAAATTCTGCCATTTTATCTATTACCTCAGCTGGTAGGCTATCAATAAACTCATCTAATTCTTCATTGCTGATGTCAATTTTTTGGTGTATTTTGTCGCCTTCATGAATTTGGTCTACACAAAGTCTCATCATTTTAAATACAGTTTCAATTTCAGATAAATCAGTGTCTACAGACACATAATCATTGAGATTTGGATACCGCATAACAATTTTAATTGTATCGGTTACATTAATTTCATTAGTATGTTCCAGACCCATGTGTACGTTTACATCAGATAGTTTTACTTTACTTTTTACTGGGGTTTTTTCATCATCTGGACAAATTAAATTTAATTCTACCGTTTCTCCAACAGATTTACTACGTATTTGTAGAAACAAATACTCTATATCAAACATTGGTAGTTTGTATGGATCAACTGTTTTAAAGGTACAATTGGATATTAATTCTGCAAGAGTGTCTTTTAACATTCCACTCTTTTCAGACTCCATTGCAATCATTAAATGTTTTTGTTCTTTTACAAGAAAAGGTCTAAATTTGATTTGTTCACCAGTAGATGGTAAATCCAACTCATAGGTTGAATGTTCAAGTTTAGGTAATGCCATAATTATTCATCCTTTATAATTTTAAAATAATCGCCTCACGCTTGAAGGTATATTACTAGATATTTTTCTTTCTACAGTATCTAGAACTGTTTCTGTGATTCTTCCTAATATGTTTGGCCCTTGTCTCTCTATGTCTAATGATTCCCAATATCTAAAGGACATACCAACACTTGTTTTAACTATTGCATTATTTTGATCATAACCTAACTCAATTGCATTAATTGTTTTAGGAAATGCCTCCCATAGTCTAAGACCATAACGCCTAGTACTTTCTCTATCTAGTAAATATATATCTACCGTACCAATGTAATCATTATAGTATTGTACATTCCAAGACTGATCATTAAATGCTTGTTCTTGCCATGATTCAAAAAATACTCGTTCTTTTAGATCACTACTAGATTGAAAAACCATAGTAATGTCTTCTGCATATGTTACACCCTCGACAACTTCTCTGGTTGGGCCATAAATATTTGCATCTGTAGCAGTGGCTAAATTTCTGCCAGGGATAGATACACTTTCACACCTTAAAGATATTTCTCTTGTATTTGCTCCCCTTGTCTCACCTTTCTTTAGGTTTGCTATATTTGCAAAGCTTTGACCGCCTCCAAAAGGTGGAGAAATTACCACTTCATATTTGTTTGGGTGAGCATATCCTTCATTGGATCGAAATGCAGATAATATATCATTTAATACTCCAAATCCAACTGCTTCTAAAAATTGTGCCATTATAACATTCTCCTAGAATCTTTCCAGACTTGAGAAGCGGATGCTTTCTTAAATCTTTGAACTGGTAAAAGTGTAGCAACTGTAAATTCATCTGCATCTATTCTACGAAATTGAGATGTTGTAAACCCAGCTAAATATCTGTGAATTGTAGGTTTGATAAGATTAATATTTTTTAATTTATCGTAACTAACATTGAGGGTTGTGCTTTCATCAAATTTAGTATTATTTGAAAAATCTACTAAATTATCCAACAAACGTATTCTAAGTGGAATCGGTAGATAATGAAAGTTTATACCAAGAAAACCATCTGGATATTTTTCTATAGGAAGGACTAAAGGAAAAGTATCGTAATATGGTAATTTTCTTCTGTGTTTTGGATTATATATAAACATATTCAACCGCCCATAAAAAGGAGTCGTGGAACGCTTTCCATCCCTTATTAGGTCTAATGCTCTAGGCGTACCAAACTCTTTAATCTTATCTTTAAACCACTCCGTGGAGCGTGGTCGGCCTTTTTGAGCGTCTATTACTGATTGAATATAATTGCTAGTTGCCATGTTATTATTTATATCGGATATCTAAATGATCTTCTGTTATAATCTGAAATTTCATATTGTTATCTTCACACCATTTAGTCGCAGATTTCCATTTAGCTTCATTGATACCCCATGTTCTAACCTCGTTTATCCATTTTTTAGTTTTTCTTTCAACTGGTCTAGGTGGTTTTGTTTGTTTTTTTGGTTTTATTTCTATGATAAACTTTTTTAAAGAACCATTTTTCTGTTTAACTTTAATATAAAAGTCTGGAAAGTATCTATGTACTCTACCATCCCAAGGTGATATATAAGGTATTATTACTTCTTCACTTCCCCATTCTAATATAGATTTATTCGTATCACAATATACCATAAACTTTCGTTCCCACAAAGAACGATAGAATATACGAGTGCGATCACCTACATATTTTTTAGGGTTTTTTGGGTAGTATTTTCCACTATATGCCATGAGTTTTCTTTATAAATAGTTTTGTAAATATATAGTCGGAGTCTTCATATGTCCATAGCAAATGCAGTAAGGAATAAAGTAGAAGGCACAATTAGTGGTGGATTAAAAAAAGTTGTTGGCGGTATTCTAAGTTCTGCTCGTAACAACGTAAAGATGCCAGTAAGTGGAATGCCTCATTTAAACTTAGGTGGTAAGTATAACACTAAACAACTTCAATACCCACTTAATGTAGCAGATGATCCAAAACAAGGACATTATGTTATGTTTAATATCAATGCACTTAAAAAACCCAAGATTGCAATTGATGAAAAGGGTGCATTTCCAGAATCAAATGAAATGATGGATATTGATGAAGATGGTGCTGAAATAGGCACACAATCTATTAAAGGTTTTGACAAGAAAGCCAGTGAAGGAATTGGCAAAGGTGGAATGTCAAAGAATACCAAAAGTGTCTATAAAGAAATGTATGCTGGTTCTAAAAGACTAGACACTGTAATATCCTTGTATATGCCGCCTACGGTAACTGTTAACTATAATGCAAAATATGGTGAACAAGAAATAGGGTTAATGGCGGATACAGGATTGAAAGCATTTAAAGCTTTTATGGCTGGTGGTAATGTAACAATGGATAATTTAGGTAAAAAACTTGGTGCAGCTGGTAGTGAATTAGGTGCTGGTGCAAGAGAGATGTTACCAAGAGCAGCTATTAAAGCCGCTGATGCATTTGCGCCAGGAATAAAAACAATTGCACAAATTGAACAGGGTCAAATTTTAGGTAATCAAATGGAACTTATGTTTGAGGGTGTAGGTCGTAGATCGTTTTCCTTTACGTTTGTATTCATACCTAAAAGTGAAAAGGAATCACAAGTTGTAGATGAAATTGTAAGGAAGTTTAAGTATCATATGTTACCATCTTATGTTGGTGATTCCCGAAGAGCTATGACTATTCCAGATATGTTTGATATCACATATATGTACAAAGGTGCAGAAAACCAATTTCTTAATAAAATTTCAACGTGTTTCCTTGAAAGTGCTAATGTTACGTATGGTGGTGACAGATTTACCGCATATGAAGTTACACAAACAATGGATGGTGGTTCTGGTGCGCCACCACAAAGAACAACTCTGGCACTATCGTTTAGAGAGATTGAACTTATTACCAGAGAACTTGCACTAGAGGGTTTTTAAAATGGCATACTTCTATAATTTTCCTGTCATACCATATGACAGTTTTGGTGATGGTAATTTTTCTTTGGTTACTAACATTTTACGTAGAGTAGGTTTAAGAACAAAAGTTAAAAGTAATAAACTGTTTTTTGACACATATGATGTAAAGGAAGGTGAAACACCAGAGAGTCTTGCCGATAAATTATATGGTGATCCAGAATTACATTACGTTATACTCATGGTTAATGATATTACAGACCGTTATCATCAGTGGCCTAAAACAACACCACAGTTTTTACAATATCTAAATGACAAATATACAAATCCAGATGGAATACATCATTATGAGATAACACAAAATTGGGGTGACAAAAGTAAAAAAATAAATATAGGAACAGATAATACTGATTATCCATCATCTACTCCAATAACTAATAGGGAATATGAACAGGAAGAAGAGGATAAATCTAGAAAAATTAGATTATTAGTACCAGAATATCTATCCACGTTTGTTGAAGAGTTTAACAGTTTAATTGGTGAAAGTACACTTTAATGAATGACAGAAATAAGATCATGGCTAAAGTGGTTAAAAATCTTGAACAAGTTTATGATCCAGAAATGCCAACTATTTCTGTAATTCATTTAGGTTTAATATATGACATAGAAATACTAGAGAATAATAGTTTGGTTAAAATAACACATACTCTTACTAGTGCATTTTGTCCAATGGCAGATGAAATAAATCAAAATATACAACAAGCAGGAATGGTTGATGGTGTAAAAGAATGTATAGCAAACTGTACTTTTCAACCACCATTCAGTATGGATATGGTGCCTGAAGAAACTAAAATGGCTATGGGCTGGGAATAAATGACGGAAGAATTACAATACGCTGGTGAATTTGTCGTTGAGAGAGCAATGATTTTTACATCCGAAGGCGCAGAAATAAACATAAAAAAATTATTAATATCTTTAGATTTATACGAAGATATAAGATCATCCAGTGTGACTGGCACTCTTATCATGCAAGACCCTCTTGCAAGGTCATCTACTGCTCCACTAATCGGTCAAGAATATCTCTCCTTGAGGATTAAAACACCCTCTAGGACTAAGACTGAACTCTTCAATTTTACAGAGGATGTTTTTACGATTAACCGTATATTAGATAGAACAGATATAGAAGGTCAACAAGCTTACACCATACACATGGTCACACATGAACAAATGAAAAATTTACGAACAAGAGTAACTAGAGTTTTAAAAGGAACTGAATCTGATATTTTTGAAGATTTAATGTTAAACACATTATCAACTAAAAAGAATTTATTCATTGAACCAACCTCTGGCGTAAGAAAAATTATACCATCTAATGTTCGCCCTTTTGATGTTATAAATCAATTAACAAGAACAGCATCATCCGAACAAGAGAGCTCTCCAACATATTTTTTCTATGAAACTGCTAAAGGATATCATTTTAGAAGTTTAGAAAGTATGTATGCTCAACCGCCTAAATTTAATTTTGTTAATGAAAAAAAAGGTGGTAATAATACTGCTGGTGGTATATCAGATGTTATAACTCAATTAAATAATATAGAATCTTATCAAGTATCAAATGGCAATGATTCTGTTTTAAATATTAAAGATGGTGTATACGCTTCAAAACTTATAACACATGATATTTTTAACAAAAAAATAGAAACACACACATTTAATTATCACGACAGTTTTAAAAATCAAAAACATATAAATCATTATGATGGTAATACTAAAGATAATCCAATGTATAGCGCTACATCATTAGAAGAAAATGGTATAATGAGAATTTCAGATTTTCCAGCTAAAACATATGTAAGTCCTATATCTAGAACTTCTGATTTTATACATGACAGCTCTAAACAACAAAAAACTAATGATGGTACTTCTGGAACATTTAATTTTACACCATATAATCCAGAACAATTTTTAATGAATGGAACTTCTAGAAAAATGCAATTGACTAGAGGATTTACCATAAAAATTGAAACTAAAGGTAACACTTCACTTACTGCTGGTGATATTGTTAACTGTAATATAGATATAAATGCTGTTCCAGATGGACAGATATATAAAGATGGTAAAGATAGGTTTTATAAAGGCAGATTTCTTGTAGTCTCTATAAAACATTCTTTTGATTTTGGTGAACAAATGCATACTTCTGTTATGGCTTTAACAAAAGACTCTGTAGGTAATGAAAAATTAAAAAATATGTCAACTCCGGCAGAAACAAGACCTACAAAAAAAGGTAGAATTATTAAAGAATTTTACCAGAATGCTTAAAAGAAAGGAGAACCCTAAATTTAACTCGTTTTGTCATGTAAATCAACATTAAACATTAGAAAAGGAAATGATCTTATGTCGTTAAAAATGAAAAACAGAATCAAGAAAATGAACTTCCAGAATACCGCAAGAACAATTGAAAGTGTTGAAGAAATGAAAGGAGATAAATATATGTATGAATTTCATATACCACATTTCTTAAATCCAGAGTTAAAGGGTAAAGTAAACGATGAAATATTTTTACGAACTACAAGAAGGGCTGAATGACCCTAATATATTTAAAGCTTTCTTTCTAGCTGGTGGCCCTGGCAGCGGTAAGTCATACGTTGTCAGGAAAACCACTGGTGGAACAGGACTGAAAATAGTTAATTCAGATGATGCATTTGAGCGTTATCTGAAACAGGCTGGTTTGTCTCAAAAGATGCCTGAATCAGAGAAAGAGCCAAGAGATATTGAACGTGCAAGGGCAAAGAGAGTAACAAAAGCTCGTCAAGAGGGTTATCTTGAAGGTAGATTAGGACTTATCATTGATGGCACTGGTAAAGACTTTGATAAGATTGCAAAACAGTCTAATGATCTAAAACAACTAGGTTATGACACACATATGATTTTTGTAAACACTTCTCTTGACACAGCCTTAGAACGTAATGCAAAACGAGATAGGTCTGTACCAGAAAGTATTGCAGTTAAATCATGGAAAGACGTACAATCCAACATAGGTAAATTTAGTCAACATTTCAGACAGAATTTTGTGGTTGTAGATAACAACGACTCAGAAGAAGATGTACTAACTCCTGTATTCAAACAAATTAAAATGCTTCTAAAGAAAAAAGTCAAAAGCCCTCTTGCAAAACAATGGGTTATGCAACAAATGAAGGATCGTGGTATCAAAAAGATGCCTAAAGGATTCTAGACTCTAATATCTACCTTTATAGTTTGTATAAATAGGTGGGATTATAAGGAGATTATTATGACTCAATTAATAGAACCATCGAAATATACTTACACAGCGACCACTTTACGGTCATTTTTTTTGTCTAAAGGGTTTCAAGAAGTACATACCCAAAATAGATTATCAATTCTTGCTGCGTGTGAAGACCCCGAAACCGTAGCAACATACAATTACGCTGGGGAAATATGGCCCCTACCCCAAACCGGCCAAATGTGGTTGGAATATGAACTTCTTAGAAACCCTTCAGTTGAAGGGTTTTTTTGTATCTCAACCTCATATCGTCAAGAACCAAATGCAGTAGAGGGAAGACATGATCTTATATTCCCTATGTTTGAATTTGAGTTTAAGGGAGATGTTAACAAACTAAAGGAAATGGAAGAAGAACTGATCAAGGCACTAGGATTGGGTTCTCATGTAGTCGCAAAAGATTACAGTGATTGGTGTACAGAGTTTGATACAAATGAGTTAACCAATGAACATGAATCTTTGATGGAAGACATATATGGGCCATCCATGATAATGAACTTTCCAAACCATACTTCACCTTTCTGGAATATGAAACAGAATGGTGATGGCACAGCAGCCAAGATAGACGTTATCCTTGGTGGTATGGAAACTATAGGAAGTGCAGAACGAAGTACCGATAAGGATCAGATGAGAGATACATTTCATACGATATCTGATGGTAAATATGCAACACTATTATATGACAAATTTGGTCATGATCGTGTAGAAAAGGAACTCAATGACTTTCTATCCTTTGATTTCTTCCCAAGAGTGGGTGGTGGAATAGGTATGACAAGGTTGCTACGAGTTATGTAGGGTGGCGGAATTGGTAGACGCATCAGGCTGTTTCCCTGTAATATTGTAGGTTCGAGTCCTACCCCTACAGCCAACTTTTTTTCACTTTCGTTTAATATCAAGGACTTACTTGCTCCGATTTCTCTTGACATATCTTATCGCATATAGTAGCATAAGATATAGTCAAGAGAGAGAGGTTGCTATGTCTATTCCAAATCCCCTGTTAAAATTCGTTGAATCGGAGTTCACCAAAGGTGTTTTCCATGCCGAGACTAAATTCGGTAAGGTCAGCCT
>MDSY01148669.1_pt1 | contig 14350 bp, 10 predicted proteins | sample 811131 | NCBI WGS metagenome assembly MDSY01 (sample SAMN05326643, study PRJNA326480) | marine metagenome | isolation source: seawater | place: Atlantic Ocean: South West | collected 2010 | reverse complement strand
ATAAACGTATAGATATGGCGGGACGATTTTAATAACAAAGGAATATCTCATAAACGATCGTTTATGAAAAAGATTATTGTATATATCTATTTATATGTTAATTAAAACTAAAGGATAATTCGATTTGTCTTACATAGAATTCAAGTACAACTTGGAATAAATGTGATTTACGTAAATTTTTAGCATCTTTATGTTGATGTAATTTTTTTTCTAAATCATCTTTTTTTTCTTTTTGGTCATCGTTTTCTTCGGTTTTCATTATACATTAATACCCATTAATTATATGTGTTTAAACAATAAGTTGGTTTAACTATATGTTATAATGGGAATGTTATTCATTATTAAATTATGTATAAAGGGGTATAGATGCAAGAACGCATTGCGGTAGTTTCTGGTTATAGAACACCTTTTTTAAGAGCTTCTACAGATTTTAAAGCTTTAGATGCTGATGATTTGGCTGCTTATGTTATAAAGCATGTTATGTTGTTATCAGGGATTTCTACAGCTGCTGTAGATGAAGTTATTTTAGGTAATGTTGCACAACCTTCTAAAGCCGCTAATGTGTCGCGTGTTGCAGCTCTTAAAGCTGGTTTTGAGGATTTTGTTCCAGCTTATACAGTGCAGAGAAATTGTGCGTCAGGTATGGAGAGTGTGTCGACTGCTATTAATAAAATTTTAGTTGGTAAAGCCGATACTATTGTTGCTGGTGGTACGGAATCTATGACGAATATTCCTTTTTTGTTTTCTCGAAAAATGAAATCTTTTTTTGAAAACTTAATGAAAGCAAAAACGCCAATGAAAAAATTGGCTGTTCTTGCTTCTTTTAAAGTATCCTATTTAGCGCCTGTCATTGGATTGGTTGATGGCTTAACTGATCCAATTTGTGGTCAAATTATGGGGATTACAGCCGAGAATTTAGCAAAAGAGTTTTCTATTACACGATTAGAGCAAGATGAGTATGCATTACATAGTCATCAAAAGGCATTAGCTGCTCAGGAAAGTGACTTTTTTAAACAAGAAATTATTCCTGTTCGGTCTGGTTTTGAGTCATTAGTAGATAGTGATAATGGGCCAAGAGGTGATCAAACACTTGAAAAATTACAGAAACTAAAACCTTATTTTGATCGTCGTTATGGAACTGTTACGGTTGGTAATGCTTGTCCTATTACGGATGGTGCGGCTGCAATGATTTTAAAAAGAGAGTCAGCTGCTAAACGTGATCAAGATTCAATTTTAGGTTATATCAGAGATTATGATTATGCTGGTTTAGAGCCTAGTCGAATGGGGTTAGGTCCAGTTTATGCTACGGCTAAGTTATTTAAGCGTACAGGGATTAGTTTAGCTGATATTGATGCTATTGAAATGAATGAAGCATTTGCAGCTCAAATTATAGCTAATTTACGTGCATTTGAATCGGATTCATTTGCTAAAACATTTTTAGGTCTAGATAAGGCTTTGGGTGAAGTTAATATGGATACGTTTAATATTCATGGCGGAGCCATTGCTTTAGGACATCCTGTAGGTGCTACGGGTGCTCGGTTATTGATTACATTATTACATACGTTAAAAAAGATTAATAAACAAAGAGGGCTTGCAACTTTATGTGTTGGTGGTGGTCAAGGTGCTTCATTTATTGTGGAGGTTGATTAATGATTTCTTATTCGGTTGATGATGCGGGAATAGCATCGATTGTTTTTAATGATATGGATAGCAAGGTGAATACCTTGTCTATGGGTGTTATGGAACGTTTATCTGCTTATTTTAATAAAGTTAAAGAAGATTCAACTGTCAAATGTTTGGTTATTCGTAGTGCTAAACCTTATGTGTTTATTGCAGGTGCTGATATAAAAGAAATACAAAAGTTATCTACTCCAGAAGAAACATTTGAGCTTGTTTTGAAAGGACAGGCTATTATTCAGCAATGTGATGACTTAGCTGTTCCTACTATTGCTTTAATTAATGGTATTTGTTTAGGAGGGGGCTTGGAATTAGCTTTAGCTTGTGATTATCGAGTTGCTCTTTTATCTGATAAAACAACATTAGGGTGTCCTGAGGTTAATTTAGGTATTATTCCGGGGTTTGGTGGAACTCAACGGTTACCTCGTTTGATTGGTGTTGTTAAAAGTTTGCCTATGATTTTAACAGGTAAGGCTGTTCCAGTGAAAAAGGCTTTAAAATTGGGATTAGTTGATCAGTGTTACCCTGAAGGCTTTGAAACTCAATATTTAAATGAGTTTATTAAAACTATTTTAACGGATAAAGGCCGAAAAAACGTTTTAGCTAAGCGGAAGTTATCGTTTGTTGAATGGTTGTTACAATCTAATTTATTTGGACGTGCGTTTATTTCATCATCTTCTAAGCGATCTATACAGGAAAAATCAAAAGGAAATTATCCAGCTTTATTATTAGCCTTACGATCTGTTATGAAAGGAATTTATCGGTCTTTGGATAAAGGCTTGGAATTAGAAGCTCGTTATTTTGCTGATTGCTTTAAGACACCTATTCCTTCTTATTTGATAAATTTATTTTTTAGTCAAGAAACTCAAAAAAAAGCAATGGTTTCTAGTATTAAATCGTTGCCTATTCGTCAGGTTGGTGTGATTGGAGCGGGGCTTATGGGAAGTGGTATTGCTTGGTCTTTTATTCATCGTAAGATCCCTGTTGTTCTAAAAGATATTCAAGAAGTAGATGTTTTAAAAGGATTAAAATCGGTTGATTCAATTAATAATCAATTGCTTAAAAGGCGACGTTTAACAAAGCGAGAAGTTAATTTAGCTAAATTTTTAGTTAGCCCTACCTTATCATATAATGAATTAAGATCTGCAGATTTTGTAGTTGAAGCTGTTTTAGAAAAAATGGATGTTAAAAAAGGAGTTTATGCTGAGCTTGAATCGTTGGTGAAACCAACTACAATTATTGCTTCAAATACATCATCATTATCTGTTGATGAACTTGCTAGCAGTTTGGAAAAGCCAGAACGTTTTATTGGGATGCATTTTTTTAGTCCTGTAAACAGGATGCCTTTAGTTGAAATTATTCCTTCTAAATATACATCTAATGAAACATTAGCTACGACATTAGATATTGTAAAAAAAATGAAAAAAACAGCTGTCGTTGTTAAAAATTGTCCTGGGTTTTTAGTAAACCGTATTTTTTTGCCATATGTTAATGAGGCTATGTATTGTTTATTAGATAATGCTAGTGTTCCGCGTGTTGATAGGGTGTTAGAGACATTTGGGATGCCTTTAGGTCCTTTATCATTAGCTGATCAGGTAGGTCTTGATATTGGTGTTAGTGTTTTAGAAGTACTTCATAATGCATATGGTGATCGTATGGAAGTGCCAGAATTTGCTTTAAATGCTTTACATGAAAGGCAATTTTTAGGCAAAAAATCAGGTAAAGGATTTTATGTATATAACGGTAAGCAGAAAAAAGTTAATTTAGAAGTTATAGATTTATTAAATTCGTTTAAGATGGGTGATAGTCTTGAGTTATCTGATCAAGATATTTTTGAACGGTGTATTTTTGTTATGATTAATGAAGCAGCGCGGTGTTTGGATGAAGGTATTGTGAAAAGTGCTAGGGAATTAGATTTAGCTATGATTATGGGAACAGGATTTCCTCCTTTTCGAGGTGGTTTATGTTGTTATGCTGATTCGTTAGGGATTGATTATATAGTAGAGCGATTACATTATTTTTCACGATTATTTGGGTCTCGATTTGAGCCTTGTGAATTATTGGTTAAAATTGCTCAAAATAAGGGTATATTATCTAATAAGGAGTGATCGCTATGATGGATATGATTTTAACGAGTAATTTATTATCGCTAATGATGGTTCTTTTTGGCTTAGCGTGTGCTTATTTTTCAGCTCCTTTTATTGTTTTTGCTTCTTTTTTAGTTGGCTATTTATATTTAATGGGAATTAATACGGTTTCTTTAGGTGTTGTTGCTAGTATTATGTTTGTTTTGACGTTTTCTTTGACTCGTCGTTATGTGTTTACATTTCCTATCTTTTTTTTAATGAAGACGCTAGGTTTTTTGCCGACAATCTCTAAAACGGAAAAAGAGGCTATTGAAGCGGGTACGACATGGGTGGATGCTGATCTTTTTTCTGGAAAACCAAATTTTAATAAATTGCTATCTGTTGATTATTCTGTTTTGTCTGAAGAAGAACAAGCTTTTTTAAATGGTCCAGTAGAAGCATTGTGTAGTCAGGTTGTTGATTGGGAAGTATATCAGGCTCGTGATTTTCCAGATCATGTTTGGACTATGTTAAAAAAAGAACGTTTTTTTGGACTTATTATTCCAAAAGAGTATGGAGGTTTAGGTTTTTCTGCTACTGGTAATAGTACGATTGTATCAAAAGTAGGATCTCGTTCAACTCCGTTAGGTATTACCGTTATGGTTCCAAATTCTTTAGGGCCAGCTGAATTACTAATTCATTATGGGACGGAAAGTCAAAAAGATTATTATTTGCCACGATTAGCGGTTGGAGAAGAGGTTCCTTGTTTTGCTTTAACAGAACCAGGTGCAGGTTCTGATGCAGGCGCTATGGTATCTACTGGAGAAGTATTTCTTGGATCAGATGGTAAGCCTTGGTTACGTTTAAATTGGAATAAGCGTTATATAACGCTTGCATCTAAAGCAACATTGCTTGGACTTGCTTTTAAATGTGTTGATCCAAATCATATATTAGGCCCTGAAGAGGAGCGAGGAATTACTTGTGGTCTTATTCCTATTAATACGCCAGGTGTTGTTGTTGGTGATCGCCATGATCCTTTAGGTGTTCCTTTTTATAATTGTCCTACACAAGGGCAAAATGTAGAAGTTCCTATTGATAGTGTTATTGGTGGTGTTGATTTTGTTGGTAAAGGCTGGTCTATGTTAATGGAATGTTTGAGTGCAGGGCGTGGTATTTCAATCCCAGCTAATTGTGCAGGAGGGGCTAAATTAGCAACTCGTGTTGTAGGCTCTTATTCGATGATTCGTAAACAATTTGGGTTAGAAATTGGTAAGTTTGAAGGTATTCAGGAACCTATTGCTGAAATTGTTGGCATTTCGTATATGCTTGAGGCTGCGCGTTTGTATACATGTGCAGGCTTAGATATGGGTATTAAACCGGCGGTTATTTCTGCTATTGCAAAATATCATTTTACAGAACAATTTCGTAAGAGTATTAATCATGGTATGGATGTTGTTGGTGGTGCTGGAATTTCTTTGGGCCCTCGTAATTTGTTTGGACATGCTTATATGGCTGCTCCTATAGCTGTAACGGTTGAAGGTGCTAATATTTTGACTCGCTCGTTAATGATTTTTGGGCAAGGAGCAATTCGTTGTCATCCTTTTGCGTTAGAAGAAATAAAAGCAATAGAAGCGAATGATTTGGGTCGATTTGATAAAGCGTTTTGGTCTCATCAAGGGCATATTATTAGTAATCATGTGCGGTGGATATTTTTTGAGTTAACTCGCGGGTTTTTTATTTGGCCTGGACGGTTAGGGCCAACTGCTAGATATATTCAAAAATTAACATGGATGTCTGCTAAATTTTCTTTTTTTGCTGATGTAGCAATGATTTTATTTGGCGGTGGTTTAAAGTTGCGTGAACGTCTTACGTCTCGTTATAGTGATGTGCTATCTTGGCTTTATCTTGCAACCACGGTTTTAAAACGTTATGAGGCAGATGGCAAACGACAAGAAGATTTTCCTTTTGTTGCTTGGTGTGTTGAATATGCTTTAGCTAATATTCAGGTTGCTTTTTTAGGGTTATTTAAAAATATGGGTCCATTATTTTTCTTTGTTCGATTATTAACTCAAATTAATCCAGTAGGATCATATCCTAAGGATTCTTTATCTGCAAAAATTGCTCGTATGATGCAAGAACCTGGTGAGCAGCGTGATCGTTTAACTCATGGTATTTATATTTCAAAGGATCGAAATGATCCGTTAGGTCGATTAGATTATGCATTTAAGAAAATTCACGCAGTGAAGCCTTTGTATCTTAAATTACGTTATGCTGTTAAAAAGAAAATTATTAAAAAATCCGCTATGGATTCTATGATTGAGGCTGCGCTTCAAGCCAATGTTTTAACTCAAGATGAAGTGGATCAGTTACGAGAAGCAGAAGCTTTGCGTGATGATGCTATTCAAGTTGATCAGTTTACACAAGATGATTATATGAAAAAGGCTGTAAAGCCGCTTTTTGATGAGTTAAATAAATCTCTTTAAATTTTTTTTTTAATTAGGTGTTTTCACGCTTAACACTTTCTTTTGTTTTTGTTATTATTATCTCTCACTTTTGATCCGGTAGCTCAGCTGGTAGAGCAACTGCCTTTTAAGCCGTGGGTCGTGGGTTCGAGCCCCACCCGGATCACCATTATCTTTTTTTATATTAATTTTTTATATTTTTATAATTTACAGTGGATTTTCTTTTTCAATCAGTTTATAGTTTTATCATTACTCACGTAAAATATACATTTTGTAGATGGAGGATTGTAGATGAATTTTAAGTTACCGACGCAGATTATGTTTGCTATGTTGTTAGGTGTTATTGTAGGGATTTTGTTTCGTGAAAATGCACTTATTTTTGAACCTTTAGGTAATGTTTTTATTCGATTACTTAAGATGATTATTGTTCCTATTATTTTTTCTTCTTTAGTTGTTGGTGTGGTTAGTTTAGGAAGTGTTCAAAGTTTAGGTCGGTTAGGAACTCGAACATTTTTATATTATATGGTTACGACAGTTATGGCTGTTTTGATTGGTCTTATTGTTGTTAATTTTGTTAAGCCTGGCATTGATACAGATGTGGATTTATCTTTATTTGGATCTAATGCTATTACGCAATCAATTGATCATGAAGTATCTGTTGTTTCTATTATTACTGATATTGTTCCTTCTAATGTTATTTCTGCTATTGCTAGTGAGAATATGTTGGGGATTATTTTCTTTTCAATTGTTTTTGGAACAGCGTTGTTATCCTTGGATGTTAAGGGCAATACGGTTAAACAATTTATGGAAGAATTTAATAATTTGTTTTTAAAAATTACAGATTGGATTATGAGGTTATCGCCTATTGGTGTTTTTGCTTTGATTGCTACTATGGTTGGGCAAACTGGGTTTGCTATTTTTAAGCCTGTTGCGTTTTATGTGGCTACGGTGTTAATTGCGATCGTTATTCATTTATTGTTTACATTATCCTCTATTCTTGTGATAGTGGCACGGTATTCTCCAATTAAATTTTTTCAAAAAATATTTCCTGCTATTGCGACAGCTTTTTCTACGGATAGTAGTATTGCTACATTACCAGTTACTATGGAATGTTTAGAAAAGAATGTTGGTGTTTCTAAGAAAGTCGTTGGTTTTATAGCGCCTTTGGGTGCTACTGTTAATATGGATGGTACGGCACTTTATGAGGCTGTTGCAGCTGTTTTTATTGCACAGGTGGTTGGTATTGATATGACAATTACACAACAGATTATTGTTATGTTAACCGCTGTTTTAGCATCTGTAGGTGCGGCTGGTATTCCAAGTGCCGGTTTAGTTACTATGGTTATTGTATTAAAATCTGTTAATTTGCCATTAGAGGGGATTGGTATTTTATTGGCTGTTGATAGGATTTTAGATATGTTTCGTACTTCTGTGAATGTCATTAGTGATAGCTGTGGAGCTCTTGTTATTGGTCGTCTAGAAGGGGAACAGTTTGTCAACGACGAATACTAATGGTTATGATGTCATTAAAGAGACTTTAAAATCTCTTGTATCTGATTTTAGATATGAACATAGTCTTAGAGTTGCTAAAGAATCTTTAGATTTAGCAAGGCATTATCAACTTAATAGTGATGATGCTTTTGTAGCTGGTTTAATTCATGATGCGGCAAAAGAGATTACTGTTTTTGAATCAGATTTGAATTTTTCAGAGTTTCATTTATCACTTTATGAATCTTTTCCTGCAGTAGCTCATGCCTTTGTTCTTGATGTTGTTGTTTCTGCTTATTTTTCTGATATTTCAGATACGGTTATTCAGGCAGCTATGTGGCATACTACGGGAAAGGCGGCTATGTCTGATTTAGAAAAAGTTGTTTTTATCGCTGACTTTATTGAACCTTTCAGAAAAGCTAGTAATCGACAATTTGTTTATGATTTAGCGTATCAATCATTGGATAAAGCTGTTTTTGAAATTGCTTTTTTTAAGTTGAATTTTTTATTAGAATCAAGACAATCTATTTATTCAACGTTGTTAGACTGTTATAATTTTTATTGTAATAACATATAGTATGGGGTTTTATTTTGTTTGATCGTGGTATTAAAAATATTCTTATGAAAGCCAATTCCTCGTCTAAGACTTCTTCTAAGTTTAAGATATGGTGGTTGTTTGCTGGGGCAGGACTTGTTTTTTTTCTTGTTAATTTTTTTGTGTTATTTGTTCTTATTGTTCAATTAAATATTTTTGATATTTTTATTCATTTTTCTCCAAAATCTGGGGTTTCTGGTTTTAATATTTTAGCGTTTGGTATTGATGATACGTCTCATTCTAAGCGTTCAGATGCGATTATTGTACTTCATTTAAATAAGGAAAAAGATCATATAGGAGCATTATCTATTCCTCGTGATACTCGTGTTAGTATTCCTGGTATTGGTAGAACTCGTATTAATCATGCTTTTTCTCATGGTGGTATTGATTTACTCAAAGAGTCTGTTGCGAAGTTTCTTGGCGTTCCTATTGATTATTATATAAAAATAGATTTGTCTGGTGTTGAAACGTTGGTTAATGCTTTAGGAGGTTTAGAAATTAATGTTGAAAAGGCTTTGAATTATGTCGATTATGCAGGTGATTTATATATTGATATTCCTAAAGGAAAACAAGTTTTAAAAGGAAAAAAAGTTATGGAGTATCTTCGTTTTCGTCATGATGAAGAAGGTGATATTGGTCGTATTCGTAGGCAACAAGTTTTTCTTGATTATCTTATCAAAAAAATCTTGTCTTTTGATGGGGTGTTAAAGTTGCCTGAAATTATTAGGACAGCTAAATCTATTGTTGGTACTGATATGTCGTTTATTCAGATGTTGTCTTTAACCAGAGATTTTAAACAGGCGGTTAAACGTGATTCTATTTCAAAAGCTACTGTTCCAGGTTCAGCTTCGTTGGTTGGTGGTGCTTATTATTGGAAGCCTAATGTTACGGCGCTTGATAAGGTTGTGGAAGATACGTTATATGGATTTTCTAATAAAGAAAAATCTGTGATTGAGGATGTTCAATCTAAAAAATTGGTTGTTAAAAAACAAGAGACTGTTGTTTTACCAACAGAAGCATCCTTATCTGATATGGTTGTTGATTCAAAAAAATCAGTTAGTGCTTTAGATGCTGGTCAAACAAAATTTAATGATAATGTGTCTCAGGATCTTAATCAGAAGAAGGGGGATTTAGTTGTAGAATCATCTGAGGATGTTACGGAATCTATTACTAAGGTTTCTTCTATTACTGAAAAGAATGATCAAGATGAGGTTCAGCATGCTAAGGTTGTTTCTTCAGAATCTTTAGATGATCTTTCTTTAACAGATTATGAAGAAAAATTACTTTATTCGGAAGATTTGTCACAAACATTTGATAACGTTAAGGATTCTACGGTAGTTGCAAAGGATGATCGTGGTATTAATGATGATATTGCTCTTAACTCAGTTATGCCTTCTAAAGATACTGATGTTGTTCAAGATGCTAGTGTTTTGAGTACTCAATCGCTATCTTCTTCTGAAGAGGCTGCGATTACTTTGGATTCTCAACAAGATCAATCTCAATCTGTTGTGACTGTTGATAGGCGTTCGTTATTTGTTAAAGAGGTACAGCGTGTTGCTTCGACGGGATTATTACATGATGATCCTAAATTTGATGGTCTTAAGTGTGAGGTGTTAAATGGAATTGGTGTTCCTGGTATTGCTAAATTTGCTGCTAAAGTTTTTAAATCTTTGGGGATGGTTGTTCCTAGATTTGCTAATGCTGGTCATTTTGATTATGCAAAAACTATGATTGTTGATTGGAGGGGTAGTGTTGATCAGTCTTTAGAATTGGCTCATTTATTAGAAATTGATCCAGCCAATATTATTGTTTATGATTTGCCTAATAAACCACTTGATTTTACGGTAGTGCTGGGGCAGGATTGGTTAGATAAAAAATCATTATTAGAATATATTTATGAAACATTTAAAACGCCAACAACGTTTTAATTAGATTGTTAATATGTCTTTTTTTAAATATTGTTTGCAAGGTTTTTTATTTTTAAAACAATATTTTCCTCGTCTTTTTACGGGTGTTAGTTTTTCTTTTATGTTTTTACAGCTGTTTTATATGTATCATTTATTTGTTACAGATGATGTTGGCGGACTTAGTTTTGAATGGGTTAACTTAGTATGGATTGCTGTTAGTTTTTTTAGTATTTCGTTAGGATATTATATTGTTTTATTGTTATTTTTTAAGTCTCGTTTTCGTATTATTATTGCTACTTTATTTTACCTTAGTTTTTTTACTCTTTTAGTTGGATATCATTTTGCTGCTCAGCAAGCATTTGATTTTGCTGTTATTATTGATAATTTTTGGGAATTATTTCATGAAGAAGTTTTAGGTGTTATCTTTTTTTCATTAAATGTTGATGTGTTGTTATATGGGCTTTTTTTTGGAATTGTTTTTTTGGTTGCTGAATTTTTTTGGCGATTTTTATCTAAGAATATTGCTTTTGTAACGGATCGTTTTCAGCGTCTTTTTGTTGCTGTTTCTTTTTATTTGATATTGTTGTTTATTCCTATTGATCCATTTGATCCTATTTTGGCTTTTTTAAAGTCTATTCGTTTTTATTATCGGGATGTTGTTCTTTTGCATGTTGATAAGGTACCTTCGTTTGAGTATAAAGGTTTATCACATTTGCCAGAGCGATATTTAGATTATCAAGATCTTGCATCTGATGTGAAAATGAATCGACCTAATGTTATTTTATTTGTTATTGAGTCTCTTAATGCTGATTTGATTGGTAAAGTGGCAGCTAATGGTAAAGAAATTACACCTTTTTTGAATCAATTAGCTAATAATAGTTTTTATATTAATCCTTTTTTTGGTAATTCAATTCAAACAGCTAAGGGACATTTTTCTTTGTTTTTTTCTAGAATTCCTAGTTTGCAAGGCAAAACGTTTGTTCGTTATAAGGATGCAAATGTTCAATCAATTGCTACTGTATTTAAAAAACATGATTATGAGACATTATTGTTTACAGCATATGATAATATGAATTTTGATAATGAAAGTGATTTTTTATCGAAGCGTGGTTATGATCGCTATGAAACAGTAGGCCCTTTTTTAAAAGATGATGATGTATTGTTACGGTTAAAATGGGGTGTGAGAGATAGTGTTTTTATTGATCGTTTTATGGATACCTATCAAGATCGTTTTACTCAGTCTAAACCATTTTTTGTAACATTAACGTCTATTGCAAATCATTTTCCTTTTAATACAGTTCCGCAATCATTAAAAAAGATGTACCCAGATTCAGCAAGCTTTAAAGAGGATTATGCTAATTCAGTTCATTTAGTTGATCAAGGTGTGAAACGTTTGTTTGAACGCTTAGAAGAAGCTTCTTTATTAGAAAATACGATTGTTATTGTTACGGCTGATCATGCTTATCCAATGGGGTTACATCAAAACTATCATTTAGAAGCTGGTTATTATAATGATTCTTTTGCTATTCCTTTTTTTATGGTTTGGAAAGGACAGTTATCACATGAAAAAGTTGATCGAGCTTATTCTCAGATGGATATTGGGATTAGTCTTTTTGATCTTTTACAATTTGATTTAGGTTTTCATTATTATCAAGGCAATTCTTTTTTTCGTCCTAGACAATCTCCTATTTATTTAGTTCAACCGTATGGTAAACATTTAATGATTGTTGACTATCCTTATAAATATCGTTTTTATACTAAAACTAGGCAAGAGTTTGTTTATAATCTTAAGGATGATCCTATGGAAAAAAATAATCTTATTCGTTCTATTTCATCAGAGCAATTAGATTATTTTCGTTTAAACATTAAATATATGATAGCTCATCAACAGTTTTTAGCTAATTCTGTGTTAACTAAAAATTAGTTGTTATTTATCTTTATTGTTGACCTAAATAATATTATTTTTGTATGATTTGTTTCTTAAGTGATTTTTAATGTAGTAGTAAAGAAACTACTAAATGGATTAAGTATATGAGTGATGTAAGTTTGCAACCTATTATTGATGATATTATTACGATTCTTGATGATAAAAAAGTTGAGGAGATTCTTACCTATTATGTGGCAGAAAAAAGTTGGATGACTGATTTTATTGTTGTTGCAACAATAAAAAATTCAGTTCATGCTAAATCTGTTGTAACTCAACTTGAGCAGTTTTTTCATGTTTTAGATGTTCCCGATAGTATTTATTCTCATCCACGTATTACTGGAGATCCTAATAGTGGTTGGGTTATTTTAGATGCTAATTCTGTGGTAATTCATTGTTTGGATCAGCAAAGTAGGGATTTTTATAATATCGATGCTCTTTTTGAAAAAAAGGGAGATGTTTATTACTCTTAATATTTTTTACAGTGTGATAATACTTCTTCAGTTTTTTAAGAAAAAAAAATAATAATATAAATGATAGTTTAATGGTGGAGCTAAGCGGGGTCGAACCGCTGACCTCTTGAATGCCATTCAAGCGCTCTACCAACTGAGCTATAGCCCCAAAATAAACTGTAATTTAATCATAAACATTACCAAATCAAACAAAAAAAAGAAAGATAATCTTTAATATTAATAAATAATAGGTGATGTAATGTTTTTTCTATTTGTTAAATGATAGCCTCATTAGATAGACAATGAGAATACAATAGTTTGATTGAAAATTTTTTGAAATTTTTTATATTTTTTTGTATATAAATTATATTTTTTTTCTTTTTTATACCTATTTTTTGTTTTTATTTATTGATTTTTTTTGTTTTTTTATTTATTTTATATAAAAATTTATTTTTTTTTAATATTAATTAATAGGGATTGGTATGCAAGGAAATTTAGTTAGTGTGGGACGGGTACCCAAAATTTCTGATGGTAAATATGGTGTAAATCCTGGTATTAGTAAATTTGATAGTGATTCTGATAGTGATGATTTGAAAACTTTGAGCGCTGATACACGTTGTTATGCTGGAACTCATAATGGTAAAATGACCCATTTAAGAAAATTAACGCGTCCTGCTTTTGAAGCGTTATGTTCTGATATTTTTTGGAGTAGGGTATCTGGTTTGCCATTTCAGGGTTTTAAGCGTTGTTATGAAGGTTATCTTGGTTATCTTTCTCGTCAATCTCCTACTTCTGTTGCGTCTTCATTAAGTGGTAGTAAGATTTTTCCTAGTAAATTTAATTTACGTGGTGGGGCATTTTCTAAAACTCCGCAGGGTGCAATACGTGTTATTTTGGGATATTTAAATGTAGGTCAAGTTTTTAACGTATATGCTACTAATAAGGTTGATGTTAATCATTGTAAAATTAATATTCGTGCTGAAATCACTTTTGAGCAATGGTATAAAACTAGTGATTATCAAGATCTAATCATACTACGTAGGGAAGAGTCTTTAGTAGAACCTGATAAATTGGATTTGTTTAAGGAAAAGCTTGATCAATTGGTTGAGGATAATCGATTTTGTAAGGTTTCGGATTTAGGTGGGCATTGTATTGATTATAAAGAGTCAGAAGTAGAAGAAGTTAAAGGTGGATTTAAATCTGATTTAGACTACTATAATCGTTCTTTTTCTAAAAGAACAAAGGTGTCGTTAGGACCTTCTAGAGTGTTATTTCCTCCGTTACCATCTATATCTTAAATTAATTTTTTAGGTGTTGATTTTTTAAGATAGTATAAGGTAGAAATTTTTAATTAATTTTAATTTTTTATTTTAGGATAGTATCCTTTATATTTTTTTTTCTTTATAATTAATTTGTTATGGTTAATTTAAAACATCGTTTACGCTGTGCTGTGCTTAGTATTTTTGATAAAGGGAATGATCCTATGAAAGGAACGTTATCCTATCAAGGTGATCCGGGCTTGTTTGGACCTGAATCTGTAACATGGCGTATTATTAGTGATGTATCAGGTTTTATGGCTGGTTTAAGAGCTTTAATGGTGCAAGCGGCTCATCCTGAGGTGGTTGATGGATTTTCAGATCATTCACAATTACATTATGATCCCATTGGTCGTATCTCTCGTACGGGAGATTATGTTGCTGTTACATCATTTGGGGCTATGCCTGAGGTTCAGCAAATGGTATCAATGGTAAAAAAAATTCATGAACGTGTTAAAGGGGT
>MDSY01066292.1_pt1 | contig 14350 bp, 15 predicted proteins | sample 811131 | NCBI WGS metagenome assembly MDSY01 (sample SAMN05326643, study PRJNA326480) | marine metagenome | isolation source: seawater | place: Atlantic Ocean: South West | collected 2010 | reverse complement strand
CTCTTCTTTAGCTGCAACATATCTCATCATCGAGTTAGCTAAACTTGGAGATGGACCACCTGAAACGTCCAATTCTTCCATTAATTCAGTCATTCTTACCACGGTTTGTGCTGCTTGTATTGCATCGTGTGGGTCGTATATCCCACATGGAATATCACAATGGGCGTATGCATCACCGTCGTATAGTGGATTTATTTTATCAAAAGATTTCATTATTTTATTTATCATTTATTTCCTCATTCAATAACAAGATATTTAATTATTAATTGATTATATTATAAAAGAGTCTAATAAAATAAAACTAAAAATGCATATAAAAACGTACAAACTTTTTGAAAATTACTTAATGATGATAAAGGATTTTTTTTCACGAATTACTAAATATCGTTACATTAGAATAAATGATCATAGCATGGAGCCTACTTTAAAAAACAATTCTATATTATTTATGAAAAGATTTAACCTTACTAATGATAAAATTGAAAGATTTTCAATTATAAGATATAAAGATTCACACAATAAATTTTTTATCAAAAGAATTATAGGGTTACCATTAGAAAAAATAGAAATTAAGGGAACTAAGCTTTTTATTGATTCTCAGTATCATGAAACAGAACCCTTTGATAAAAATAAAAGTTATAGTTGGAATCTCAAGCAAAATCAGATAATTTTACTTGGAGATAATAATAAAAATTCTTTTGACTCTAGGAAGTTCGGTCCAATAAACTTAAGTGATATTCAAGTAACCCATATTAGATAACTATTTAATGTTTAATTTTCCGAATTCTTTTTTATCTGATTTCGATCCAAACAAATATGTGTATATTGATGCTCCTAATATGCCTCCCGTGATTGGAGCAATCCAATATAACCAATGATTGGCCCATTCGTTATGAATAAGGGCGGGAGCAAAAGATCTTGCTGGATTTATTGAAGCTCCTGTAAGATTTATTGAAACTAAATGTATAACTAATACGTATAGTGATATTGCAAAAGGAGAAAGAGGATTTTTATCATTTACAACGAACATTATTATAATAACTAAAAATGCGGTTAGTATACTTTCGATGACAAAGCCATCTAATATAGATACGTTTTGTGATAGGTTGTGTACACCTAAACCATCTATTTCCCACATAAAAGATTGAATGATCAAAACTGCTAATGATGCACCAGTTACTTGTGCTAGGATATAACCAAGGCTATTCTTTAAATTAATTTTATTACTAATAAGCATTGCTAAGGTAACTGCGGGATTAAGGTGTCCTCCAGTTAAATTTCCGACCATCAAAATACCAACTAATATACCAATAGAGTGACCAATAGAAATTATTAGTATTGTTATTTGATCTAGATTAGGGGATAAATTGACTGCTGCTCCGGCTGATCCAATAGCAACTAGTACAAAAATGAAAGTTCCTAAAAACTCTCCCATAAATCTTGATAAAGGTTTGTCCATTAATAACCGCCTTATTATTTTTTATCCAGTTTTTTTTGATAGTATGAACCAAATTCCCCATAAGGAAAGAATTAACACAGGTATTTTAAATAAAATCCCGTATCCTGAGTATAGCATAGAGATTGATGTGAATACTATAATTGAGGTTATTGCTATTATTTTGATTTTTTTAGGAATTTCATTAGTCTCTAAATATTTTTTTACGAACTTTCCAAATTTAGGATTACTAATGACCCAATTGTACATTTTTTCATTAGATTTCATGAAAAACGATGTTGCAATAATTAAAAAAATAGTTCCTGGTAGTCCAGGTAATATGTATCCAAGTATTCCTATTCCCAAGAATAAGAATCCCATACACATAAAAAAGTATTTTTTCATATTGTTCATATTTTTATGTTTCTAATCTTAATTATAATTTTATATAATTTTTCATAAGAATTACTATAATTTTGTACCAAAATCCTTCTTGATATCGGAAATAGTATTATTTGCACTAATTATGGCAGCTTCCATTGTTGATGGCCATTCAGATTCTACCCAATCTCCTGATAGATAAAATCCTTTGATTTTTGTTCTGTTTTTTGGCCTTAATTTTTGTATTCCTGGCTGGCAGCGAAATGTTGCATTGAACATTTTTATAACTGAAAAATTTACTAAATTACTTTTTTTTGATTTTGGGAAAAGTTTATTTATTTCTTTAATAAATATTTCTTTTATTATTTTTTTAGGTTTGTTTTTCCATTCCCATGCATTACTTAATGAGATTACTAAATGTTGAGAAGTAGAATCAGATCTTTTAATCTTTGAATCATTAAATATCCACTGTATGGGGCTATCTAAAATAACCATAAATTTTTCATCAAAAAAATATTCATCAAACCATAAATGTATACCTACTATTGGTGCCATATTGATTTTATTTATGTTCTTAAAATAATTACCGTAATTATTTGGAATAATATCTAAGATTTGGTTAGGCGGTAAAGTAGATATAACGATATCAGATTTAATTTTTTTGTTATTTTTAGTAATTACTCCTGATATTTTATGATTTTTTATTATAAGGGATTTTACCTCTTGATTTTTAATGATTTTTGTATCAGTGCCATTAAGAAAATTTTCTGCAGAATCACCTAGGAGTTGAGTTAGCCCAACGTTAGGTATTGCAAAGTTTGCGTTTATGTCAGACTCTATGAAAGCTACTTGAAAAAGTCTTATTCCAGTACTGGCACTGATATTCTCAATATCATCATTTAGGGCAGGTATAGCGAATAATTCCCAAAAATAACTAATAGTATTTTTGCTTTGATTATTATTTATTAACCAATTAAGAAAGTTTTCATTATCTAATTTATTAATATCTTTCGTTTTCATTTTGGATATTTTATACATGGTTCTCAATAAACTTATTCTTTCGCTTAACTTTAGGTGCTTGTACTGAAAAATAGAATAAACTTTTCCGAATGTTTTTATAGGGAATTTATATGACTTTAAATTAACTAATTTTTTTTTATTGAGCACCGGTATTTTTAGATTTTTCTCAAAAGAAATTTTTTCAATAGAGTTTATTTCAAACAAAAATTTTATAAATTCTTTACATGCTCCTACGATAATATGTTGGCCATTATCAATTTCTTCTTTTGAGTTATTGTCATAAAAAGAATATGCTCTTCCACCTAAAAAAGGTCTTTTTTCAATAAGAAGGCTATCTATTTTTTCTTTTGCTAGTTTACAAGAAATTGCTAACCCACTTACCCCGCCACCAATTATGATAATTTTCATCTAAATAATCCGATGTAAAAATTTTTAGTTATTGAGGGTAAAATTATCTTGATTTTTTGAGTTTTTGACAACTTGATTTTTTTATTTATCACATCAAAGTTGTTTTTTTCAATTTCCGTAAGAATTTCAAAATAAATATTCTTCATGATTTCTGGGCAAAATCTATATTTTTTATTTATTAATGGTAATAGTTTTTCGCCAGAAGTAAAAAAAACTCTTACTCTTTTGGCTTGAAATTCCATAAATTCTATTACATTTTCTTTTTTTTCTCCAGATAAAATTTCATCCTTAGATACTTTGAAATTTCTTAGTTCATCTTCTGGGAGATAGAATCTGCCCATCTTAAAATCTTCCTTAATATCTCTCAGTATATTTGTTAGTTGTAGTGCAATTCCTAAGTCTGTTGCGTACTTATGAGCTTTTGAATCGTTTACACCAAAAACTTCAATCATTGCTAAACCTGTAGAACTAGCAACTTTTTTGCAATATTTAGTTAGTTGGCTAAAATTTTTATACTTCTTTTGGCTAAGATCCATGCGACATCCATCTATAACATCTTTTAGGTGTTTTAAGTTTTTTGGATGTTTTCGTAAAGTTTCTCCTAGTGCAATCCATAATCCAGTAAGTTTTTTGTTTTTTACGCAGTCATCTAATTTATTTTCAATGTCCAATAACTGTGATTCAATATTTGTTTTTGGTAAATTATGATTTTTGTCTACTATATCATCAACCAGTCTGCAGAAAGCATATCCTGAATAAATAGCATTTCTTTTTTCTCTAGGAAGAATCTTGAATGCATAGTAAAAATTAGATGATGCTGACTTAGTTGATTTTGCTACAATATTATAAGAATTATTTATTTCGCTTTTAGAATACATTATTTAAAAATTTTATCTGATATGGGGCTAAGACCTAATTTTATCCTAAAGTAAATGGATATGAATATCTTTATTTTATCCAACTTACTTAATGTTGGCCTTTTGGTAATAGTATCAAAGTTGTTTTTTTCAATTTTGCTAAGAATAGATAATCCTCCCATAGTAAATAGGCTGATATCTAATACTAAATTTTTGTCAACAAAATTAATTAGTTTGTATCCATCTTCAAAAAGTTTTTTTGTTCTTGTTACTTGAAACTGCATCATTTTTTTAAATTTTAAGGAATATTTTTTTTCTTTTATTTCTTTTGTACTTATATTAAACTTATTTAAGTCACTAATAGGTATGTATATCCTATTATTTTCTATATCTCTTTTTATATCTTGAAGAAAGTTGGTTATCTGTAAAGCAGTACATATTTTATCAGCAAGAAATATATTATTTTTGTTTGAACAACTTAATAATTGAAGTATAATTCTTCCTACCGGGTTTGCAGAATATATACAATAATCTAATAATTCACTGTATGTTTGAAAAGATTGTTTTTTTTGATCAATGAAGTTTGCAGTTATAATTCTTTTAAGTAAATATTTTTTTATCCTAAATGTTTTGATTGTATTTTCTAAAGCTATAAAATATGGATGAGATGACCTAGAAATGTAGCATTTATCTAATTCCTTTTCGAAAATTCTTAAATTTTTTACTCTATTTCCACTAGATTCATCTCCGATATCATCGGTTATTCTACAAAAAGTATATATGGAGTAAAAATGTTTCCTAATATCTTTAGGAATAAATTTAGATCCTATTGTAAAATTTTCATAATTTTGTTGCGTGAATTTTTTGCATTCTTCAAAGCATTTTGAAATGTAATTATCAATTGAGTCATTATTACTTATTTTTACTGATGGAAGCAAATCTATTATTTTTGAAGCCATTTTAATTGTTTTTCTCAAATTGACTATAAGTTTCAAGAAACTTTGAAATACTTTCACTAGGTTCTTGATTTTTCTTAAATACCTTAAGGAAATTTAATTTAGAAATGAGTTTATTTTTATTATGTTGATTATTATTGTATGTTTTATTTACTGATAATAAAGTTATTATAGGAATATTAATTTTTTCAAGCATTTCAAATGTCATATATATATTTGAATCGATGGTTGTTGCTAAATAATTTTTGTGTATCCATGATTTATAAGCCGAGGCATTTATTTCATTTCTTATAGTTATATTTTTATTTATATATAAATTAAGAGATGCAATTTCAGCAAACATTTTTAATTTTGAAATGATAAGTTTATTCATTATTATTGATGGAAGTTTTTTTCTTGAATCCCAGGTAGTTGGGTTCCCTATAAGTTGAGCCAGTTCGGAAGGAATTACGATATCTCCAATTTTGTAAAAGTTATTTGTTGATGAACAAAAACCCGTCAAAAATATTTTGGCAGGATTATATTTTTCGATAAAGTATGAAATATTTTCATAAAAATCGCTTGTATTTTTAATGATAATTATTTTTATATTATTTAGGTTATTCGATATATGCTCTTCATAATTAGAGTCTGTGAAATACTCAACGAATTTATTTGTTTTTATTAATGTTTTTGTAGTTATTTTATCTGTAGTGATAATTAAATTCATATTTAAGCTCAATTTTAAACTTTTCTTGTCAATAAAAATTTACCTAGCTCAATTAAGTCAAGTTTAATATTTTCATTAATATTGGATGAAGTTATTTCCTTCCAGCAATTTTCCCATGTAGTATTTAATAAATTTTCGCAATATTCAAGAGTTTTTAATTCTTCCATTATTTTTAGGGTGATTTTAATTTCTTTATCGTAAAGATTTCTTTTTTTCATAAATAGATTTTGTATTTCTTTTTTATTAATTCCTTTAGCATAACTTATTGCATGAAGAATTGGCAGAGATTTTTTTTTCTTTCTAATGTCTGCTCCTACTGGTTTGCCAGTTTTATCATCACCCCATATTCCAAGTATGTCATCTTTTATTTGAAAAATTTTCCCAAATTCTTTACCTATGGTTTTTATAGATTTTATTTTATTTTCATCACGGGTAAATTTTTCTTGTCCTACAATTGCTCCAATATGCAGGGATGCTTCTATAAGAGCACCTGTTTTTCTTTGGATCATATCTAGATAGTCATCAATAGTTATTTCTACTTTACTTTCAAAATCAATATCTAAAAATTGTCCTTCCATCATTGTCAGGTATCTTGATGACAGTATGTATGAGGCTTCTAGTTTTATTTTGTCATTTATTTTTATATTTTTGTTTGTTGCTAAATCTGCAATTTTTAGCATGGCATTTCCAGAAATTATAGCTCCAGGTATACCCCATAATTTCCATAAGGTTGCTCTATGGTGTCTAAGTTCGTCCATGTCCTCTATATCATCATGAATAAGTGAAAAATTGTGTATCAATTCAATAGCCACTGCAAAAGGAATTGCTAATTCTATATCTCCGTCTACTGCTTCAGCTCCTAATAAAACAAGATTTGGTCTTAGTCTTTTACCTGTTACAGCGCTTGTTTTTATGCCATTTTCATCTGTCCAGCCCATGTAATATTTATGGGTATCATAAATATTGTCATTTAACTTTTCATATTCTTTTCTTAAAGCCAAATTAATTTTTTCCTCGTATCTTTGGAAAAAATTTGGAATACTTTTATTAGTTGAATAGGAGTTTTTCATAAAAAAAATTAATCTACACTTCATTATAAATGATTTAAATGATTTATCTAACTAACTAGTCTACATAAATCTCTATTTTGATATTTTATAAAATGTGATAAACTATTTATAAGATTAGTTATAAAAAGGTATTGCATATTTATGATTCATGAATATTACAGGGTCTTGGGATTAACAAAAAGTGCCACTGACAAGGAAATTAAAATTGCTTTCAGAAGGTTGGCGAGAAAATATCATCCTGATGTTAATCAAAATGACGATGTATTAAAAAATAAATTTCTCAAAGTTAATGAAGCCTATGAGGTCTTAAGCAATAAAAAAACGCGTAAAGATTATGATGAATTTGGAGAAAAATGGAAGCATGCTGATCAGCTAAGATCTGTTAGGTCTGGTCACAATTCAAGTTCATTCAATATGAACGATTTATTCTCTGGGATTAGAAATCAAAATATGAATGATATATTTAGTTTTAATTCAAATAGGCAAATGTATAAACAAAAATGCGACGTCTTTGTGAGCATTGAAGAGATTTATACAGGTACAAAAAAAATGTTAAATCTATCAACTCCTACAAAAAATTCAAAAAATATTGAAGTGACCATACCAAAAGGTGTTATGGAAGGTCAAAAGATAAAACTGAAAATTGAAAATGATATTCAACTAATAGTAACCATAAGAATTAAGAAAAATAAAGAATTTATGATAAATGGTGAAAATCTTACTAAAACGATTAAAATTCCATATATAGATATGATTCTTGGAACAGAAATCATGATTGAGTCATTTAAGGGGTCATTTATGTTGACTATTCCGAAACTTACGCAAAATGATCAAATTTTCAGAATACCTAATAAAGGTTTGCCTGTTTATAAAGATAATAAACACGGAAATTTATTAATTAAAGTAACCGCAGAATTACCCAATGAAATTCATGACGGTGAACAAGAGATATATGAAAAATTAAAGTCAAAATAATGAGAGATTTATAAAAATGAATATGGAATTTAATCAGCCAGTTTTTGCAATTGGAATAGTTGCTCATATGGTTGGAGTACATCAACAAACACTTAGGAACTATGAGAGATGGGAACTTGTAGTACCTCATAGATCTGATGGAGGTACTAGACTATACTCCAGTAGAGATGTAGAAATTATTAGGCAAATCTTGAAATGGAAAGAAGAATTAGGTCTTAATTTGGCTGGAATTGAGGTAATGACAAAATTATTAAAAAAAATAAATCTTTTAGAAGAAAAACTTGATAATTTAACACTTGAAATTATAAGGCTAAGAGATGGAAATTATAAATTCCCAATAGAAGAAATATAAGGAGAATATAAATGGTTATGCCAACTGAAAATCAATGTACAGAACAAGCATTTAGAGCTTTACAAGACTCTCAGCAACTTCTTATACCCATGAAACATAATCAATGGGATGTTGAGCACTTATTTTGTGGGTTATTAGAGGTCCAAAACTCACTTTCAGCAAAAATACTTGAGAACATGGGAGTTAATGTTAGTTCATTGATATCAGAGGTTAGAGATAAACTTGAAAAAGCTCCTAAAATTGGATCTCAAGGACAATTTTATATTACCCCTAGAATGCAAAATATTTTTAGTATATCTAAGCAAGAAGCTAGGCGACTTAAGGATGAACTTATCGGAGCTGATCATTTATTAATTGCTATAGTAAAACAATCTGATGGTGATACAGGAGAAATTTTATCAAAATATAATATAACAGAAGAAAATGTATATAAATCCTTACTCGAAGAAAGGGGGTCGGCGAGAGTTGTAGATCCAAGAGCTGAAAGTAAATATAAGGCTCTATCTAAATATAGTGTAGATCTTACTAATCTTGCTAGAGAATCAAAATTAGACCCAGTTATTGGGAGAGATTTAGAAATAAGAAGAGTTATGCAGACTCTTACAAGAAGGACAAAAAACAATCCTGTTCTTATTGGTGACGCTGGAGTGGGGAAAACCGCTATTGCTGAGGGTTTAGCACAAAGAATTGTTTCTGGAGATGTTCCTGAAAGCTTGATTGGCAGAAGAGTAATTGCTCTTGAAATGGGATCATTAGTTGCGGGGGCAAAATTTAGGGGGGAATTTGAAGAAAGACTAAAAGCTGTGATGGACGAAATACGTCAAGCTTCAGGAGAAATAGTACTATTTATAGATGAGATTCATACTGTAGTTGGAGCTGGTGCCGGAGAAGGAGGATTAGATGCTTCTAACATGATGAAACCAGCACTAGCGAGAGGAGAATTGCAAACTATCGGTGCAACTACACCAAACGAATACAGAAGATATATAGAATCTGATCCTGCCTTAGAGAGGAGGTTTTCTCCAGTATGGGTTGAAGAACCTGAAAACGATGTTGCATTAGAGATGCTTGAAACATTAAGGCCAAGGTATGAAAAACATCATGGTTTCACTATTGAGTATTCTGCATTGAAAGCTTCAGTTGACTTAGCATCGAGGTATATTTCTGATAGATTGTTACCTGACAAAGCAGTTGACCTGATTGATGAAGCAGCTGCCAAAAAAAGAATCCAAAATGAGTCACTACCAAGCGAATTGAAAAACTTGCAGCATCGTTTACAAAAAATTGATGAAGACCAACAGGCTGCATCAAACAGGGGGGATCATGAGAAAGCAGCAAATCTAAAAGTAGAAAAAATCAATCTAGATAAGGACTATAATATACAAAAAAAAAGTTGGGAAAAATCTCATGAAATAAGTAATACAGTAACCGATGAAGATATCGCATCTTTGATATCTGAAAGAACAGGTATCCCAGTTACAAGGTTGGTTGAAGACGAATCTAAAAGATTGCTAAATCTAGAAAAGAGATTACACAAACGTGTGATTGGTCAAGAGCACGCAGTAGAAATTTTATCAGATGCAGTTAGAAGGGCAAGAGCAGGCCTAAAGGATCCAAAAAGGCCAATAGGAAGCTTTGTCTTTTTAGGCCCTACTGGAGTTGGCAAAACAGAATTAGCTAGGGCATTAGCTGAATGTATGTTTGATGATGAAGATAATATGATTAGAATTGATATGTCAGAATTCCAAGAAAGACATACAGTTTCAAAATTAATTGGAGCACCTCCGGGTTATGTGGGCTATGATGATGCTGGTCACCTTACGGAGGCTATTAGAAGAAGGCCGTTTTCTGTTGTACTATTTGATGAAATTGAAAAAGCACATCCCGAGATATTTAATACACTTTTACAGGTATTAGATGATGGTAGGCTTACCGATAGTCATGGAAGGACAGTTGATTTCAGAAATGCAATTATTATCATGACTAGTAACTTAGGGTCTGAAGGGGTAACAAGAGAGTCATTTGGATTTCAAAAAAAGTCAAGAGCAGATAATGAGAATGCTCAGGTAAGGTCTAATGTTGAAGAAACATTAAAAAAAGCATTTAAACCAGAATTTATAAATAGAATTGACGAGTTTGTTATTTTCGATTCTTTAGATGAAAATGATATTAAACAAATTGTCGATAAGTTTATTGGTGAATTTACAGATAGACTTATTGGTATGAATCTAAGTATCAAATTATCTGAATCAGCAAAAACTCTCTTAGCAAAAATAGGTTTTGATCGAATGTACGGTGCTCGACCTCTGAAAAGGACTATTCAAAAATTAATTGAAAATCCTTTATCTAAGGAAATAATTTCAGTAAATATTCAAGAAAATATTGAAATAATTGTTAGTGAAAATAATGGAGAACTAAAATTCGATTATAAAACATGGAAAAAAACAGATAAAAAAACTATTAAAAAATAAACAAAAGTATAAATATAAAAAATAATTTGCTAGATAAAAAATTCTATAAAATACCCAAAATATATATGTATTTAATCTTGTCTATATTAATTGCTAGCTTAATATGGGTTTTGATGAGACTAAGTAACTCGATACCCTATGAGACTTTAGGTTATTTAGGTATTTATATTTCGAGTTTAATTTCAGCCAGTTCTATACTTATACCAGTACCAGGTATTGGAGCTGTTTGTTTGGGCTCACTATCTAGTTTAGGACTTAATCCATTTATAATAGGTTTTGTAGCAGGTTTTGCTGAATCAATGGGAGAACTTACTGGCTATTTTACAGGCAGAAGTTTTAGTGGCAGTTTTAGAGAAAATAAACTTAAGTCTTATCTATATAAAAAAATGAAAAAAAATGGTTCGATTATTATTTTTTTTGCTAGCATATTCCCCAATCCTTTTTTTGATATTATAGGAATTATAGCTGGAAACATAAAATACCCTATTAGAAAGTTTATTATGATTTTATTTTTTTCAAAGTCAATTAAGTCTATAATAATATCCTACTCGTGCTATTCAGGTTTAGAAATAGTTATTGGATGGTTCAGATGAAACAAACGATTTTAGATGTTGTAATACTTTCTGCAGGAAAAAGTTCAAGAATGGATGGGATAGATAAACAGTTAGTTGAAATAGATGGTAAAAAAGTAATTAATTATAGTATTGAATTATTTAGCCAATTTAAAGAAACAAGATCAATAACAATAATGGTTTCTGAAAAAAACGTTATTGAAGTAAAAAAAATTGTAAAAAGTTTAGTTTCAGATAAAGAAATATATATTTTAATTGGCGGCACACTTAGGCAAGATACAGTAAAGATCGCATTAAGAAATCTTAGTTCTATCTATAACAGCAAAGATATAGTTGCAATTCATGATGGAGCACGCCCATTATTTAATAAAACGATAGTTATAAATGGTTTAAAATCAGCTCAAGTATCTGGTGCTGCAATTCCAATAATACCATTATCAGATACTATTAAAAAAGTATCGAATAATTTAATTATAAAAACATACGATAGATCAAAACTCGCAGCAGTACAAACACCTCAATTTTTCAAGTTTGATGTCTTAAGCACGTCTTATGAACTTTTAAATAATGTAATTACGGATGATGCATCTGCAGTTGAAAGTTCAGGAGGATTAGTCTCATCTTTTCCGGGCTCTTTAGACAATATAAAAATAACTAATCCAATAGATTTAAAGATAGCAAATTCTATATTAAATAAAAAACAAAAATTTAACAATATAAATTCTAATCTAAGTAGATATGGCACAGGCTTTGATTGTCATAAATTAGTAGATGGAGGACCATTAGTTTTAGGAGGATTAAAAATTCCTTTTGAAAAAGAGTTAGCCGGCCACTCAGATGGAGATGTATTATTGCATGCTATAGCGAGTTCTTTATTAGGTGCTGGTAATCTTGGTGATTTAGGTAGTAATTTTCCATCTAACCAAAAAAAATATAAAAATATTAGTTCTGAATTTTTTGTTAGTAAGTCTAAAAAACTTTTGAAGGAAAATGGATGGGAAATTTTATATATAGACACTACCATAATTGCAGAAAAACCACGTTTGAGCGAATTTGCAGAACAAATAATTGATAATTTATCCAAAATACTTTATCTTCAAAGAGATAGTATCAACTTGAAAATCACTTCTACTGATTCTGTTGGATTCATAGGAAAATCAGAAGGAATTGCTGCTCAGTCAATTGCAACGGTTGCAAAAATATAGGAAAATAAATTCTTATGAAAATATATAATTCATTAAGTAGAAAAAAAGAAATTTTTGAACCAAATAACCCAAGACAAGTGTCTATGTATATTTGTGGTGTTACAGTTTATGATCATTCCCACCTAGGTCACGCTCTTAGCAGTATAGTGTTTGATGTACTTTATAGATACTTGAAATACAAAGGTTATAGTGTAAAAAAAGTACAAAATTTTACTGACATTGATGACAAGATAATTAATAAAGCTTCACAAGAAAAAACATCTTCTGAAATAATTTCTGATAAATATATTAAATCTTTTTTTAATTCCATTGATGGTCTAAATGTATTAAGAGCTGATGCACATCCAAGAGCAACTGAAGATATGGATGAAATCATTAGATTTATACAAGATTTAATTCATAAAGGTTATGCTTACGAATCATCTGGCTCAGTTTATTTTAATGTGAAAAAATTTGACGAGTACGGCAAACTTAGTGGTAATATCCATAATGATGAATATCAATCAACAAGAATTGATAAAAATCTTAATAAAAAACATAATAATGATTTCGCACTATGGAAAATATCTAGTTCTGGAGAACCATTTTGGGATAGTCCTTGGAGTAAAGGAAGACCAGGTTGGCATATAGAGTGTTCAGCAATGGTAAAAAAGCATCTTGGAGATCAGATAGATATACATGGTGGAGGAATGGATCTTATTTTTCCTCATCATGAAAATGAAATTGCTCAAAGTGAATCTTTTTCCTCACAAAAACCATTTGTTAAGTACTGGATGCATAATGGTATGTTGAGAGTTAAGGGTGCCGAAATGAGTAAGTCCTTAGGGAATACATTCAGCATAAATGAGGCTTTAAAACGATTTAGTTCTGATGCCATTAGGCTTTGGATATTACAGAGTCATTATAGAACTAATCCATTACTAGATTTAGATCTAATTGAATCAACAGAAAAATCTCTTACTCGTCTAAGGTTAATTAACTCAGATGTAAAAAGTAAAACTGAACTTAAAAAAATGAATTTTCATACTTTCAAACAAAGATTTATAGAATCTATGGATGATGACCTAAATACGCCTAAAGCAATAGCAACGATATTTGACTTAGCTAAAATGATTAATAAATCGTTATCAACTCATGATGTTAGTGAAGGATTAATTTTATTCAAAGAACTATCAAATATTTTAGGATTAAATTACCAAAAGTTAATAGAAGATAGAGATATTAACATTAATGAAATAGAAAAAATGATTGAAGAAAGAAACCATGCTAGGTTAAACAAAAACTGGAAAGACGCTGATTTAATTAGAGATAAGCTACTCGAGTTAGGAATAGAAATAACTGATACCTCCGAAGGCACTAAATGGAAGAACTAGTTTTACCCTCCAAATCTTACATTTAATATAGCAATACCCACAAATATAACAGCTAATATAATTGTCAATCTAAATAGTAATTGCTCCAAACCTCTTCTAGATCTGAAGGTACTTGTAGCCTCACCAAAAAGTGAGGAGCCTGAACCTCTTGCTTGTAGAAGTAGAACTGCAATAAGAGACGTTGCTATTATGATAAGTAATATACTAAACATTATTATTCCTTTACAAAAATATTATACCTGCATTTAACTAAGTTTACTAATAATAAGTTTACTTGCTTCTGATGCATTTGCTTGACCCTTAGTTGCCTTCATTACTTGTCCTATCAAAAATTTCAATGAAGCTTCTTTTCCATTTTTATAGTCATTTACAGCTTGCTGATTTTTATCAATAATATCATCTATTATTGGGGATAATGAATCAGAACCTGAGATTACTTCAAAACCTAAATCTTTAATAAGGCTAATTGGATCTTTACCATCATAATACATTATTTCAAAAATTTTTTTTGCTGAGTTGTTATTTATTTCTCTATTCTTAAATTTTTCTACCAACTTAAATAAATT
>MDSY01150855.1_pt1 | contig 14355 bp, 13 predicted proteins | sample 811131 | NCBI WGS metagenome assembly MDSY01 (sample SAMN05326643, study PRJNA326480) | marine metagenome | isolation source: seawater | place: Atlantic Ocean: South West | collected 2010 | reverse complement strand
CTGGGAGACTGGGTGGTGTGCGGGGGGGGGAGTGTCACACCACACATCGAAAAAAAATGACTTCTTTTCCGGTACTTCTTTTCTACCCCGCTTAAGTACTAATGGTGTATTTATATACTTTATTGTACCAATTAAATAATCAAGTACATTGTGATACAGAACAAAAACAAAAACTAAAAGTACAAGACGAAAATTTTGGTCTTGAGCTAATAGCGATACATTAAGTACTTGTAACGCTATTAGGTACATAGTGGGGTGTTTTGGGCGCGAAAAATCCCTTCAAATCCCTTCATATCCCTTTAAATCATGGTTAAAGCTCCGTTCCCCCCCGCTTCACGCCACGCGAGTCGCGCAGAGTTGCGCGCGCACATCGACGAGGCCAAAGCGCAAGGCCTCCGCGGCAAGCAGGCTCTGGCGCATGCAATGCGCCAGCTGAACGCGAAGTACAACGTGACAACTCACGGCAAGGCCATAGAGCCTTGGAAAAAGCCCGCGGGCTTTGACTACGAGTGGTGGAATGGTTCGCTTCTTTGCGTGCGACTTGGCGTCAAGCCAACAAAGCAAGAGATTAAACGCGAGCGCGAAAAGCGTGCCAAGTTCATGCTGATGGTGAAAAGGGCGCAGACACGCATGGACGCGTATAAGCAGACGAGTAAGCGCGTGTCTCGTCTGCCGTTTCAGCGCAAGTTGTCTTTCCCCGACCCCGCCAACGAGGAAGATGCCCGTCTCAAAGCGCTTTTTTTGGAAGCAACGGACGAAGCCGCTGCGCAGCTCTTGTTTGCCAAGGTGGTGGACCCGAGTGGTAAGACTCTGCTTGAGCAACTTTCGTGCTTGGACTCGGATACACAGGGAGACAGTGCCGAAAGCTTTGAAAATAGCGACGGCGCCTCCAAGGTCTGGGATTTGCCCATCAGTTTCAACCACAACGACAAATGCTCGTCTGTGATTTTATCGGCAAAAAACGTTTGAGGCGTTAATTCTTTCCTTTCTCTTGTCAGCTTTGGGGGGTAAATCAGCGTTCTGGCCTCTTTGTCCATGGTGGGCGACAATCTAAAGGTAGAATTGAGCAGTGGGGGCGCACACGCAGTCTCCAAAGCCGATAGAATTGGTGTATTTGCGGGCGTACTCATAGTAATTATTCAACGAAAAAGAATTTGTTTTTTATATAGTTTTATATTAAAAAGATATTTCCCCCCTTGCAATCGGAGCGGACGGTACACTCATATTCTTCAATTCTTGGAAGAGTATCTCAGGGTGTGCGGACGGCGTGGTCTGCCCAGCCTTCACGATACCGGTCTCGCGCAGCGCAGCTTCGACGAGCTCGCTGCAGTACCATTTTTTGTGCCCGAATTGCAAAAACGATGTTGGCTGAAACAAGTTTGGCATGGGGGCAAAGGGCACACACGACAGCTTTCTGCGAAAAGGTTCCGTAAAAAAACCTGCTTTGTTGAAACCCTCGGTTTCGTGGTCGCGCATCCACTGCAGGCAGTTTTCCGCCTGCTCTTTTGTGCATTTCATCTTGCGGAACTCCCAGTTCCGGCGCGAAAACGACTTATCTTCGTTCACGTGAACGGTGCCGCCGTAGAGTATAGAACACGCAACGCCACGGAGAGAACCCGCCTCCGCTTCTTGGTGTCTCGCGTTGTCAAAACGAGACGCCCTCTGTTGCTTTGCAGCGCCAAACTCTACATCTTCATACACCTTGTGGCCAAGGCGCAGCGTTTTCACGGGGCGCTCGGTGGGAACAAATAACAGTTCCACGTGCACTTTGGGGGGCAATCCCGATACCGTGGGCGGGCTGGCCCACGCGGCGCCCCTGTTCAAGTAATGATCCTCGAGGAGTTCAGATGTGGCTCCAAGAAAACAACAATAAACGTCCATCAGGGCATCTCGTTGCACTCACAAGTGTTTCTCTATATTTATACTTTTTTGGAATTACCCGCGGGACATTATATCATTCACCGGCAATGGCGCGCCCGCATTCAAGTTAAAGTCCTTACGAGGAAGTCTTTTATTATTGGCCACTTTTGCAATAGCCGAGGCGACTGGAACAGCTACGGCGACTTGAAGCGACGCCGGCTTTGACGCAAACTTCATTTTCCTCGGCGTAAACCTGGACACGAGGGACATGGCCTTCCTGAACATCGTCTTGACAAAGTGCTGTTTGTGCTGCGCGTAGTGCTCGTGCGTCCACGCCGTGGCCTCCGGGATAGCTTCTGCCACGACCTCTGGACGATCCATACTCTGTGCTGCTTTCCTGTCATTTATTACCGCGTTTCTAACCTTCTTAGATATTGTTTTGTCTAATTCTTTGTTGAATCTTTCTCTGAAAACTTCTCTAATCTTTTCTTTCCACAGTCTCTTGGTCAATATCCTTTTGTCGTTCTCAGCCCAAGTGCTTTCAACTTCCTTTGCGATCTGGTAGACATTTTCGGCTTGTGTAAGCCTCTCTTGTAGCACGGCTTTCTTTCCATCAACAGGCATGTTCAGTTGTGTGAGACGGGCTTTCAGCGCTGCCACCGTGCCCGGCTTTGGCGGTTTGGTTGCTTTTATGCGTACATTGCTTGTTCGCGTTCCAGCTTTTCTTTGGTCCTTCATGATTTGTATTCTTCTTTGGCGGCGCTGAGCGGGCGTCAAATCGAACAAATCATTAGCAAGTTTACGACCCTTTTTGCTTTGTCGTAATTTCTTCCACTCCTTTTTCTTCTTGCTGAGCCACGTCTCTTCAACCTCTTGGACCTCTTCTTCGGACTCCTCTTCGCTGGACTCGAAGCGAAGGTGTGTTGGCTCCACCATGGAAAAGTAGAAACTGTCTACGTACTGTCTCCACACTGGCAGTATGTCCGGGGATCCTCTTCCCGATTTCTCGTACAGCTTTTCCAGTTCGCCAACAAGTTCTTTGTTGACGTAAGCCCCGACCTCGATCTCTTCCACGGATTCGTCGTCTTCCAGTACATCGTCAATAAAGCCTATGCGCTCGTCATCGCTGAAGAAAAGGGAATTCTTCAACTTCATGGCCCCCCAAAGTCTCTCCGGGGCGGTGACCCCTTCTGCAAAGAGAATATCCACGGCTCTGATGTCTTCGTCGGAGTCTATTTCTTCGTCGGAGTCTTTGGAGCTATCCGCTTCGAGCTGCTGTAAGCCAAGCAGAGCGTCTGCGGCTGCGGCTGCGTCTGCGGCTGCGGCTGCGTCTGCGGCTGCGTCTTCTGAAGCCTTTTCTGCCAGATCGGATAAAATTTCTGCTCCTGCTTTCACTGCTCTCTTCTTTTTCCGTTTTTGCGGTTTTTGCGTTTTTTGCGGTTTTGGCGCCCCGAGCAAATTGAGACTGGCTGCTGCCCGAATGTCTTCAGCCGACGGCGCATTGTCAATGGCTTCCTCCAACTGTGCGGCGACGGACGCAAGTTCTTGCAGGCTTGACTCCTGTTGTTGAATTTGCTCTTCCCGTTCCTCGACAGTCGGGGCTTTCACCTCCTCCTCGGATTCTGCATCGTCTTCCTCGGACGATGCGTTGATAGGGTCGTCGAAGATAGCATAGTCTTCGTATTTCTTTTTTCTTTTTGCTAAGATTTCTGCCATTGTCTGCGAGGTCATTTCATTGGCAGCTTTTTGTGCTCTGTCCAACTCGCGAACCATGTTTATCACACTAGCCGAATCTGTGGCATCTCGCACGGCATCTCGTAGTGTTTGCAATCGTTTGCGTTCGGCTTCTTTCTCTATTGCGTCGATTCGAAGACGTTCCTTTTCGGCGAGTGCTTTCTCCTCTTCCTCCTTCTTGGCGCGTGCGAGAGCGCGTTCTGCCTTTAATTTTTCAGCTCTGGCTTTACGCGCCTCTCTTGCGAGATCTGCGCGGAGTTTTTCAAGCTCTGCCCTGTTGCGTTCGGCTTCTTTTGCCTCTTCTTCCGCGTTGACAAACGCTGTTTCCACTATGACGGTTTCTTCAAAGGCCTTTTTGATTTTATTAATTTGGCGCTGCATATGCACCAGCAATAGCTTCATTCCCGCTGCCGTCCAGCCGCGCAGAAACTTGAGGGCAGTGTACTCAGCGTGGTTGTCTGCGTACGGGTCTGCAAGCGCAATGGCGTCCGCCCACTTTGCGTGTTCTTCCAACTTCTCGTCTTCGTTGAACCCCGGAAAAAGAGCACTCATGGCGGGAACGCGTTTCAGCACTTCGTCCGCCATGTGTTCGTGGTTTTCCACGTAGATCTCCTCCTCGGGCAGTGGCGTGTTGGGGTATTCCCTTTTCCAGCGTGAAATTTCTTGTTTCCATTCCTTGCAAAAGTTTGCCACTTTTTTCGCGGCTTGAATTGCCTGCGTAATAATCTTGTCCTCTGTGAGAGATACGGCTTGTTCGGCTGCTGCTTTTGCGTCGGCGATTTTTTCTTTGGCGTAGTCGGAGATGCCTTCGTCCACAATGCGATTGCGGATTTGTCGAAGTGTCTCCTGAACAGAGTCTGAATGGTAGGAATTCCACTTGCGTGTTTGTCGCAGCTTCTTGCACAACTCATTAGACTCTGCCTTGATTTTTCTGTCAATATGTTTTCGGGTTTTTACTGGGGTGTTGATGTTGAAAACAAGGTCGTAACCGTAAATCCTGGCCATTTTCTCAGTGGCCCTCGTCATGGCGTACGTCGCCATGCCCTCGGTCATAGCTTGTTCGATTTGTGCTCTCAGCAGTTTGCAGTGCTTGTCAATGACCAGCATGATATTATTTCGAAATGCCTCGCCCACCGTTTCTTTGTAAGTATTTGTCTCGTCCTCTTCGTCGGAGTCCGCGTCGGAGTCCGCGTCGGAGTCCGCGTCGGATCCCTCTGCGGTCTTCTGCTCCGCCTCGCCTTCTTTCGTTTGCGAACTCTGGTCCACTCCGAGTCTGTATCCGTCGGCGTACTCTCTGCCAAAGTGTCTGGCTAAAAGATCCACACCGTCTCGAATCGGAAACCGTTCAGTGGCAAGATCTCTTACGAAATCGCCATCCCCTCTCTTTTCTTCATTTTGTCTTGCTTTGTCGAAGAACCCCTGTTGCCTTGCGGCGTCAAAGCGGCTACCGGGAATTCCAATATTTGACAACCCAAGCATGTTTTTTACAGTGTTACAAGAAGAAGATATAGTAGAAAAAAATTAATGGAAATGTAAATTTCCCTGTTTTGGGAGGGCCCCGGCTGCAACACACACGAATTCTGAAAAGGGCGGCAGAGACTGAATGGCCTCGTTTGCCTGTTTTAAGGTCACGGCTTTGATTCTTTCCGGTAGGGAGGCGCACCTTTGGGCTGGATTGTCCGAGTGCAACCGCGCTGCGTGCAAAGAGTCGCAGACAGCCGATGGAGAATCGGAAGCCAGGGCCACGGAACCCAGCGCCCGGCATTTGCTGTTGTTCAACATTTTCTGGTCGATGCCGTTTTCTCTCCACTCCTTCACAAGCTTTCGGCTGAGATTCACCCCCTGTTCTACGAGCTGCGGGGCAAACGTAGCCTGTGTTACGAAAGTGGACGTTGTTGGATCCACCGTGCCCGTATTGCTGTATATACCGTAAGTAAGCCCTTTGTCTTCGCGCACGCGTTGCATTAAAGTAGACGTAAACCCCCCTCCCAAGGCATCGACCGCAAGCGACAGGGCTACAGAGCGCGGGTCTTTTGCCGTAATGCCGCTCGCGCACCCCAAGATCATGGTGGCGCTTTTTTTCCCGTCCATTGGGTGCAATACTATTTGGTTTGCCAGCGGGCTGACGGACGGTACTTTCAAAGATATGTCGTGGACGGGTGGTTTATCCGAGTTGAAAAGTGATTTGATGTACTCTAAAGTGTCCGTGTCGGGCCCAATACAAGTCACCCATGCTGGGCGTTGTGCGAATTTTTTCAAGTAGGCTAGCGTTTTCGATCTCGTCATTCTTTCCAAGATGTTGCTCTCCTGTTCCCCGGAAAGTCGTGCTCTTGGGTCGCCCTTCGTGTGAAAGAGGCACTGCGTGAATAGTTTGGACGCTGTGGTATTCACGTCGTAGTCCGATCCTACTGTCTCCGCGCTGATGAAGTGCTTTCTCCGTTTGAAATCCGCGTCGTTGACTACAGGGTGTGTCAACGTTCTGTGCAGCAAGCTCATTATTTTTTTCACGTCTCTGTCCGAGCTTACGTCAATGGCCAGTGTGATTCCAGTGTGGTTGCCTGCCACTCTTGGCACGGCACCGTTTTCCTCGAATACTTTTTGCAGTCCCGCTTCGGAGAGAACAGTGCCATCTTCGAGTTTAACCCCTAAGGTTGCTAGCGCCGCGGACAGTTTGGTTTCGACGTCAGTCTTTGATACTGTTGCTGGAATGTGCACTCGAAGACTCACTGTGTCTGTGTTGGGGTCTAGCATGAAAACCGACGATTCGTCTACTTTTGCTTTATCGTAGGGAACTTTGTGCTGGGCAGCCGTCGTGAACTCTGTTCTAATCTTCTTTGCGCCTTTGACGCCGTACGATGTGCACGGGGGGTCTGAGATGGGCATGTTCATCAGCTCAGGCAAAACTTTTCCAATAGTGCATCGCCACGGCACAAAAACTTGCCTTGCCGTGGTTGCTATGTCCTCCAGGGTAATCGATTCCATCGCCTTGAATCTCTCAAAGACGTCAAACGGAGAGTTGCAACGACTAAGACTCTCAACGATAGCACTCGTATACGAGGTACAGGACTTGTCCTTCTCGAGCGTCCATTTCCTGGCAAGCTCCGCCTTGGCGTTTGACAGCTGTTCAGCAGACATGCAGTAGTCTGACGTGCATGATTGTTGCGCCAATCTTTGCATAACCTGGTTTTGAAGTCTTTGGCACCTTTGGGTGGAGTTGCTGCCAGACACCACGACAATCCAGACATTGAATAGGGTCCGACCGTAGACTCTTTCGTAGTCAATTTCCACAGAGTGCAAGTCTTCGTCGTTTCGAAGCATGTCTGCAAACATGCCGTTTTGCCCGCTGGACATCCACTGACCGAGCACCTCGAGCGCGATGGCTTCTCTGCACACCCCGGAAGCCGGGCTGCGATAACCAAGAAGCACGAGGGGCATTTCTCCTGCAATATCAACCGACCTTGCCCCTCGCTGCGGCTGATCGTGCTCGGTTTCGGCAAAGTCCAGCCCCGTTTCTGGATCCACGTCTCTGAGGCAGACTCCGGCTGGCAGTCTGCCAAAGCACGAGTGAATCTTTGCAAGCAGCTCGTTTACTTCTCCAAATACGCCGGAGATAACAATAATGCAGTTGGCGCAGCAGTAGTTTTTCTTGTGGAATTTCCGCAAATCTTCCGCGTGCTTCAGGACGGTCTGGATATCCTCCAAAGACCCAATGGTGGGCACCCCTGCGCTGCTCATAGGAAACGCCATCTTGAACACCATCTCTCTCAGCAACGAACTACTATTATTCTTACCTCTTTCGTACTCGTTTCTGACGACAACGTACTCGGTAGAGAGACCAGAGAGCAGCGGCGCTCTCAGCCTGTCGGCTTCTATCTCCAAAGCCTTGAAAAGTGTCTCTTTAGACGGCAGGGTGCTGTTGAATTCAGTTCTGTCCTTTGACGTTGACGCGTTTAACCGGACCCCGCGATTGCCCAGTTCGGACCATATGTCATTCCCCTTGGCCTTGTTGAACCCAGAACTGCCCTTGAAGAGCTCGTGCTCGAGGATGTGGGCGGACCCGGTAGTACCCAGCGTCTCTGCCTTACTACCCACTAAAAAAACGACGCTCAGCGAACATACGTTGTTCGAAGATTTGGGGGCCAGGGCGACTCTAAGCTTGTTTTTTTGGTGCTGGTACAGATGCAGCGTGTCGTCCCCGCGCTTCTGGTATCCGATTTTCACAAAGGCGCCCACGTTTAGATTATCTTCTTGCACCGCCTGCCCCGTCGTCTTACTTTTGGGAATAGCAAAGTTAGCTCGCCTTCGACGCGAGGGGGTGGATACAGGGGTCGCTTTCGCAAGAGGGGGCGCGGGAACTGCTTCCGCAAGAGGGGGTGTCTCGTCCCATTTCTGATCAGACATTTTTTGGAGAGAGTTTGTTTGAAACATACAAGCAACTTATATACAAGGATTTTTTAGTTTTGTGTACATGTCAATTACAGCCAGCGTCCCAGCGCCCGAAGACACGCGGCTAGACTGCGAGTCTTCCAACTCTGTATTTCATTTAGGAGGAGCTGGCAGCTTGCTGGAAAACAACAACTACCTGCTGGGAGTCGATCGGAAGTGCGTCTGGTTCACCTTCGGCAGAGAAAACCTGGCAGTGGACGTTTGGAACGCGTCCTTTGAGACTCACTCTTTTACAATCAACGCCTATTTGAGTGAAAACCGGAAACTGATTCTTTCGATTGGCGTTGCAGATTTAGAAAGAGCTCGGGCATTCAAGCACGAAGCAGACGCCATTGTCCTGTTGGACGAAGAGGAGGCCACGCTGCATTTCGCCAACACCGTGGACTGCCCGCACTTTTCCGGACCCGACGCGCTCTACTGGGCTTTTCGTGAAACGTTGCTGCCATGATCGACATGGTTGAAGCATTGTTGCTGGTCTCTTGGGCCATTTGGGCCTTCTACATGCTGCACGTCGTTCGCATGAAAATCAAGGAAAAGCTCATTCAGATACGCTGCCGCCTTGTCAACATAGAAGACCCGGACGTTCAGGGAATACTAGAAAGTGTGGACAGAATAGAGATGCTCTTAGATTTTTAAAACATTTTTGGTTACATGATGCGACGGTAGCACACGTAGTGGCAAATCCCAACGCGACACACCATGGCGACGAGATCAAACGCCGCCTCGTCGTCCTCCTCTTCCGAGGCGAACAGCGTCCTTTCTATGTGGCTCAGCGGCATGTTTTGTGGGCACTGCACGTGGACAATGAGCGCGCGGGAGGCCTCGTAGACGCCGACGAAGACCTTGTGGCTCGTCTTTTGGCCCTTGCAGCTCCCCTCGCAGTCGAGTTCTCGGGTTTGAGACACGGACGGAAGAAGAGCCTCGATATCTTTCGGGTCTACGTCCTCCTCGCTGTGCTTCTCGTCGAATCTAGGCACCTCTCCCGGGGATAGGGTTGATCTGTCTCTGTAAAACAGCAGGTATGGCGCCGCGGACGTCAATGCAACTAATGTGACTACATCATCGTCGCATTTCCACCATTTTTCCCCGGGGACAACGCCAAGGCTCGGGCCCGCGAAGGGGGAGTCTCTGGCTTGGGCCGCGGAAAAGCGCTCGGGTTGTATACGCGTTGCGGGTCCCACTTTGAACCCGAACTCGACGTCAAGGGCCCGTTGCAGCGGCGACGCGCACATCTCAATTTTAGGTATGATCATCATGCACTCGTTGTTTGTCTCCGTGCGTAGATGACCGCATACGCTGCATTTTTTTACCAAAGTGCACGCGGATTCGAAACTCTTGCAACAAATCTTCTTTTGGTCAAACAGGGCCACTATGAATTCGGCAGGATCTTCGGGCGAACCTTGGGGCGCAGAAATAATTTTTCGAGATGCTCTGTAGAGTTTCTTTAATGTTTCCGCGTCGATTTCGTCGTCCAGCAGTGCTTTTCCAAGCAATGTTGTTTCGTTCAGAAACTGCGCGCCGAAGACCGGGACGCTGCGGAGCGCTTGAATCGCGCTTGCGCACCAACAGGTCATGCCAAGATTGGTCATGCTCTTCAGGGGGGCAGCCATGTTGACCTGTGTGGGAAATACATTTTAGACAATATACACAGGGTAGATTTTTGAAAAAAACAATTTCCCTCCAAAATCTCTATAAAACAACATTACACCACCATGGCCAAGTCCAAGCGCAAGCCCAGCGCTTCGAAAGCCCAGACAAAAGCAAAGCGACGAAAAGCAACCCCACAGAAACGCGACGACACCCCGCCGGTCTTGACTACGGAAGAAAAACTCCAGAAAATGAACGAGCATGTTAACATGTGCGTATCTCGCGTGAATCTGTTGCTTGAGCACACCCAATTTATCCAGAAAAAAATGGGAGAACTTGCGAGTTTGACGACCCAAGAATTGTCGGTATTTCGTCAACAGATTCTAGAGTTGAATGCAAACTGCGAAAGCACCCGCAGGGACATATATCGATTGTGCCCCCGGTTTGAAGATATGACACTACCGCAGACCCCGTTGTGCATAGACGACGTTTCAATGTCGGATGATGCGCTTATCAAGGCGGTCGGCGACTTTGCGGACTCACTTCCTTAATGCTGGGAATGAGCCGCTATGATTGCGGTGATAATAAGAGCGACTACGAATATACAACCAAAGTAAACGATAATTTCAGGGCACGTGGCTCTTTTGACCTGCTTTTTTGGGGGTTTTTTTCTTCGGAGAACAACGGGGCTGCTCGTCGATACACCCTCGTAGCCGTCAAATAATTTTATCTCTTGTATCTTGAGCTGCGGGCGGACGCGAGGGGCGGGCAGGTTGGATTTCATCATGTTGAAAATAAGGTTTTGACTATATCAATATGTATTTTTTTTCTCTGCATAGGAGACACCTATGTCTAACTACACAAATGTATCGTCATTTTCGCCCTCGCCACTGTTCTATAATGTGACCGACAACTCGACGAATGGCTCTCTGCCCTTAGAGCCATCCCCTTCTTCGTCCAAAAACATTCCGAGCCCGTCTTCGTCCGAAGACACTTTAAGCCCGTCTTCTTCCTTAGAAAATAGCACACGAACACCGTCAAATGTCCCTGACGCGGCACCCTCCCCAGAACATGGTTTTGTGCCATCTCCAAGCTACGCAACCCCGAGTCCTTCCGATGAGTGGATCCCGTCGCCGTCGTCCGTCGTCTCACCAAAGAATCCCTCCTCGAGTACCACTGGTTTCTTCCCGTCAACCTCGCCCAGCAGCATAGATACAGCGCACAATACCACACCGAGTTTTGACCCGGGCCCAGTTTTGGTTATTGACGAAGTAGTGAATTGGGCTGTAGGGACGGTATTCTTTGGAATTATCGCAATGTACTGTTGTATTATTTTTTATCCCGGAAAATGCGCGAAAATGACACGTTTGATGAAAACGCGCCACTTTGTTGATTTTAGGCCAGACATGAGAGAGCGAGAATATGGAAGTATAAAAGACGAAGTGGACGAAGTGGAGCTCACTGCCTCTACATATGAAGAGACAGAACACTATCAAAAGGAAACACGGGTCAAAACCCAACGGGAAGAAACAATGGAGAGTATGATTTGAGACCTGAGTATATCCACAGCCGTCTATCCCTCACAAACAAGGCATGGCTGCTCTCTCTGCGGCCATTCCAAGCCCACCAAGCCCGCCTGCCAAGTCGGCGTTCAATGGCGTTGTGCAACAGGGGGATCTCTTAGAGGTTATGCTCAGTCGAGAGGGTGCCGCTCACTTTGAACCGGCTGTGGTCTGGGAAGTTGCCGATAATGGATTTCACGTGTATTATCTAACTCGGTGCCATCCGCAGCACCGGCAAGAGGATGCTCGAGAGGACGACCAGTTGTTGCACGTACTGGAAAATCATCTCAATTATGTGCCGTGGGAATCCATCAACTTTCACGTGCCTTTAGCGCAATTTAATGGTGCACCTCCACAACAAAAAAAACTCGCGTTCAAGATCCTTGGCTGGCGAGACTTGGGCGACGGGGGATACTACAGAATTTCAGAGGAGTCCCTCGTTCAAACGCACCCGTCTCTCATGCACAGACAACTACACATAGGTTGTCTTGACTCTGACTCGGACACGGACACCGAATTAGACGACGACGACAACGCAGAGTGCGAGGAGCTGGACAAAGACGGCAACCTCGCCGATCTGGTTGCGCCGGAGGGCGAAGTCGAACTCTTCACGCAGGCATCTGGAAATAGTCATGCGGACATGATGAATAGAGCGCAGGAAGAATTTGACGCGTGGGTGCCAGCAAACGAGGCGGAGCAGCGCACGAAGGACATGATTGATTCTATCGATACCAGAGTTCGCCGTCAGGAGGCAGCAAGAGCATGGGGGCAGGGGAGGTCTATGTGAAATCACAGTGAAAAAAAAGATAGTATTTACCCAAAGCATTTTAAGACTAGTAGAAATGTATTTAAAATGAAGTTGCTCAGCATTTTTTTCTTAATATTGAGTGTGGGTGCAAGCATATGGGTGGTTATCGATGTGGACCCCATGCGCGAGACTTGCTCGCGCTTTCGTGACGAAGTGGTTGTTAGCGCTGCTTTGAACGCGTTAACTTTCACGCTCGGCGCCTGCTGCACTTGGATCTGCGGGAGATTTCTTTTGGTAGCCGTGTCCGCACTTGCAACCGTGTCTTTGTCTCGCGTTACGCTCTTTGCCTACGATTTAAAAACTATTTGCGCCGCGGACATTGCTTCCGCCCCGGCGGGGGATATTCTTACCGACGTCACGGTGTTTGATCGCGTGCAGTTTACCACTTGGTTCGCACTCGCATTCTTTGCCTTGGGTCTCCTCACGGCGCACATCAGTTTGGATATTCTAGAGTGGTTTGACATTTCTCATTATATCCCCCACAGAAGAGCTCCGCGACGTCGCCATTATAAGAAGGACTATGGCCCTACCTGTGAAGAAGACGAAGAGGACTACAAACCAAACCGCTCGACTTGGATTCGCATTCCGTATTAATGCTGCAAGAAATGGAACTGGACACTCAAAACCAGTTGGTCCAGAGGCTGGACCGATTAGAGTCCAGCGTCGCGCTGATTGAGGATGCCGTTCTGAAAGCCCAGGAGGAGGGCTCCACCCGGCACGAGGAAATGGTGAGCCATCTTAACCAGTTGAAGGAGGATATCATGAACAACCACAAAATATTAAAGAAATTAAGAGACAGGGGGTGCTTCTCGTGCTTTCAGAGAAAGGAATGCGTATTCGTTATCATTCTATTACTGCTGGCTTTTTGGTTATACTTTCTACATAATTACACTCGGGTATAGTCAAGTTATGCGTTCTTTTTTTATTTTTGGAGATCGTCGGCGACCTACCGTATCTCACTCGATTTATTTAGTTGTTTTTGTTACCGCGGTGGCGCTTTGGGGCTTAGTCCATGCACGCCCTGGTGCCCGCGTTGAACGGTCGCTAGCCTTATTCGACTTCTTTCTGTCTGCTCCGCAAGCACACACCTCTCTTAGATGTTACGCCAGGGGCCCTCCGGATCTTCCGAGATGACCCACGACACTGCCAGCTCCACGCCGCCCCCCGTGGCCACCGAGTTCGCCATGTGTACCACCGTCGGCACCTTCTTGAAATTGTTCTCGCCCTTCATCTCAGAATAGGTCCGCGTCGTCGCGCTGCGGCGGCGGCGCTTCTGGAACCACATCGGGTCCCAGTCAACCAGATCGATGCCGCCGCGCTGCTTGCGCTTCTTCGAGACAGCCGCGAATGACGACGAGGCAGCCGCGGAAGACGCCACCGGGTTGGGAGACTGAGCCGGAGTCACGGGCGAAAGGGCCCCGCTGGCCGCGTTGCTGGTCGGGACGATTGGCCTGATGTTGGTGTCGATCTGGGGAGGCGCAAGCTCGTCGTCGTCGTCATCGCTCGAGTGCTCGCTGTCGATCTCGCTCTCAGTATCACTCCCGCTCTCGCCGTCGCTGTAGTGTGTCATGCCACCCGGCAAAGGCTTGACACTCGAGTCCGCGTAGAAAACCTGGATTGCCTTGCCATCATTGCTTGAGCACGGAGATCCCCACGCTTCGTCGTCATCGTCATCGTCGTCGCTTGGGTGCTCGCTGTCGCTGCTACTGTCGCTGCTGCTGCTATCGCTGTCGCTTTCGCTGCTGCTGTCGCTCTGGACCGGGGTATGCCCTCCAATATCCGCGAAAGGCCAAGAGGGGGGCTGGTGGCGCCGTTCCTGCCAGCCGCGAACGAGCGCTTGGATTCTCGTCGCCGCCGTGCCTTGGATTGCAGCGTCCTGGGCCTTGAACGCGGCGACGGTCTGCATATTTTCCTCGCGAAGAAAGAAAGTTGCGCCTCGAACCACGCCGTTCGTTGGCTTAATCTTGCGCCCGCACTGCCCAATCCGCACCGGACCTGTCGCAGTGACCTTGAAAAGAGCTTCGCCCGCACTCCGACTCGGCAAAATGCCCTCGATACGGAACCCGCACTGATCGAACGGTGGGCCCTTACCAAAAGCCCAGCCGCCGACCCGAAACTGCGGAGCCGAAGAGAGCGCTTGGCCGTCGGTGCTCATCATTTGGTCCACCGTCTCGGGGAACAGCCCGCCCTGCTCGGGAAAGGCGCGGTGGCCACTTTGCTTAGCGTCAGACCTGCGCGCAGACCATCGCTCAAACCCGGTGAGCTTCCCGCTGTTGCTCGCCAGAGCGCTGTTGTTGCGTGCCAATGCCGAAAGCATCTTGTTGTGATTGTTGAGCGGGGAAAACGCGCGCGCGCACG
>MDSY01084739.1_pt1 | contig 14356 bp, 6 predicted proteins | sample 811131 | NCBI WGS metagenome assembly MDSY01 (sample SAMN05326643, study PRJNA326480) | marine metagenome | isolation source: seawater | place: Atlantic Ocean: South West | collected 2010 | reverse complement strand
CGGCTTTCAACGCCGCGCAGTCGCTTGCTGGGTCAATCCCCGCGCCGCCGGGCCTGGCACCCATCCAGTTCATGGCCATCTATGTCACATTCGCGCTCCTGTGTATCCCCGCCCCCAAGCTCCTCTCGCACATCGGGCCTAAGGCCTGCATGATCCTCGGGATGTGTCCCTATGCCGCCCTGGTCGCCTCGTTCCTTGCGCCGCACGTGTGCACGGACGACGACACCGCGGGCGGCGCTTGCTGGAGCGCGGGGGCGATCTGGGCGCTGCGCCTCACCACTGCCGTGCTGCTCGGCATGGGCGCACCGATCCTGTGGACAGGCCAGGGCGTCTACCTCGGCCGGCTTGCGGCGCACGAGGCGCGTCGCGTCGCCAAGGGTCTCGGCGAGGAGGAGGTGGCCTGCGAGACGTCAGAGACGCTCAAGCGGTACAACGGCGTCTTCTGGTCCGTCTTCCAGCTCTCCGGTGCCGCCGGCCTGATCAGCTCCTCCCTCGTGCTCAGCCTCGTGCAGTCCGCCAGCGCCACCACCTACCTCTTCCTCGGCCTCTCGGCCTGCTGCGCTGCAGGGCTCGTGCTCGTCGTCACTTCGCTGCCCGCGCTGACGCCCGCCGCCCCTGCCGAGCCCGGGCCGACCGGCGAGCCTGGAGCGGCAGTGCCTGCCGGCGAGCGTGACGGTAGTGGCGGCAGTGGCGGCAGTGACGGTGGCGATGTGACGGTGCTCGCGACGCTGCGGCTCTGCGCCGACCCGCGCATGCTCTACCTCGTGCCCAACATCTTCTACAACGGCCTCTCCCTCGCGTACACGTGGTACATGTACAACACCTTCGTCTTCGGCACCAGCCTCGGCACCTCCTTCGTCGGCTTCGGCGGCGCGCCTGCCCACCTGCCCGCCGCCCCATGTCCATGTCCATGCCCATGTACCTGTACGTAGTCAAGGCCGTGACTCTCCGTGTGCACGCTGCGCCCCTACCGTGTTGTCCAGGCGCGCTGGGCTACTTGGTCAACGCGCTGGCCACCTCCGTGCTCAGCCGTGTCGCGTCGCGCTTTGGCCAGGCGCCCACGATGGCGCTCGCCACCGCCGCTCAGGTCGCGCTGTGGGCCACTCTGTCGTGCTACAGTGTCAAGCCCATCAGCTGCGCCGGCTGCGCGGCCGGCACCGCAGGCTCCTGCCTCAACGGGACGGCCTCCGCGGCCGGCGCGCCGCACTGCGTGCCGTACGCCGTCGCCGGCGCGCAGCAGTGCGGCGAGGGGCTGCGCCAGTGCGAGTGGCTTCATGGCGATGCGGTGCCGCCTCAAGGGGGCGACGTGGCGCTGGTGCTGCTCGGCATCAGCGTATTCCACCTGGGCGACGCCGTGTGGGAGAGCCAGCTCCCCGCCGTGCTGCAGACGCTCTTCGACCAGCAGTCGGGGCAGCAGCCCGCAGCGATGGCCAACCTCAAGCTGTGGCAGTCGCTCGGCATCAGCGCCATGTTCGGGCTCGCCCAGCTAAACAACCTCCGGCTGTGCGCAGGCCTCCTGCTGGCCGCCCTCGTGCTCAGCTCGGCCTCGCTACTCTGGGCGCACACCCGCGTCGCCAACCTGGACTCGGGCGCTCGCCTCGGCCTCGGCGGCGCGCCTGCAGCGTCCACCCAGTGGTCGGCCGATCGACGGGAGGAGGTGGAACGCGCCCAGGTCGGGCGGCGACGCGAGGACTCGACCTCCCAGGAGCAGCACACCGACCCGCCAAATTATGGATGAGTCATCAAAACATCTCTCTAGATGTATCACGGCTTGTTTATCGAGGCTAAAGACAGTAGGCGCATCACTAGCCACTAAAGGGGCCTCCGTAACTCTTCAAGCCCGAAAGTGCGCGAGAGAGACACCGCAGGTGGGCGCAGACACCACCACAGACTCGAGACTCGCGCGGCGCGGGGACCGGGGACCCCGCGGGCATGTCTCGTTTCCAGACTCGATCTAGCTTCTCATATGGAACGGAAGATGCTGTAAAAAATGTAGCGAGCGTTTACCTTACGAGCGGCGCCGGACGCTGGGCTCTCAGCCGTCAAAACAAATATACTTTTAAATTTGACAAGAATGAAGAAAGTGCCGGAAAGTCAGCGGAAAGTGCACATGTCGAGTGATCTTCACGATGTCTGACAACCTATCTCTTGTTGGAACTAAGCTCACGCCTGTACACAGGCCTATTAGGCGTCTACGCCTTTTTCGACATTTGACCTCTACCTCGAGGTCAGGTGGTCGTTGAGTCGTAATTTCAGCACTTCAGCTTTTCTTCTTCGAGGTGGGAAGACGGCGCGATACCTCCCTCACAAGCCCATCGATCGGAGCTGAGTCCACCCAGACCGTGCCGGGACCCTTGAGGACGGTAAGGAAGAGGCCTTGTCCGGCAAACACGACATTTTGCAGCCCCCCTGACACAACAGTTCTGTCAAATTTGATCGAACCCTCCAATGCGACGAGTGCGCCGAGGGGCACACGCATCGTCTCCCCAGCCTCCAGTCGCCTCTTGACAACGTTGCCGGCACCAGCGAGGAAGACTGACCCGTTTCCTGTAACGGACTCGAAAATGAACGGTTGTACACCGACAAAGTCCACCTCCGTGTCCAACACGACGCTGTCCGCCGCGCACAAAAACGAGTGAAGGTTTCCGAGGAGCTTGCCGCCGTAATCTTCAAGCTTCACCGACACTATTCGAGACGGAACTTCGGTCCCAAGCGCCATCTTAGCCGGTGCGTTGCCTTTGTTGACGTATTCGACCACGAAGAGGCCGCGGCCTCCCAGCAGCACGCGCGCGGCGGCTCCGCCACCTCGCGACTGAATATTGAACTCAATGCCATCCGATATGTAGACGAGCGTGCCGGGATCTGCCTGCAGCTTTTCGCCTGGTTGGAGTGTGATCTCAAGAAGGTCAGATGGCGCGCTTTCGATACTGACCGACAGCTCGCTTGCTGAAACCGCGGGTGGGGCCAATAGGGCCGATCCCAAACAGGGCGCCATCTGCACCAAGCGCCGTCTGCTCATCTGGACACCAAGGCCTTCGCGAATCGCCGGCCTGCCTGTGCGATTGGTAGGTCCGACTCGGACCATCGAGGGGGCCTTGTTGAACAGAGAGCCGACGTGCAAAGCGGACGACGCTGACAGCAGTGCCAAGAGCGCAGCGAGCGACCTCATGTGCACGCCACAAGTTCGTCCTGTGGTGTTTGGTTATTCTCGTATCTGCCCCGACTTCCCTCAAACGCCACCTCAAACCGCGATTTACAGAGGTAAGAAGCCCACAGCGAATAGGGCTCACCGGCAGTGGCTCGTGCATGTAGATAGAGATATGAGATATGTGCATGTGATAAATATGTGTGCATCTGTCGAGTGCAAGCACCATCGTCCGTCCGTTAAGCTTCGTGTACTACGGTCTAGACAGCCGAGTCGCCAACTGAAGGTTCACTTCACTTACCGTGCGGCCAGCGCTGCGCTCACTTCACGACAGCGTGTTTTAACCCCACAGGCGCCGCCGGGCCCGTGTTTTAACCCCACAGCGAAGCTCTGCCCGCCGGGGCGCGATCGGCGTTGTCGGCGGCGCCGCCGCCGCGCGAGCTTGGGCGTGGTGCTCTCGCGGTCGTGAGCTTGCGTGACGGTGAGGCGGTCAAAGCAGTGCCTAAGGCGCTGCTAATCGCGCTGCGGTGCACGCAGGACGCGCTGCGTGAACAATCGGCGCTGCAGGCCGCGTGCACTGGATCTGGCGTGCCGCATGTACTGCCGCGGCTACTCGGGACTGCGCAGGACGCTCGGTGCATCTACTTTCGGCTGGAGGCCGTGCTCTGCGAGGGCGCCAGCGTGCAGCTCGACCAGGTGCTCCGAGCACAGATCGGTCGCCGGTTGCCCCCAGCCTCGGCAGCCTGTGTCGCTGGCTGCGTGCTCGGGGCGCTGGCGCACCTGCACGCGCGCCGCGTGGCGCACCGTGACGTCAAGCCTGCGAATCTGGTGCTCGGCGCCGACGGTCTCCCGCGCCTCGTGGACTTTGGCCACGCGCTGCTGTTACCCCCAAGCGGCGGCGTGGCGGCGGAAGCAGGCGGCCCCGCTCGAGGCACGGCGCCGTACGCGGCGCCCGAGCTGCATGCGCGCGCGGCGCACGGCTGCGCGGTCGACTGCTGGTCGGTCGGCGTGCTCGTGCACGAGGCTCTCACGGGGGCAGCGCCCTGCGCTGAGACCCGTGACGCTCGCACCGCCGCCGGCGCAGCCGCAGCCGCTGGAGTGGAGACTGAGAGCGTTGCAGCGGCCGCAGCGCCTCTGCTGGAGGCGCTGCTCCGTAACGCGCCGGAGGAGCGCCTGGGCGCGCACGCCGCCGCGGAGCACGCGTGGCTGCGCAGCGAGGGCTGGGCGGCGTCGCAGCTCGGCCGCGGCCGTCGCGAGCCTCTACTCGCCGCCGCCGCCGCCGCCGCCGCCGCCGCCGCCGCCGCAACAGCCGCAACAGCCGCCGCTGCCGCGAATGACGGCAGCGCAAACGACGCGGCCGACGCGGCCGACGCGGCCGACGCGGCCGAGGAGCGGGCCTGGGCCGCGGCGGAGCGTGAAGAGCTCATCTCGAGGGGTGAGGCGCTCTGGCGTCGCGAGCCCGCGCGCTGGGACGCCGACTTTGGCGCCTTTGCACGCGCCAGTGAAGGCTGAGGTTAGTTGAGCCAGCGCTGATCCCATTTGCGTCCGTGGTTGCTCCCCTGTAATTGCAAGTTGCGAAAGCTAACGTGTGTGCACTGCAGGAACGTGGACACACGCAGCTGACCTGATTAACAGCATGACCACTGATGAGCCTCTCGGGCCGAAGCGCGAGGTCTTGCCGGAGGGCTGGAAGTCAGCGTTCGACCCAGGGTACAACCGCAAGTACTACTTCGATCCGAGCGGCGGTGTACAGTGGGAGCTACCCACTGCCCCTGTCCTTCATGAGGAGCTCAGCCCAGTCACGCCTAGAAGGGCACAGGAGTGTTGTGGGCCGAACATGCAGCCGGCAGCAGGACCACCGCCAGAAGTCGCAGGAGCCCGCAGCCCAGTCCTCGGCCCACTTCTTCCACCGTCGAGGGTGGCCGATGGGCCGGTGCTCCCAGCGAGAGCGAGAGAGAGGAGGAGAGAGAACAGTGGCGTCGCGCAGGTCTTCACGAATGCCCACCTCGCCGACGCCGACCTCGCGGCCAAGCGCATCCAAGAGATCTTCCAACGCAAGCACCGGTCGCGCGTGCAGCGGCTGAAGACGGCAGGGGCCCAGCGCGCGCGAGGAGTGCGAGATGCCGTGCGCACGCAGATGGCCGAGAGGCAGGCACGGCTGGCCGAGAGGCAGGCACGGCACGGCCTTCACACATTGCCACCCCTTAGTTGCCTCCCTCTTGCGCGCCTTCTGGTCAGCGGAGGGCGGGGAGCCAGCCATGTTGGAGCCCACCCTTGGCAGGTATCGCAGAGTGACGGCGGCAGTCTCGAGGCCACGCCGTCGACCTCACCGGCCCGACGGCGTCCTTCCGCTGCCTACCCCCCCTCGGCTGCTGCGTACCCGGGGGTGCCGGCTGCAGCGATCTCCGCGATCTCGAGGCCTCCCTCTCGGACCTCCGACGGCTCGCCTTCGTGTCAGCCTTCGTGCCGCCCCGCAGACTTCGCACTGTTGCCGCCGCCCTCGCCGCTGCTGCGCGCCTCCTCGCCGTGCGCCGCCCCGCCCCCACACCCGCCCACACACCCGCCCACGCACCCGCCCACACACCCGCCCACACACCCGCCGCGCCCGCCGCCGAGCGCGTTACGCAAGGGCGAACAGCTTCTCGCGAGGCTCGGCCGGCTCGAGTTCCCGCGTGACGACCCAGGCTTCCTGACGCGAGTTGTGGACATGTTGGCGACGCGCGGACCCAGCCGCCTCCTCGGCGCCCGCCTCCTCACCGCCGCAGCCGCTGAACTCGACCCGACGAGTCCATGTAGCCTCTCTGTAAACAAACGGGGCGCGGCGGTCGCATTAGTACCGCTCTGGCCGTCGGTGTGGGTGGCGCTCGAGGGTGCGATGCGTGACGAGGACGCAGCCGAGTTGGGAGCTGGGGTGCTGCATCCCCCTGATCAATGTCTCCACTCACTCCTCCTCGCCGCAGCCCGGAGCCTCATCCGTTGGGCACCGTTCGCGGACCGTGCGGCGGCCGCGTCGTGCGCTCAGCTGCTCACGGCGGTATGTGAGCGTATCTGTCCGCCGATGGGTCCGCTTCACGGCGCGGCGTTCTCATCGGCACTTGCACGCAGCCATGCGGCGCTTGAGTGCGTCACCGAGCTCATCGCACGTAAGGACGCAGGGGGAGTACTCTCGATGTGCTTTTCTCAACATGTCCTCCCGGCGATTGGCGGAGCATTGCGTTGGCGAGGGAGCGCGCACGTTGCGAGTGGCGCGAGCAGCGGCGGCGGCGCCGTTGCCGCCTCGGCTCCTTGTGCCCTCACTGCCACCACCGCGGGGTCGGGTGCGGCTGGGGCGGGGGGGGGCAGCACCGCCGCCGAGCTGAGCAACTTTGAAGAGCTGCTCTTGCACTGCGTAAGCGAGCTCGCCACAGGCTGGCTTCTGCGGCTGGCGCCCGCCGCGGCGCCCCAGCTGCTCGTGGCGATGCGCGCCGAGGGCGACGCGTCTGCCGCCGCCGCACCTCCCCCCCACCAAGCGGCTCGCCTCACCGAGCGCTTCTGGAGTACCGTTGAAGTGTGCGACGCGCTGCTCGATGCAGCGCTCGCACACGCGCGCACGAGAGAGGGCGCGGAGGGTGGTGGTGGCTCGAGCGACCGAGACGGGGCGTCTGTCCTCCCCTCCGAGGCCATCATCGAGGGCGCGCTCTCTCTCTTGCCCCAAGCCATCTCGCAGCTGCAGCAGCTCGCGGTGGGCGCGGGCGCCGCCGCCGCGTGCGGCGGCGCGTGGGCAGCGGCGAGCGCTCGCGCGGCGCTGGGCGTGGGTGGTGTGGCGGAGCTGCTCGTTCCGAACGAGGAGGAGGAGCTCGAGGAAGAGGTTGAGGCGCTCCGTGATGCCGGCCGACTCGCGTGCGATGTGATCGGAAGACTCGCCGAAGCTCGACCAGGTATGCTTCTAGACGGGTTGACTCAGATGCTGACGCAGATGCTCGAGCAGGCGAGCGAGCAGGGTAGCGAGTCGTCGGTGTGGTCGGACGCTGAGGCCTCTCGGCTCGGCGTCCTCGCATCGCTCCTCGAGGCGCTCCTCCCATCGACGCACCAGTGCCCAGAGCAGCTCGTCTCCCTCTTGCGTATGCTCCTCCGCTTGCTCCCCGGCGCGCCGCCGCCGCACGCGCTGCCTCTGCCGCGCGCTCACGCGTGCATCCGGCTCGCGCTACTACGCACCCTCCTCGGCAGCTGTGAGGCGATCGCGCCCTCGATCGGCGACGCGACCGCCGATCCCGCACCTGTGGCGCTCGTAGCGGACGCGACCGCCGTTGCGCAGCTCCTCAGCGACGCCTTCTCCATGTTTGTCTCGCAGTCTCTGCAGCTGCTGCGCGCAGCGGCTTCCGAGGAGGTGGCATCGGCCGTTGCGACGCAGATGCTGCGCGCCGCCTCCCGCCGCTGGCCGCTCCCTGTCCACTCGGGCGCCGCCATGCTCCACCTGCGCTCATCGGAGCTCGTCAACGAGGTCGCAGCGCTGCCGTGGCTCAGCGCGCGACCGCCGCTGCTCGCCGCGGCGGCGAGCGCGATGCTCCTTCCTCCGAGTGGCGCGAGGGTGGAGCAGCTGCGCGTGGGGGAGACGCCCAGCACGGAGCCAGCGCTCGTCGAGCTCGTGCGCTCGCTCGGCGCTGCATTGGAGGCGGCGGCGGCGGCGGCGGGCGCCACGTCGGCGGCGGCGGCGGGCGGCGCATCGGCCGCCGCGCCGGCGGCCATCGAATCGGCGGTGATGCCTTCACGGTGCCTTCGTATGCTGCTCGTCGCCGTCTCGCCGCAGGAGCGGAAGATCAAGTCAGCGCTCGCGCAGCCGCTCCTCCCCTACCTCGAGAGCCTGCTGAGGCTCATCGAGGCGAGCGCTCACGCACGGCCGCTCCCGCTCGCGCCGCTCTCGGCGCTCCTCGCTCTTCTGCTCGGTACGGCGGAGAGTCTTGGGGGTCTGCTCGGCTCCGCCTTCCTCCCGCATGCGCTCAACACGACGCTCCGCACCGTCGGCGCGGTCCTCGCAGCATTGGGGCAACGAGGGGTGGGCGCGGGAGCAGCAGGTGGAGTCGCAGCAGCCGACGGCGTCGATCCCGAGGCGGTCGAATCTTTTCTGCACGCGGCGCTCTGTGTCCTCGACATTGCGAGCGACCCACCGATCCACAAAGGTGCGGAGCGCGCCGCATTGCTCGACCAGGTGCTCTCCGCCATCTCGCCCGCCTCCCTCGGCCAACTCCTCCTCCCCTCCCATGAGCACAGCCTCTCTCCGCCGCGGCGTGCACAGCTCTTCGCGGTGGTGGGGCGCGTGCTGCACGCGCACGCCAAGCCGTTGCGCGCACGCGCCGACGCCGCCGCGGCGCTCTTCGCTCTGCTGCGCCACGGCCTCGCGGCGCCCGAGGACGCGCAGGGCTTCCGCGCCTGCATCCGGACCGTCCGATCCGTCCTCGAGCGACTCGCCACGAGCGCGCCGCCGCCTTGGGTGGTGCACGTGTGCGTCGAGCTCGCACCGCAGCTCCTCCTCTTGCGTATGGAGCCCTCGAGCGCTGCCGTGCATGGGGAGGAGGACGGCGCCACCGCCGGGCTGCACGCGGTCTGCAGCGCGGCAGCGGCGAGTGCGCAGCCGCCCGAGAGCGTCGTCGGCTTCGCGACGCGGCTCATTCGGGGGTACCTCGAGAGCAGCCACGTGCCTGTACAAGCGCACGAGCAGCTCTGTGCGGATTTTGGCGCGCGTGACCCGAGCGATCTGCCAAGCTTCTCGTTGAGTCTCGAGCAGCTTGCGAACGATGCCGCGTGCCTGCTCGCCACCGTTCGCTTTGCAAGCGCCCTGGGGTGAGGAGAGCCGCGGGGAGCGGGCCAGCAGCGAATCGTGGCTCGCGTACTTCTGCAGCTTGGCGTTTCAGCTGGTCGGCCGATTGTGTTGTACAGTCGTGTGCGCCGAATGTGCGCGCGCAAGAGTGCATGTATGAGTATTCACTGATCACATTCTGTGACGAATGTCAGTATCGAGTGTGGTCAGAGTCAGAGTGAGAGTCGTTTTGAGATTGAGGTTGCATATTCAATATCGAGTTTTTAACCATTGTTTATTACTATTTCTATTAGTATTAGCGCAGTTCATTTTGCATTAGCATTATTGTAGGATTATTCGCGCGGCTTGATTAGGGTAGTGACTGCTCTGACTCGTCCTTATTCTCCAAACAATAACTATTCGAATATTTATATTGAATAAATATTCCAATTGCAATTGCAAATGCAATTCGAATTCCGAGTTATTTTTATTAGTACGTAGAATAATTCTAATTGTATTAAGTATTGGTATTCCCCTTAGCCTTATCATTTTCCGAATGCGAATATTCAATTTTGATTCAATATCAATATATTGAATATCAATATTTTATGTATAAATATATGTATTATAATAGTATAAGTATATAAACGCCATAAAGTATATTTTAATTTTAATTATATTATTATAATTATCGGCGAGTTTCAAAAGCGTGATATACTACTATATGATACTCTGAATATCACTCGCATTGTTCGTGCGACTGAAAAGGCTGCCGGCTATGGCCCACAATTGAAGACTGGCAATTCATGAGGACGGGCATTGGATATTCGATATCTATACATGCGCTCACTCTCCACTCTGCTGACTCTGCATTGAAAAGACGGCTCCCACGCGCTCTGCTCGAGTAGCGCAAGAGCAGGGGTGGGTGTCAAAATCGGCTGCGTAGAGCTCTCAACTCATACAAGTCACCGCCTCGGCTTCTTGGACCACCTCACTCCTTTGGACCCCCCCCGATTGCGCTCGTCCCTGACCGTTTTGCGCAGCTCCCTCAAAAAGGCGAGGCGCGCGTGGTCGAGCGTGCGGTCTGCGGCGCCGTACGGGTGGCGTAGGACGAGAGGCCTGAGCCACCGCACTCGCTCACCCGCACTCCTCTCCCCCACCGATGGCTGCGGCGTCTCCAGAGAGGCAGTCTCGGAGAGAGATGCGTAAAAGTACGAGCGTGGGTAATTGAAGAGCTCATAGAGCTCGTCGTTGGCGGTAGCAAAATGGCGTACGGCGGAGCCGTGGGCGACGCAGAGCTGTGTCGAGCTCCTCGGAAGCGCGCGCACCGGCTGTGCACGGCTGCGCATCCAACGGACGAGACGCCGCGGCGAGGCTAACCCTGCTGCCTCCCTGACAGCAGCCCGTACGCGTGCGCGGCGGCCGCCGCCCACGCTTCGTCTCGGCTCAGCTGCGAGAACCGGCCCCGCGCGTCCCATCCAGCTGCTGCGCACGGCGCCTGGGGGAGGCACCAGCGCTAAGAGACCGAACACGAGCAGCATGGCCACTGGCCAGTCCTGGGTTCGTCCGTTAACTGGGACTTTTCAGCTGGGCTGGCTCGTACCAGGTACCATCTGAACTTTAACTCCCAGCATCAGCATGGAGCTGTATGTACCTACATGACACAGAATAAAACGGGTACGTACTGTACGAAAAAAAAATGAAAATGTGAATGGTCCGACAAATGTCAATTTCGTGAATTTGTAGGCATCTAGAATTTTCATGAGAGAGAGAGTTGAAATTGAAAATACCTACGTACAAACGAGAAACGACAGTACCTACGATCTATACATGCGTCAATATGCGTACCATGCATGTCCATGTCGAAGAGCACACAGCGCGCACTGTCACGAGCTCACGAGACTCGATCAAGAGATAGAGGGTCGAGACCAGATGGAGATTGACTGCGCGCGTGTGGCGACCATGCAACGAACATGCTGCTGCAGTGTGAAGCGCGACCCAGGGGCGCTTTCGGCACTGCGCCTTACATGACACGCAACGAAACTTGTGTCCTCGTGGAAAAGGCGCGGACAGACTCGGTGAGGACACTCGCTCGAGCATACACTCTTTGCTCGTTAGGTATATACAGGTCCATGCGGAGCGTCGGGGGCGCTCGAGCGAGCGGGGGTTGGGGGTGGTGGGGGGGGGGGGGGGGCGAGGGGAGCGGGGTTGGAGGGCTATGTTACATCACTTTGGCGTCTCCGTTTCTGTGGAGACGCCCCACCTCTCCTACATGTTCTCTCATCGGGCGCGCGCGTATAGACCCGCGTGTGTCGATTTCGCCATGTGGGAATGGGTTAACCCACGCGGACGGCAGGGGGGCTTGTACTGGGCATGCAACGTATGGGTGCCGGTAGCTTGTACTGAGCAGGCCAACGTGGGATGCCAGGGGGGGTGGGGTTTGTACGGGGGAGGCTTGTCGGGGGAGGCTTGTACGGGGGAGGCTTGTACGGGGGGAGGCTTGTACTTGACGAGGGACAAAACTCGGAGGCAGCTCTTGAGAAGCGGCCCGACGAGACTGGCGGTGGGGAGCCTTTTGGCTCCTCACCAGAGGACTCCGCGCTCACACCTCAGTCGAGGGGGCCTCCGAGTTGTCCGACTGCAACGGCGAGGAGCCTCCATTCGATCGAGTGCCTATCGTCTCGGCCGCGCCCACAGCGGCGACCCCAGCGGGCGAGCCCTTGCCCCCGGCACCCAGGAGTTCGCTGACGTTCGCGGTGACCTCACTGCTCGTGCGCGAGGCGTCCAGCATCGTCTCGGCCTCTGTGCGCTCGTCGGACGCTCCGGACGCGTCCGAGCCTCCACCGGACGCGTCCGAGCCTCCTTCGGACGCCTTGGTCTTGTCCGCCTCGGCGTCGGCATCGTCGGCGCCGGGCTTGCCGGGCGCGCCGCTGCTCGCGCCGCTGCTCCGCCCGTCGCTGCTCCGCCCGTCGCTGCTCCCGCCGCTCGCGTACTTGCCAAACTTGCCGTGAGCGCCCTCCTTGCACTCGGCGAGGAGCGCCGTGTCCTCGCTCGAGCCCGCGGTGGTCATCGAGGGCTGCTGATCGCTGCTGCCCTGCGAGATGCTCGTCGCCGAGTTGGCGTCGTCCCGCTCAATCTGGGCTCTGCTTACTCTGCTCACCGCCGCGTGCCCCGCGTTGGCCGCCTGCGCTTCCCTGCAGGCGAGCGCGGCGCCGCCGGTGGCGGAGGCGAGCGCCGCGTGCTGCGGCTCTGCGGCGAGTGGCTTGGGCGGCGGCGGCGCGAGCGTGGCCGGGCGCGTCGCCGCCGAGCCCGACTGCGCCGCGGCGTCCGCGGCGATCGAGGCGGCCGCGGCGGCGCTCGCAGCGCTCGTGGTGTATGGCGGGAGGGCCGTGGGGACCGATGCTGGCGCCCGTGCGGCAGAGGAGACAGAGCTGATGAGGGACTCGAGGCGAGCTGCGGGGGAGGTTGCGCTGGTGGCGCCGCTCGATTGCGCGCCCCCCTTGGTGGGGCCGACCTGCTGCGCCTGCTGCCGCTCGATGTTGGCGCGCAACCGCGCCTGTACCTGACGCATCAGGCCGTCGAGTCGGCTCGTGTCGTTGCGGTGCTGCTCCCAGAAGCTGCGGCGGAGGCCGTGGATGGTCTTCTCGAGCGCGTCCACCTCGGCGTTCAGCTGGTTGCGCGCCTGCGCCTCTTCCGAGACGTCGGCCGAGCTCGCCTCGCGCCGAATCTCGAGGGCGCCGCCGCCGCCGCCGCCGCCGCCGCCGCCGCCGCCGCCGCTCGAGCGTCCGCTCGCGCCGCGCTTGATCATGCCGATGAGATCGGGGCGGTTGGGGCGGAAGAGGTCGTGGGAGAAGGCGACGGAGAGGGCCGAGTCGGAGGGGCTGAGCGAGTTCGAGCGGCGGAAGCCGTACGTGTAGAGCTGCTGCACAAAGGACGAGAGCTTGTTGTGCTTGAAGAATTTGGGGAGGACCGTCTTGGAGAAGGCGGCAGTGTCGAGGACGACGAAGGCGTTCTGCTCGCCCTGGGACCAGCGGACGACGTTGGCGTACTCTGGGGTCTGGAGGATCTGCAGCAGCTTCGTGAGGAACGGCGGCGGCTTGTCGCGGTTGTGGCTGAAGGCGCCACCCGGCGCGCCGTGGTCGCTCGCCTCCGACATGTTCGAAAGCGAGCGCGAGTCGCCGAGCGGGATCCCCGGCATCCGATGGCTGCGCAGCTTGAGGAGGTCTTCGACAACGGACGCCTCGTGGGGGTCGGTCGAGCACGAGGGCTGCCCGATCTCCACCGACGAGGGAAGCTCGTCGCCCCGAGCCGCCGCGACGATGAGCGCCATGCCGTCGGTGATCGGCGGGCGCGTGATCGACCCCTTGGTCGAGGGAGCCATCTGCTCGTACATGTGCTCGTGCTGCTCCTGCTTGAGGGCGGCCTCGTCGCCAATGTCAGCATTGCACGGCCCGCCGTTCTCGTCACGGCCCGACGCACAAAACCGCTTCGCGCGAGGAGGGGGGGACACGGGGCGGCCGTTGGCAGAGCGGGTGCGCATGACAATCTGAGAGGCTAGCTGGCCGCCGCGCGAGGCTGCGAGGCGGGGCGAGCGGTTGCACGGCGCGAGCGCCGAGTCGGCGGGCGGAAGCATCTGCTCGGCGGGGAAGCCTCCGATGCCCTCGCCGAGCTCGTCACTCGACGGCTGCCTCTTGGGGAGCATGCTCCGCTCGACGCGCGGCATCGCGTGGAGCGCCGGTGTGCCTCCGGCGAAGAGCGAGGAGGGCATGTCCTCACGCGCGATGGCGGCGACGATGTGGGTGGTCTGGCCGCCTTCGGTGGCGACCGGAGACAGGTTGAGCGTGTTGACGAATGGACGCCGCTCCTTGTCCACGTTGATCAGCCGAATCCGCAGCGGCTGGTGGTTGGTGCATGCCTGGTGCAGGGCCTCGAGCGCGGTCTCACACGTCTCCGGTCCCTGGAGCATCTTGCACGTCTGCCCCACGGCCTCTTCGGCAGAGTAGCCCGTGAGCTCCGACCATTGAGAGCTCACCGCCACGATCCGCCACGGACGGTTCGCCTCCGTGAGCACGCACGCCTTGCCAGCAAAGCGAGGGTCCGTCTCGAGATCAGGAGGGCCGCCAACGATCACCGTGGGCGCGGCGCTGGGCGCGGCCTCGGTGGGGGGGGCGGTGGGTGCCGCAGTGGGATCGGCAGTGGTTCCGGCTCCACCGCTCGACGGCGCCACGCGCAGCGACTGCGGCTGCACGTTCCGGAACTCGAGCTGTGCTGCGCGGGGCTCGTTCGGCGCGGGTGAAGCAATCGGCTGGACTTCAATGTCTGCGATCATTGGGAGCCTGTTCTTGCAGTAGCAGACCATGCGCACTGCACACGTGTGGCCATCCTGCAGATGGAGAGGCCGAGTGGGGGTCAGCGAGCGCACAGCAGGGGGGGGGGGG
>MDSY01030187.1_pt1 | contig 14356 bp, 13 predicted proteins | sample 811131 | NCBI WGS metagenome assembly MDSY01 (sample SAMN05326643, study PRJNA326480) | marine metagenome | isolation source: seawater | place: Atlantic Ocean: South West | collected 2010 | reverse complement strand
TCAAAAAAAATAAAATGAAAGTCTTAAAATTTGGTGGAACATCCGTAGGTTCCGCAAAAAACATACAGAAAGTTATAGAGATTGTAAAAAATGAATCTTTATCAGAAAATGTATCCGTAGTTGTCTCTGCTATTGGAGGAATTACAGATAAATTACTGGCGGCGGCTAAAAAGGCTATTGAAAAAAACAAAAACTACAAAGAAGATTTTGAATCCTTACGCTTGAAGCATATTAAAGTTGTTGACGGCTTATTAACTGGGGAAGCACACGAAACCACTTTAGACATTGTTTTAAACCACCTTTCAAAGCTAGAAAAAATATTAGATGGTATTTATTTAATAAATGAACTGTCCCCTAAAACTACAGATAAACTTTTAAGTTTTGGAGAATTACTTTCTTCGTTAATTATTTACGAAACGATGAAATTACATGACTTAAATATTCAATTAAAAAATTCACAAAATCTAATCGTTACAGATTCAAATTTCACAAACGCTGCTGTAAATTTTGGAGAAACAAATGAAAACATTATTACCTATTTTGGTAGTAATGACAAGATCATAACCATACTTCCAGGGTTTATCTCAAAATCTGAAAATGGAGAAATTACAACACTAGGTCGTGGAGGCTCGGACTATACAGCAGCCATTATAGCTGCTGCAATGAATGCCAGTGTACTTCAGATATGGACAGACGTAAGCGGCATGTTTACAACAAACCCAAAATCAGTTAAGAATGCCAAACCTATCAAAAAGTTATCTTATTTAGAAGCTATTGAATTATCTCATTTTGGAGCCAAAGTATTATACCCGCCTACCGTACTACCAGTACTCTCAAAACACATCCCTCTATTAATTAAAAATACCTTAGCCCCCCAAGATGAAGGTACCTTAATTACTCATATTGTTGAAAACAGAAACCCTAATCCTATCAAAGGAATTAGTAATATTAATAATGTTGCATTATTAACATTGCAAGGAAATGGTATGGTTGGTATTCCTGGGTTTTCAAAACGGTTATTTGAAACGCTGGCAAGAGAAAAGATAAATGTAATTATTGCCACTCAAGCCTCTTCTGAGCATTCTATTTGTATAGGAATTGCAGACAAAGAAGCCACGCTGGCTAAGTATGTTATTGATATGGAATTTGAGAATGAAATATCTCTTTTTAAAATTGATCCACTAGTGGTTGAGACTAACCTATCAATTATAGCAGTTGTAGGTGATCAGATGAAAAGTCACCAAGGGATAAGTGGTAAAATGTTTAGTACCTTAGGGAGAAACAATGTTAATATTCGTGCCATTGCTCAAGGAGCCTCCGAACGTAATATATCTGCCATAATAGCAGAATCAGATGTTACAAAGGCATTAAACTGTTTACATGAACGCTTTTTTGAAACAGAGACAAAACAAATTAATCTGTTTATATCAGGAGTTGGAAATGTTGGGAAATCTTTAATTAATCAAATTGAACAACAGAAAAAATATATAAAAACAAACCTGAAGATCAAATTAAAAGTGATTGGTTTATCTAATTCTAAAAAAATGACCTTAGAAAAAGACGGAATTGATTTAAAGGACTGGGATTCTATTTTAAAAAATGGTGAAAAATCTGATCCTATTGGCTTTTTTGAAGCTACAAAAGCGCTTAACCTTAGAAACTCCATTTTTATTGACATCACAGCTAGTGATCTTGTATCCTCTAATTATGCACAGTATTTAAAACACAGTATCGCTGTCGTTGCTTGTAATAAAATAGCCTGTTCTAGTAGTATTGAAAACTATTTAGATTTAAAGCAGTTGTCACACAAATACAATGTTCCTTTTTTATTCGAAACAAATGTAGGTGCGGGACTTCCGGTCATAGACACATTAAAACATCTCATAAATTCAGGGGATGAAATAAACACTGTTCATGCTGTTCTTTCAGGAAGTTTAAATTATATATTTAATAATTTTAATGAAAACACTACCTTTCACGAAGTTGTGAAACAGGCACAAATTGAAGGCTACACTGAACCAGACCCTAGAATTGATTTAAGTGGAGTTGATGTGGCTAGAAAATTATTAATTTTAGCACGTGAAAGTGGCGAAATGCTTAATATGTCAGACATAGAAAATGAGGCCTTTTTACCTAAAGATTGTATGGCTGCTGAAACTGTAGAAGCATTTTATAAAACTTTAAAGACCACAGAGAATGATTTTCAAAAGTTATACTCTGCAGCAGCATCTAACAAATGTAAATTAAAGTATGTTGCGGAATTTAAAGACGGAAAAGCTAAAGTAGGTTTAAAAGAGATTCCTGAAGGGCATCCATTTTATAATTTGGAAGGCAAGGACAATATTGTGATGTTTTACACCAATAGATACAGGAAACAGCCAATGATTATTAAGGGCGCAGGTGCAGGTTCTGAAGTTACAGCTTCTGGCTTATTTGCTGACATCATTAGAATATCAAATAACTAACTGAATGAATGAAATAAAACTTTTTTCGCCTGCTACGGTCGCCAATGTGTCTTGTGGCTTTGATGTGTTGGGTTTTTGTTTAGAGGCTGTTGGAGATGAAATGATTATTCGGAAAACAATAAATAAAGGCATTAAAATAACTAAAATTGAAGGCTATGACCTTCCTTTTGATGTTACTAAAAATGTTGCTGGTGTTTCAGCAATGGCTTTGTATGAGGCTGCAAATCCAGAATGCGGATTTGAAATAGAAATTTATAAAAATATCAAGCCTGGAAGCGGAGTTGGAAGTAGCTCAGCTAGTGCAGCCGGAAGTGTTTATGGAATGAATGTTTTGTTAGGCAACCCCTACTCTGCTATAGAACTTACCGCTTTTGCAATGAAAGGAGAAGCTATTGCAAGTCAAAGCGAACATGCAGATAATATTGCACCTGCTATATTTGGAGGCTTTACATTAATAAAAAGCTTAGAGCCCTTAGAGATTTTACAACTCCCAACACCCGATGATTTATTTGCAGTCGTTATACACCCCCAAATTGAAGTAAAAACAGCAGATGCTAGAAAAATATTACCAGAAAATATTTCTTTAAAAAATGCCATTACACAATGGTCAAACGTAGGAAGTCTGATTCATGGATTACATACAAATGACTATGAGCTAATTAGTCGTTCTTTAACAGATGTAGTTGTAGAACCATTTAGAAGCCAATTAATTCCTGGATTTGAAAGAATCAAAGAAGCTGCTTTGAAAAATGGAGCTTTAGGTACTGGTATTTCTGGTTCTGGCCCATCAGTTTTTAGCTTATGTAAAAGTCGTTTGACTGCAATTAAAGTTGAAAGTGCAATTAGACAGGCATATACAACGCAAAATATTGCCTTTGAAGTCTATGTGTCTAAAATTAATATGGAGGGAATCCGAAAACTAAACTAAAATTAAAAATGAACTATTACAGTTTAAATAATATAGCTCCCAATACCACTTTTGAAACTGCAGTTATAAAAGGGCTTGCACCTGATAAAGGCTTATATTTTCCTGAAAATATAACGGCATTGGATCCCTCTTTCTTTGATACAATTGAAACTTTATCAAATGAAGAAATTGCCTATGAAGCCATCAAACAGTTCATAAGCTCCGAAATTCCCGAAGGTGTTTTAAAAACTATTGTGTCCGAAACACTAAACTTTGATTTTCCTGTTGTCAAACTCACAGATTCTATATCTACATTAGAATTATTTCACGGTCCAACAATGGCTTTCAAGGATGTAGGTGCACGGTTTATGGCGCGATGTTTAGGTTATTTTAATAAAAATAACTCTAACGAAGTTACCGTATTAGTGGCCACGTCAGGAGATACTGGAGGTGCAGTCGCCAATGGGTTTTTAGGGGTCAGAGGCGTAAGAGTCGTTATTTTATACCCAAGTGGGAAAGTAAGTAATATTCAAGAAAAACAACTAACTACTTTAGGACAAAATATTACCGCCTTAGAAGTAAAGGGCACTTTTGATGATTGTCAAGACATGGTAAAAAAAGCATTTTTAGATGAAGAACTTACTTCAAAAATGCAACTCACTTCTGCAAATTCAATTAATGTGGCTCGATGGCTTCCTCAAATGTTTTATTTTATGTTTGCTTATAAGCAGTTAAAAAACAAATACAAAGACATTATTTTTTCAGTTCCAAGCGGAAATTTTGGTAATGTATGTGCCGGTATGATTGCACAAAAGCTAGGCTTACCCATCAAACATTTCATTGCTTCTAATAATGACAATAATGTAGTAACACGCTACTTAAAATCTACTAATTATGAGCCTAAGCCTTCAGTTCAAACAGTTAGTAATGCAATGGATGTCGGAAACCCAAGTAATTTTATTCGTATTCAAGCCATTTATGACAACGATTTTAATACTTTAAAATCAAATTTATCCTCATTCAGTTTTACCGATAAACAAACCAAAGAAGCTTTAGAGGAGATTTATCAAACAACTGGCTATGTTGCAGATCCTCACGGAGCTGTAGGATATTTAGGAAGTAAATCCTACTTGACTACCAATAAAGAAGCACATTGTGTCTTCTTAGAAACAGCCCACCCCACTAAGTTTTTAGATGTTGTGGAATCAGTTATTGATATTGATATTCCGTTACCTGAACAAATTAAGGCAGTCATTGATAAAACTAAAGTAGCAAAAGCGGTTAATAACTATTCAGAATTTAAGGCTTTTTTAACGCAGCTATAAACAGCTTCAGTTCCTATTTTTGTTTAAATTTGTAGTGAAAATACGATTCAATATGAAAACAATTGCACTCCATTCAATACACCAAGCACTTAATGCAAAGATGGTTCCTTTTGCCGGGTATATAATGCCTGTGCAGTATAAAGGAGTAACGCTTGAACACCAAACTGTTCGTGAAGGGGTTGGCGTATTTGATGTGTCACATATGGGTGAATTTATTATTGAGGGGCCAATGGCACTAGAGCTGATTCAAAAGGTTTCTTCAAACGATGCCTCTAAACTAACAATAGGAAAAGCGCAATACAGTTGTTTACCTAACGACTTAGGAGGGATTGTAGATGACTTGATTATTTACAAATTGAAAGAAGATTCCTATTTACTAGTCGTTAATGCTAGTAACATAGATAAAGACTGGGATTGGATTGTTTCTAAAAATTCAATGGGAGCTAAGATGAAAAACAGTAGTGAAGACTACTCGCTATTAGCTATTCAAGGTCCAAAGGCAGTAGATGCAATGCAATCTTTATCTAGTGTAGATTTATCAAGTATTAATTTTTATAATTTCACAATTTCTGATTTTGCAGGAGTTAAAGATGTTATTATATCGGCAACTGGATACACTGGAAGTGGTGGTTTTGAAATTTATTGTAAAAACTCATATGCTAAACAAATTTGGGAACGCGTCTTTGAAGCAGGTAAATCTTACGGGGTTAAACCTATTGGATTAGCTGCAAGAGATACATTACGACTTGAAATGGGGTATTGCCTTTATGGAAATGATATAAACGATGAAACCTCACCAATTGAAGCTGGCTTGGGATGGGTAACTAAATTCACAAAAACCTTTACAAATTCTGAAGCTCTTGAGCTTCAAAAACAAAATGGAACCGAGCGACGACTGGTTGGTTTTGAGTTATTGGAACGAGGAATTCCAAGAAAAGACTACCGAATTGAAGATACAGAAGGAAATGAAATTGGAATTGTGACTTCTGGTACAATGGCACCTTCTTTAGGCAAAGGGATTGGCTTAGGATATGTTTTAAGTGATCATAAAACTATAGGGACCGACATACGTATTGCGATTCGTAAACATAAAGTAGCTGCAAAAATAGTTAAACTCCCTTTTTATAAAAAATAACACGTTTTAGCTATGGCAACATTAAAAAAACACCGCGTTCTTATATTGGGAGTTAGTGGTTTTTTAGGTGGTGTTATTTATAGAGAGCTCCACCCCTATTTTCAAACATTTGGCACATATAAGACTTCGAAATCAGTACTAAAAAAAAACACACATTTTTATCAGTATGACTTTGAAGAAGATGATATCTTTGAAATATTAAATTTGATAAAACCCACTATTATCATCTCATCCTTGAGAGGAGATTTTTCCGCTCAACTCACAGCTCATAAACATCTCTATGAGTATGTAAATCAAAAAAAGGATTGTAAAATCATTTTTTTATCGTCTGCAAACGTCTTTGATGCCTATAGCAAATTCCCAAGTTACGAAAATGACACTACACTTAGCAACAGTATTTACGGCCATTTTAAAATTAGACTTGAACAATTATTTTTAAAGTTACCGGCTAAAAAAGTGGGAATTGTTAGGTTACCTATGGTGTTTGGTAATCAATCACCACGTAATAACGAGATAAAATTATTAATAGAACTAAATGAACCAATAGAGCTATTTCCAAACCTAATAATGAATGTGATTACCGCCAAAAAAGTATCTCAACAGTTACATTATATAATAAACAGAAATAAATTTGGGACTTTTCACCTGGGAAGCTCAGACTTAGTATGTCATGATGATTTCATTAAAGAGATTGTATCGAAAATGAATTTTATAAATACTAGATATAAACTTGTTTACACTACTAATGATTCCCGCTATTTAGCAGTCTTGCCAAGAGACAATAAACTTCCTAAACATCTTCAAATAAAAAGTAAGGAAGTAATTGACGATATGATTTAACTATTTAGGTCTCATAATATTTGTTTTTGAGCCAAGCATTTTTATTTTTGTTAAACTTAATAAACAGGAACCTATGGGAAGAGCTTTTGAATTTCGCAAAGCAAGAAAAATGAAGCGTTGGTCAGCAATGAGCAAGGCATTTACACGTATCGGAAAAGACATCGTTATGGCTGTAAAAGAAGGTGGGCCCGATCCAGATAGTAATTCTAAATTAAGAGCAGTTATTCAAAATGGGAAAGCTGTTAATATGCCTAAAGACAATATTGAAAGGGCCATTAAACGCGCCAGTGATAAAAGCCAAGGCGATTATAAAGAGGTGTTATTTGAAGGCTATGCCCCACATGGAATAGCGATATTAGTTGAGACAGCTACAGACAATAATACCCGTACCGTAGCAAATGTGAGAAGCTATTTTAATAAATGCAATGGTAATATGGGAACTTCCGGTTCGGTGGTTTTTATGTTTGACCATAGCTGTAATTTCAGAATTAATGCAGACGGATTAGATGCAGAAGAAGTTGAACTTGAATTTATAGATTTTGGTGCAGAAGAGGTGTTTGCAGATGACGATGGAATTTTAATTTACGCACCCTTTGAAAGTTTTGGCGCTATACAATCTGCTTTAGAAGCGCGAGAAATAGAAATTCTTTCATCTGGATTTGAGCGGATCCCTCAGGTCACAAAACCCTTAAGTATAGAGCAAGTAAATGACGTTGATAAATTGTTAGAAAAACTGGAAGAAGATGATGATGTTCAAAACGTTTATCATACCATGCTAGAATAGTTAAGAATATTTAGAAACTTTTCCTTTGACACCTTCAAAAAATGAACGCATAAACTTAAAATCTGCGTCAATATCATCCGTAGGAAAAAAGGGTTCAGAAATACAATTAACTTTATTTTCAAAATCAAATGTGATCATAACTATTGGCACATTTGCTTTTTTGGCGATGTAATAAAAACCGGTTCGCCAAGTGTCTACTTTTTTTCTTGTACCTTCTGGCGCTAACACAATACGAAAGATATCTCTATTTGTAAAAAGTCTTGCAATCGCATCTACTTGCTTTTCATTAGCATTTCGTTTAATAGGAGTACCTCCAAGCGATCTAAAAAACCAAGCTGTTAATGGGTTAAATAGAGATTCTTTTCCAACAAAGTTAGCTTCCATTTGGATAACAGAACGCAAAAAGACTCCTATATAAAAATCATGCCAACTAGTATGAGGTGCAGCGATTATAACTGCCTTTTTCACGGAATCAAATTTCATGAAGCCAGTGAAATTCCACCCAAATAAACGGTGGTATATAAATTTTGAAATTGTTTGCATGTTTACATTTTAGAATAAAGATCTTTTAACGAAGACCTTGTAATTTGAGACTTCCAGTCTTTTCCAATGGCATTTTCCCATAATGGCTCAAGACTCAGGGCAACATCAATCATGATGTCAAATTGTTGATCTGTAAGATTTGCACATAGTCCTTTAGGTAATGTAATATTATGCTTTCTCTTCATCTTTTTAAACAACTTTACTCCATCAGGATAAAATGCTTCAAGATGATCAAAAACAATACAATTACCAATTCCATGCTTGACTCCTAATAAAAATGACAAACCATAGCTTAATGCATGCGCTACTCCAACTTGAGAGTAAGCTATGCTCATACCACCATGCCATGAGGCCATCATTAATTTATCTTGGCTTATGTTAGGGCTTGGAGAACTTAAAAACACCTCTTCACACAGCTTTAGTGCAGTTTCGCCATATGTTTTACTAAACGAATTTATAAAATTACCATTTAGAGATTCAATACAATGAATATAACAATCCATTCCAGTATAAAACCATTGATCTTTTGGCACATTTTCGGTTAGCTCAGGATCTAAAATAACCTGGTCAAATGGAGTAAAGTCACTATTAATCCCTAATTTCTTGGTTGGCCCTGTTAATACTGTTGTTCTTGAAACTTCAGAACCTGTTCCGGAAATAGTGGGGATACCAACGTGATATATTCCTTTATTTTTTATTAAATCCCATCCTTGATAATCCTCACTAGATCCGCTATTAGTAAGCATCAATGAAACGGCCTTAGCTAAATCCATAACTGTCCCCCCCCCGATTCCAATAATTCCTGAAGGTAAAATACTAGAGCTTAAAATAATTTTTTCCACTAAACTGTCAACTTGGGAAGTCTTAGGCTCTTCATTAGCAGAAATAAATAGGATTTGATCACTATAAAGTAATGGAATCTTAGAGGTGAAAGTTGTTTGAGACTCAAATACATCATCCACCAAAAATATAAAAGGAGCGCGTTCATTTTTACGCATGGGAGTAATAATTTCTCCAAGTTGGTTAAAGCTGCCACGGCCAAAAACTACTTTGGCAACCATGGGGGAATTTTTAAAATTCATAAATCATAAACGTTCTATTTAATAAAAAATTATTCAAAGTTCAGATATTGCTGGAACTTATCGGAAAATTGAGCTACATGATAGCCATCGACCAGCGCATGATTTACACTAATTGATACATTCATTATCAATTTACTTCCTTCGTTGTAAGTTTTACTAAAACCAAATTTAGGAATAGATTCCTTTAGACCTGAAAAAGGTTCTTTTTGTGATGAAAAAATAAACCATGGTAAGGCAGAGCAATGAATACAATTTAAATCATAGACAGGAGGGTAAAGTTCTGATGAATTTTCAATACGTTCCTTTTCATTTTTAATATTGATGTTAAATTGTTCAAAATCATTTGTGAAAAGAATATAACTAAACCCAAAAGTTTTATCCTCTCTTAACATTGTAGCAGATGTATGTATCACTTCTAGTTCAAAGACTTCATTATCAATGATTCTATATTTAAAGTTTTCAGTCTGATTGATAGCTTTCATACACGCATGTAAGTATACAGCAAAAAAACTATAATTATGATCTTTTGCACGCTTATAAGCAATAGACATATCAATCGGGATTGTAACAGCAAAATAAGGATTTGAGAGCGAATTAAAATGGTGATAATGTTGCTTACGATTCCAACTATTTAAATCTATCTTTTTCAATGTATACTAATTTAATTATTTTCTCTCAGAATATTTTTGGCACGTTCTAAATCTTCTAGAGTATCTATCTCCACCCCTTGAACATCGGTTTCGACCATTTTAATTTTTTTTCCGAACTCTAAATATCGGATACATTCTATTTTTTCAGAAACTTCCAACATTTTCATAGGAAGTTTAGTGAAATCAAGTAATGCTTCTTTTCTAAAAGCATAGACTCCTTTATGCTTAAAGTACTTTGTGTCAACAAAATTATCTCTTTGGTAAGGGATTGGACTTCTTGAGAAATAAAGAGCAAAATTACGCTGATCCACAATAACCTTAACTGTATTGGGGTTTTGAATTTCTTCAGGATCCGTAATATGGACCATTAAAGATGCTAAATCAATTTCTTTTTCAAAATCATTTTCAAATACACTTATGACTTTCTTTAAGCTCTCGCAGTCTGTAAAAGGCTCATCTCCTTGGACATTAACAACTATATCGCATTCAACCGATTTAACAGCTTCTGCGATACGATCACTTCCAGATTCATGTTCCTTAACACTCATAATAACACGACCACCATGACTTTTAATTTCTTGAGAAATAACCTCACTCTCAGTCACTACATATACATCGCTGAATAATTTAGTGTTAATAGTAGCCTTGTAGGTCCTAAGTATCACGCTTTCACCTTCAAGGTCCTGCATGAGTTTTCCCGGAAAACGAGACGCACTGTAACGAGCAGGAATCATGGCAATTATTTTCATTGAATATTAATTTGATGGATAATCAAAATTACGTAAATTTTAGTAAATTAAATATGTGAAAACTGTATATCTTTAATCTTCAAAATAATCATCTTTAAACCCTATAAGATATAGCTTTTCTTTAGCACGGGTAATGGCTGTATACAGCCAACGGAGATAATCACGATCAATTCCGTTAGTTAAATAGGGTTGTTCTACAAATACAGTATTCCATTGTCCACCCTGAGATTTATGACATGTAATTGCATATGAGAATTTTACCTGTAAGGAATTTAAATACTTACTTTTTTTAACCCCTAAAAACTTTTTATAAGAAGATGATTCGTCTTCAAAATCTTTTAAAATTTCTTGATATAGCTTATTAGATTCTTCGTAGGGTAAGGAAGGGGTTTCTAATTTAATAGTATCCAACATCAATACCGTTTCAAAAGGGAGCATCTTAGGATAATCAACCATACGAATTTTAACTTCCGCAAAACGAAATCCGTATAATTCTTTGATACTAAATATTTCTAGTACTTCAATAATATCTCCATTGGCAATAAAACCAGCTTCACTTGTTGGCTTTAACCAAAAATAATTATTTTTAACAATCATTAAAAAGTCTCCTGCAGTTAATTCATTTTCATTAAACAAAATACGTGAACGTATTTGTTCGTTATACAAGTTTGCACGTTTGTTAGAACGAACTATTAATGCAGTATCTTCATTTCCTAGCGTACTGTAAGCATCATTAATGGCGTCCAAAATCTCATACCCATCATTTAAGCGAACAATATCTTTAAATCCCTTGAGATTAAACTGAAAAGAATCAAAATAAGAATTTGAAACGGCTTCTCTTAGATGAGTGGCATTAAACAAAATTCCCGAATTCTCTCCTTGCCTTACCACTTCATCTAATTCTAAGCGAATCACTTCTTTGTTATAGTTGAGTTCCAGGTTAGACTCATTTAAAGCGGGGCTTAAATCTAATTTAACTGGTGGCAACTGTGCGGTATCTCCAATAAGTAATAACTTACACTGTTGACCTGAATATACATACTGAATCAAATCATCCAATAACGAGCCACTTCCGAATAATTTATCTTGATTAGAAATATCGGATATCATTGAAGCTTCATCTACAATAAACAATGTTTTTTTGTGCTTATTTGGAGAAAGTACAAATGTCATTTTGCCATTTTTTTCTGGACGTAGTGCATAAATTTTCTTGTGAATTGTAAAGGCTTCACTTTTGGAGTAATTACTTATAACTTTTGCTGCTCTACCTGTTGGAGCGAGTAAAACAGCCGTCTTTTGAGCGTTCCATAGGTTTTTAACCAAAACTCCTATTATAGTTGTTTTACCAGTACCTGCATATCCCTTTAACACAAAAAGTTCGTTGGCAACTGTACTGAAAATAAAGTTAGAAAGTTGCTGTAAACCAATGTTTTGTTTTAATGTTGGTCTAAAAGGAAAACTTGTTTTTAGTAATTTATAAAAGTCATTAGAATCCATTAGGTTGAAGTGCAGATAATTATTTATTCAAATATAGAAATGATTTTTACTAACATTCACTTTATTGAATAAAAAAAAATTGTAGATTTGTGAATTCTCATAATAATTAAAAAAACTATGGTAATTTTAGGAATAGTCTTTGTCGTTGTACTATCAATTGTAATTGTTTATTTTATTGATAAATCAATTCCAAAAAAATACAAGCCTTTTATTCTTCTAGGCTTATGGACCTTAATAATTTATCTAGGTTACATTACTTTCATGTCTGTTTATGGAGAGATTAAGTTTAACCAACTAAAAGAGAAGCGTTATAAAGTTGTTATTGAAAACCTCAAAGACATTAGGGATGCTGAGTTAGCACACAGATCTGTGACTGGACAGTTTCAACCAAACTGGGATAGTTTAGTTAAATTTATTGAAAATGAAAAATTCACAATCACACAACGAAGAGATTCCACTATAATTGATAAAGAATTAACTCGATTATACGGTGTTGATACTACAAAAGATATTGTAATTATTGATACACTAGGGTTTGTCCCTATATTAGACTCCTTATTTGGTGCTGATACTCGTTACAAAACCATGATGAATGTTCCCTCAGGAAAAGAAGATGAAATATTTGAGTTGAAGTCTGGACTTCTGGAACAAAATGGGATTTACATTCCTGTGTTTGAAGCTTCTGTTTCGAAAAAAATAATCCTATTTGACCAAGACAAGAACTTAGTAGATTTAGAATCTGAAGTGATTTCGGTTGAAGGCGTTAACGGACCAACTTTGAAAGTTGGATCTATGGAAGAAATAAATACTAATGGAAACTGGCCAAAAAATTATTCAGATTAATAACATATCAGAATCTATAAATGAATTGTCCATTCAAGTAAACTTGAGTGGACTTTCTTTTTTTATTTTGAATTCAGTGAGCTCCAAGATTGAATATTTGGAGTCAGTGAATTTTGACAAAAAACAAACCCCTAAAGAACTTTTAGATCAACTCATTCACCACTTCAACACCTCTGAAGAGTTAAATAATGAGTTTTCTAAAGTCACTATTATACATTGTAATGAGCTTGCTACTTTAGTTCCTAAGCCCTTGTTTGACGAAACGAATCTAATTGACTATTTAAAGTTTAATTCCAAAATTCTAAAAACGGATTTTATAACCTATGATCAAGTGAAAATTGCTGATATAATGGTAGTTTACGTTCCTTTAGTAAATATTAATAATTTTATTTTTGATCGGTTTGGGGGGTTTGAATATAAACACAGTGCATCTATTTTAATAAATCGTGTTTTAACACTTGAAAAAAACACCAAACAATCAAAGATGTATGTCAATATAGAAGCCTCTCACTTTGAAATAGTCGTGATTAAAAATAATCTTTTACAGTTTTATAATCGCTTTGAATTTATTACTAAGGAAGATTTCATTTATTATTTATTATTCACTGCAGAACAATTGCAACTAAATCCAGAAGAATTCCCGCTAGTATTAATGGGATCTATTGACAAAAGTGATGGATTATATAAAATCGCTTACAAATACATAAGAGATGTAAACTTACTAAATAGCGACTCCATGCTTTATAGTAACGACTCAAGCTCCAAAAATTTCACATTACTAAACAGTTTATAATGCGTATCATTTCAGGAACTTTTAAAGCCAGACGAATAATAGCTCCCAAAAAATTACCAGTTCGTCCAACAACTGACATGGCCAAAGAAGCACTCTTTAATATTCTCAATCACCGCTATCATTTTCATGACATTTCTTTCTTAGATTTATTTGCAGGAACTGGAAATATTAGCTATGAGTTTGCTTCTAGAGGAACGGAATCTATAATCGCTGTGGATCAGAATTTCCATTGCATAAAGTTTATAGGAAAAAAAGCTGAAGAGTTTGAAATGCCTATCCAAGTAATCAAAGCTGAAGTGTTCGGGTTTTTAGAGAAAACTAAGCAACCTCAAACTATTATTTTCGCAGACCCTCCTTACGAACTAGAACATGAGAAGTTTTTGAAAATTATTGAACTTGTCTTTGAAAATCAGCTGCTTGAAAAAGAGGGCGTTCTTATTATTGAACATTCAAAACAAACAGATCTTTCTGAATCACCACATTTTTCGGAAGTAAAGGGCTACGGAGGCAATCGCTTTAGTTTTTTCGAAAACTAAAAAAAAGCAGATCTATAAGCCGGATTCTGTATCACACAATGTGCAATCCTTATCATTTATCTTTGTTTACTATTGCTAGCAAACTTTAGCTGCCTACCCTTCAGCATTGCACGTGACGCGCTCAAGCACTGATATACATGACATTGCACCCTATAGAGTTTACCTGGTTTCACTACAGCATTACCTGTACATTCTTTCTGTTGCACT
>MDSY01101173.1_pt1 | contig 14357 bp, 10 predicted proteins | sample 811131 | NCBI WGS metagenome assembly MDSY01 (sample SAMN05326643, study PRJNA326480) | marine metagenome | isolation source: seawater | place: Atlantic Ocean: South West | collected 2010 | reverse complement strand
GATTTCTCAAAGTTCTCTTTCATTTTTTGCCTCCGAAACCCTTCATTGTTCTGATACCAAACGAGGCGGCAATGGACGCATACATACCCCACTGAACCCATAGGGGGGTAGTCTCAAGGTTGGCAAATCCTCGTGCCATAGTTTCTTGTAGACTAGGAATAAAATTAGCAACAAGGATAAGAACAAATACAACTGTCCAAAGTTCATCTTTCCAGCTGTTATTGCTAGCTTCAATCGCAGATTGTTCCCAATCAATCTCACCAGTAAGTTGTTTCTTTTTAATCTCTGCTTCTGTAATTTTAACGGCTGTCTTTGCATCGATATAACTTTTCGCCAACCCACCCAAGCTACCAACTATCTGCCCAATCATTGCTGCACCCTATCTGTCTTTGCTTCTTTACCCAACCACAATGCAAACGATGCACTGAGCATAGCAGTGACCAGGGAAACAAAAGCACTTTGTTGAGTTGTGGGATCTTCGAGCGTCATGAACCAAAGACAAACCTTCCAGGTCAAAACGATCTGGCATAGAAAAGCTAGTCTAGGAAGTATCTTCAGCTGATCGATCGCGCTTGCTGTCAGTTGAACCATTTAAAACTCCTTTCGCTATGCGACTTTCACTTGTTTGTATAACAACTTTTCCATCATCTGTATATACAATCCATCTATTACGCTTTACCTCTACCAATCTCACCACCTACCCTGAGATTTACCAACAAACCAAATAATAGCTACAAATATTCCAAGTCCAGTAACAACCAAAACAATACCAATTATCCAGTTAATTAGATTGTCTATTTTTTCTTGCCTTCTGTATACCATTTCTTTCTGCATCCTGCGCTGTTCTGCTTCGATCTGAACAATGCTTTCCCATGCAGATGGGCCATAATATAGTGAAATATGTTCACGCAGCTCTTCGCGCATTTCCTTCACTTTCTGTTGTGCTGCCCAAATCTCTATCGCTGAGGTATCAAATTTAGGATCAAGCTTTCTCCATAGGGGAGGATCTTTGGCTTTGTTTCCCATGTAATCCAAATCAGAAACTGCTTTGCCAAAAGATGAAATGTCTTTACCTAATTGTGATATTTCTTTTCCGGCAGCTACAGCTTTTTTTATCCCAGAAAATGCTGTTGTTGCTATAGCGATTGCACTTGCCGGATCTATCATTGATTAGATTATTACTCTCCTGTGATTAAGTAATTGATAGTTTGAACCAGTATCATGAGTTTCAAACTCTAGAAAATGTCTGTAACCTCTTGAGTAGTGACTTGGCATTTTGCCAGAAAAACTTGTAGAAAATGTTGGCAAATAATTAGAACCTCGTTCTATATAACCACTAAAATTTGTACTATTGAATGAAAAAAATCTATCTAATGTTATTGGCACCACACTGGTTACTGGTATGTCAGGAGTAATTATAAGTCTTTCAGTTACCGCTGAGTAACCACCTTGAAAATTATAAGCTGAAGTTAAATTATAACATTTTAAAAGAGCTGTACTTGAACTTGCTGAAGTAAAAAATACTTTTGTCCCATCTGAATTAAAATTAAGACTTCCTATCCCAGATGAGCCTAAAGTGCCAAAAGCACTAAATCCATCGTGACTTTCTGTTGTTGGGTCAAACGCTGATGAAAGAGAATATTGGTCTACTCCATCTCCTGATTGACCCAAAATATACATTTTTGTACCGTCAGCATTAAATCTTATACCAGTTGGTTGAGTTTCTTCCCCTGATACTGATTGAGCAGAAGTATGAGAAGCAGTTGCTATATCATAAGCACTAGAAAGAGTATAAGTATTTACTTCATCACCACCTGTGCCAACAACAAATAATTTTGTACCATCATTATTAAAAACCATTTCAGCGGGTAAAGTTTCTTGTGCATTTACATCAAGCCTTGTTTCACTTTGACCATTTATAGATGACATTAAATAAGGAACTGATAAAGTATATTGAACGATTTCATCATAATTATGATGGCCGACATAAGCTTTTGTGCCATCATTATTAAAACAACCAAAACTCTGAGTCTGGACAAAACCATCAGCAAGTGTGTTATCAAATGTCCATTTAGTTATATCATCTAATTCGGCTGCGCTATTGTTATGGCCTGGAATAAAAGTAACTGTAAATTTTTTATGTAATGTAGAAGGAGACCCAAAAGTTATTGCTGAGTTTTGCGTTAAAGTTCCTAAATCAAAATGGTTTGATGAACTGCCAAGATTTAGTGTAATTGAAGCAGCACTCGAAATACTTTCATAAACAAAATCTTTAGTTTTATCAGCGAGAAGTCTAGCTCTTGATGCCATATCTTTATCCTATGGTTTTGTAGGCCACACAACATTAAGTGGCGATGAATAATTTTTAGTTATATCTCTTAATGCTTGCCGATAATCTAATTGCGCTTGTGTTGGAGTTATATCAGAACAACACCACCAATCAGTCTCAGCAAGTTTTTTATTTCTTTCTTTCCTAAGATCTGCAAGTAAACGAGTTGAAAAATTATTTTGTTTTGCTTTAAAAGCTGCCTCTTCCTCAGTCGTAAGAGCAACAGTTTCTGTAACTGGTATTGCTCCAGAACAATCGGTCACACTTTTATCCATACTTAACTCCTAAAAACTACTTAACAAACCGTAAATTTGAACAGCTCCACTCGCTATATTTCCAGATGACATTGAGAATTTTACACCATTAAATACTTGATCTGCTTGAGTAGAACTTATAGATCCATAAAAATTACCTCCATCTGGAAAATTACCTGTGGTGCGTAAAAGATATTGACCATGAACCATAGGCGGCTGACGTACTTGAGAAGTAGTAAAGCCTCGATTATGGAATATAAAACTTCCAGATATTCCTTCGTGGTCGGCACTACCCATATTGCCACCAATTTGTATAGAGCTATGTGAAGTATCACTATTAAATGATGAGTTATCAGTATAAGCATATCCATAATGATTACTTAAAGTTTCAAGATAAGATGATCCATTACCTAAGTATAAGTCTAAGTGCGCTCCATCAGTAGCAGGAAGCAAATTAAAAGTAATAAAATAAGCATTGTATGCATCACTTAAATTGGAAAAACTTTTTGATGCAACATTAGAAAATCCATCACTTGCTATATGTAAATGACTTAATGTTCCTGTTGCATCTGGCAGTTTTACATCTCTATTTGCTGTTGGAGTTTCCCAATCTAACTCACAATCAAAACTTGTACTTTTATGATCAGTCCAATATAATTTTTGCTCGGATGCAAAATTAAGTCTATTGAGTTCACCTTCAAATTTATACTGAGAAGCCGTTAACGATCCACCTTTTAAAACATTAAGCTCAACTTCACCATCACAAAAACTTGTGTTTGTGCTAGTATCTTGAGTTACACCCCTAATCTGAGCATAAACCAAATCTTGACCGCCATTGCTTGTTTTTGATTCAAACTCAATAGCACCGATATGATTTCCATCGAAAACAGAACTATCAACTTTTTTAAGTTTTAATAAAGCTTCGTCTGTGCCAGTGTCTGTTGTATTTGTAATTTGGAAGCCAGTAGTTGTTGTTGCTACTGTTGTATTACCGTTTGTTGCAAATATAGGTGAAGCAGATAAAGCAAATGATGAATAACTATAGATTGTTAAAGAGTCTCCTGCCGAAGCAGCTGCATCAGAATCAAGTGTAAATACAGTCGCACTAGTTGCTGTATAATCTTCTGGTGGTAAAAGCACTCCGTTCAAAGCAACCTGAAATGCTGTAGTGCTATAGTTTAGAGAATTACCGTTTATGTCATTGCCAGTAAAAGCTGTTTGTCCTGCCGTTGCAGTGTATTCAAAAATATTTAATGTTGCGTGTTCACTTCCTGCATCAATCCAGTTTGACCCAGTATAAACTCTTAGTTTATTTAATGTTGTATTGTAAAATAAATCTCCTGCATCAAGACTATCAGTCGGATCTGAAGATCCTATTCTATATCTATTTGCAAAATTATTTACATTAGTAACGTTTGTTGCAACTGTTGTAATTGCATTTGTTCCTGTCGTTCCATCTTGAGCATCGGCTAGAGTTCCAATATCAGCAACAACAGATGCAGTGCCTAACTGAGCCATATTAGCAATAACAGCAGTCTCAGCTAAAGCAGCCATGTCAGTTATAACATCTGATTCAGCAAGTGCAGCCATGTCAGCCCTTACATCAGCCGGAGCTAAAAGCCCCATGTGAACAGCTGTTATTCCTGCTAAATCTTGCACATCACTTATTTGTCCGGCTACCGTAGTTATTTCAGATGTGTTAGCTGCAACCGTTGTAACATTCGAGGATATCCCTGCGACTGTGCTTACATCAGAATTTATTCCTGCAACTGTCGTTACGTTTGCATTACTTCCGGCAACTGTATTTATATTTGAAGCGTTCCCTGCAACTGAAGTTACATTTGATGATATCCCTGCAACTGTGCTTACATTAGATGATATCCCTGCGACTGTGTTTATATTTGATGAATTAGAAGCAACTGATTGGATTGCATCAGTTGCATCTGTGCCATCCTCGATATGCGCCAAAGTTTGTATGTCAGTTGTAATATTTGCTAATGATTGAACATCAGCAATAGTTGGCCCTGCTTCTGGATTTCCTGTTGTAGAGTTAAAACCTAATACTGTTCCTTTTCGAGCGTCTTTGTCAGGTAAGCTTAAATCAGCAACAACTTCACCAGGAACAGCTGTCACAGCTCGATCAACTCTTTCACTTAGCTGTTGTGCCATAATGACAATACTGTCGAGCTGTTCATTTAGACTTGATGCCAGGAGATCTCCGGCTGTAACAAAGTCTGTTGTTCGAGCAATCGCTCGACCGCCTATAATTGTAAGAACATCTGAGGCAACCAGAGCTGAACCCATTGTCACCGATCCTGTTCCGTTTGCATTTATCGATACAGTGTAATGTGTTGTCAAACTCTGCAAAGTATTATTTTTGAAAACTTGAATATCGGCAGCTGTTAAAATGTTAAACGTAAAAGCAAATGGCCCAGTTGTGGTATTACCAGTGAACTGTACCCTACGAGTTACGTCATTGATGGCAATATCAGTCATCTATATACTCCATTGATTTGTGTTCCTTGTACCACATATTGATTTACATTCCAAATAATCTATTAACGTTTGCCTCAGTAACATCAGGCCTACGATCCGGTAGCACTTTGCCCTGTTGCCACCAGAAATCTTGTCCGTACTCTCTTTGATACTTTCTTTGAATACGAGTCATTTTTTTCCTGGCTTCCGGATCAGCCCATAATTTTGCCTGGTCAAATATTAATCTCTCTAGCCCTAATCGCATATACCAGATGCTTGCACCAGGCGTATATCTTTGAGCGAACGAAATTAATTCACTTGCTGCTTTTGTATCTTCGCCCTGGATAGCTTCGAAAATATTACCTACTGTTAACTTTCTAACGTCATCAGCAAACCCGACTACTGGTCCTGCTATAGTTGTTCCTAAACCTCGATCAAATCTATTAAGATCTGCAAAGAGAAAATCTCCATAAATACCTAAACCACCGCCTTGTAGAAAAGCGGCTCCCCAAAACTCTCCAGTATCCATTGACCTGGGATCTCTACCTTTTGACATTTCTTTTAACTGTAAAGCCAAAGCCCCCATTAAAGTCGTGCTAAGAATTAAATTTGTAAAAGCTTTACCTTTTCCCATAGTTCCAGGCGTAGCAGCTGATCTGAGAATATGAGTATTAACCAGGGTAACACCAAAGTTCTTATACATTGCAAACGATCGAACAAGCTCACCGCCAATAGTGCCAGGAGGTAAATCACCAGTTAAGGCAGCTCGACCCCTGATAGATGTAGAAGGAACAGCAAAGTTTGTTTCTGTTTCTACCATCGCCATGAGGTTAGTAGCCAATTCCCTGGCAAGCTTTGGATCTATATCATCTCGAAACTCAATATCTTCAGCTCTAAGAAACTTTGCGCCTTTATGATCATATAGTTCAGTCGATCGCATAATATCCCATTTTTCAGATCCTATGCCATATCTTTCCAAAGATTGTTTTAATCTAGGATCTATCTCATCAATCGTTTTTCCTACGTTGTCAGCAAGTGTTCCCAGGAGTTCCATACCAAATGACCACCTTCCGGCTTGTGTCATTGGAGACAACAAAGAAGCTCTCATTACAAAATCAGCTACTCTCCTGGTAACTTCTGGCCCTGATATATCTCCGGTGTATCTCATTTGCGCTGAAGCGATCGATGACCAACCTTCGGCAGTTAATCCCAGGCGTATCGCTAACCTTCCCTTTTCTTCAGCTCCTAGTGGAGACAGGGCTTTTAAATATGCTCTAAGCGTGTTGGTTTGTGGCAAACCGTTCATTGCCCTGGCAATACGCTGAAAGTTTACGTCAGTGATTGCTGAGATCGATGCAGCTCCTAGTTGAGCTGATTGTAATAGTTGCCTGGTTCCTGCAAAAGCTGAAGCAACAAACCCATGCACTGGTGTGTTATGAGTTCCTCGAAGGATATTATAAAGCTCATCAACGTTTTTTCCGGCTACTCTTGCACGATCTGCGATCTTGGGATCGTTTGCCCCTTCTTTAAGCAAGGTTTCTTTAATAAAGTTTTTGGTTGCCATTGGGTTAGGACCAAGACGCTCCATAAACGCAATATCCCTGGACATATTACTGATATGACCAATCATAACGTCAAACGGATTACTGTTACCAAACTCATCATTATATTTCATCCAGGTATCTGCATCTTTAAATACCAGGAATCGATGTTCTGCGTGTTGATTAGCCATTGCCTTTTGCCCAGACGGTCTACCACTTGGTTTAATTTTACTCATTCCGTCTGTGCTAATTGTTTCGTAAACATCTCTTAATGCTACTTCTAACTTTTGCGGAGAAAACGGCAGACCTGTTTGCTGATCGACCATTTTCTCCAGGTCAAGCATTGGTGTGATTTTGTTTCTCCAGGCTTCATATCCTGCCTGGCGTACTTTCACGGTAGAGTGTTGTTGAGGTAAGCCCCAATCAGATCTTTTTGGGATAGCACCTCCGGCAGCATTAAACCTTTTACGCAAATACTCAGCTGCTTCCTGCCAGCCCTGGGCAAGTTCCCTGGCTGAAGCATCTCTTGTGCTTCCAGGAACAAATGTTTCTCGTATCATGTTTTCGAGCTTAGCTTTGTTTCTTACTCTACCAGTAAGATCTCTTCTGAAAGTTGCCAGGACTTTATCCATTTTCCTGGTCGCACTTCTTTCGATAGCTTTTTCTATTTGTGCTATGCTAAGAAACTTAGACCCTTCGTCCTGTTCAAATAATGCCAGGGCAGCTTTATCTTTTCTTGGTTGCTTAGTTATAGCTGTTCTATAGTTTTCTAAATCTAGTGTTATTCTTTTCCAGGTTTGTGCCTGGAGCATCATTCTACGTTTGCGCTCTAATACCTGTTTTTTCATTACGTTAGCAGCATCAATACTTGCCTTTGATGTTGCCGGACCAGGGCCAAGCTGCCTGTTGTATTGCTCAAACAATTCATCGAAAAGGTTTAAAACTTCATCGGCTTTTTCCTGGGTTATCTCTCCGGCTGCCACCCCATCGCTTATACACTTCTTAAACGTCATATTGAGCAAACCCCTAATCTATTAATCAAGGCGTCCTCTGCATCGAGTTCAGCCTTAACATCTCGTAAAGTTCTTGTTTGAGTAACTATGTTCTCACCCTCAACTCTAAGATCAACAGGAATTTCTATATCAAAGTCCTCTGGCTTGATATCTAACTCCGGATCTGCTATATCTCTAGTAGGAGGTTGTGCAATGTCAGATCGAATACTGGTTGATTGGGATGGACGCCCTGCAATCTCTTTTTCTCCAACAGAAGCCCTAGCTATAGTTGAACCAGGTGGTTCCTGGATATCTGTAGACGGCCTGGATGTTTTTAACACTGGTCGAGTTATACCAGATGAAAAAGCATTTATGTCACTGTTCGAGCGAAACTTTGGAAGTTTTCCTTTACCTGCAACCTTTAGGAAAGAAACATCTTCTTCAGATAACGCTTTCTCGTAAAGCACTCTTTGCTTTTCACTTAACTCTTCTGCTCTTTTAGGATTTGTTTTTTCTATAGACCTTGCTTCTTGATACATTTTATGACCACCTTTTTTAATTTTTGCATCGAGCAATTTAGGTGACCATATCTGAATTTCAGACACAATTCCGTTTGGAGTTCTTACAAGTAGTTTTCTATCAAAGTAACCAGAAGGAGTGACCATCCATCCCTCATCTAATATTTCAGCCTCTCTTGCAAATCTTTCTGCTATTTCGTCAGCCTGTTCTGCTTTGTTAATAACAAATCCGGCTCTTGAAATATCTGTCATTTCATTTGAACTTTTGTAATTTTTTCTTCCCATCTTTTCCCTGGCTGTTTCAATTAATTTTAAACCAGGATTTTTTAGTTCTACGCCTAGATCTTTCTCAATAGTGCGACCAATATTTACAACAAAATCTTGAGACTCTTGTGCTATCTTGTAAATATCATCAACCGTTTGCACTGGCTGTCTATCTTTAAAAGATTTCTCAATTACTTTTGCATTTGTTTCACCAGGGATTTCTTCCCCAATAACAGTAGGAAGCTCTTTTAATTCTGTAGTTTTATCATCACGAATAAGGACTTCACCTCTAATGATAACCTCATCTTCACCAATTCTGCCACGCTCTGTTATATCGGGAGATGCAAGAATATCATCTTTATTAACTTGATATGCAGTGAGCTTTTCACCTTTGCCTTTGCGCCAGGGCAAATTAGACTCAATATTATAGTTAGGATTAAGTGTATAAGATTGAGGAGTATCTTCTAATACTTCCCCCACACGATAAACGGTCATTATTTGTGGCTGATCTTTTAAACCATCTTGAGTAATTTTTTTAATATCTTCTCTTACAGTACGAACCTCAGAAGTTGAAATCTCACGACCCAGAACAGAAGATAATTCGTCAGCACCAAACTGTAGAGGATCTGCATCATCAAGATCTTCTTGGAAGATGTTTCGCATTACATTGAAATTATCACCACTTTTAAAAAGTAATTCTTTGGTTGCATCACTTACTTCAGCATCATCAAGATATCTTGCAAACCCTTCCGATCTTTCTCTAGGAGCGTCAAATGTCCTAAAGGTATTTAGTATAAGTTGATCTGTTTGATCTTCAGCTGCTTTACCAGATGGTTCATCAAAGCCCTCTAAGCTTGGCTCATCTTCAATCGCGTCCTGGCGGCTTTTCGGCGCATCATCGAAAGTGCGTCTAACATCGCCAACTTCTGCCCGATCAAAATCGCCTCGTTCAATTCCTCTTCTGACAGATTCGGCGAATCCTCTTGCTGCGTTTGCATAGTTGTTTGTCTCTCTGGCTGTTCTTGCTGCCGCTGAGAGTTCATCGCTAAGTTCTCCTTTTCTCGTTGCGAGAGCTTGGAGGAGCGTGATCGCTTTGCCATTTTGATTTGCCCTTTCCTGGTTTCTAATTTTCTCTAGTTTGTTTCCTTCAGCCTCAATACGATCTGCATTTTTGCTCAAGTTCTCAAATGCTGTCTTATCTTCTCTCAGTATTTTATACGTTCTATCTAATACCCTGGCACGTTCCAGGAATAAACTTTCAGCAAGCACCTCATCACCAAACAAACCAGATTGCACTTCCTTAACTAAATCTTGCTCGTTTACCTGGCGAACAATAGTTTCTGCCTGGAAAGCGTTTGCGGCATCAGACTTTGCTAAGACCTGGATAGCTGCTTGTTGCTTGTCAGGATCATCAATTAATCTGCCAACTATAGCACCATAGTTTTGAGGTATAACACCGTTTACAATAGATCCAAAAGCTTCCTCACTTAATTTTTCGAGATCTCTTGCCTGACTTACTAATATTGATCGAGGAGGCAGCTCAGATAATCTTTCAGGTTCAACTCTAAGTATTTTTGCCGCATCGATAGCTGTGCCTGTTCCCTGGGCAATGTTTGCTGTAGCGGCTATCACTCGCGCCTTTTCTGCGCTTATGCCATCAACTTCACGCAATTTATATCCAACCAGGTTAATATCTTGGCTAGGATCTTGATCCATTATTCTCTTAGCTAACCCTGCTCTTTGATGTCCATCTGCAATGAATATCTTGCCATCAACATCTTCCCATAAAATAACTGTTCCGGCTTTTACATTATCCCATTCTGTAACGCCTTGCAGTCTTTCGGTAACACCATACTCATCACCACCTTCTTTAAACTGAAATCTTTTTGCATCGATCAAAACATCTCTGGCAGGAACGGAAAACATAACGCCATTTAAATTATCAGTAGAAGAAGCTATTATCTCTTGAGTTGGTTGTATTGTGGTTTCATCGGATATAGCAGGAGCTTTATTATTAAAAACAGCTGCATCAGATTCTGCCGTTCTGTTGTAATGTTCTGCCTGGGATCGAGCGAATTGACTGTCTACAAACGGATTATCAGCCTCAAACTCTTCAGAATCCCTGGCTGCTCTTTCTAAGAATTGACTATCTTTATTTGCCTTCCCTGCTTTTGCTATAGCATTAAAGCCACCCCTAGCTGTATCAACTGTCACTCTAAAACCAACAGGTAATGCTGCACTGCCAACTGCCGCAAATCCTACGTTTCTAATAAAATCATTCCAGGTATAATCATAGCCTTGCTTTTCATACCATTGTTTAACAGATGATTCACTTATAGCTGTAACTCCAGCACCTAATGATGCCTCAAAGAAAGCTAGTTTATATAAACTTTTTGAAGCTATTCCTATGGGTAACACACTGAGAACCATAGGGTCCTCGAAAATTCCTACAGTTTGACCTACGAATTGACCGATTTGACCGCTTGTTCCAACAGCTCTCGAGGCTATTTGATCATTGTATTCTTTTGCTGCTTTTGCTCTTTCTGATGCCAGATCCTCAAGACTTTCAATAGTGATACCTTTTAAATGATCTGGTATTATCTCCTGGTTTTGATTTAAAAAATCAATAATCTGAGATGCTCTCCACTCATAATCAGATCTCGTTTTTCCTGGTGTAGCAGTTGCTGAAAACGCTCCTCTAAGAAGTCCATCTCCTGGATCTATAAATGTTTCATTAGGAAATAGCTCACTTATTTCTTCTACAATAGGATCCCATAAATCTTTAAGTATTCTATCTCTACTTTGAGATTGATCTAAATACTGTGATTTTTTTCTAGCGGCACTATAATTTTCTTCAAACCTGGTAACTGGCTTTGATAATCCTTGCAGATCTCTAAATGATAATTTTTGTGGTTTATCAAACTGTATCATTGTTTAGTTTTTAACCATTCTGGGTAAAGTTTTTTACCGCCATCAACAACAAAATTTATATAATCTTCAAAAAGATCTCCTATTTCATCATTTGGAACTGAACTAAAATATTTTATTAAACTTGCCTCATCAAGCTTTTCAGACTGTATTCCGTCTTGAATTTGAGTAACAAGTTTTTGTGTTTGTTTTTTATTTAACCGTAAAGCTTCACCAAACTCAGAACTTATAAGTCTTTCAGCTTCACCTTTTGAAATTAATCGTTGTGTTTGTATTTTTGGATCTGTAGATGGTTTAAGATTAAATTCAGTATCTTTATCATCGTCTTTAACACGTCCACTGAAATCTTCAGCCATAATGTCTACTAACCCATCAAAACCTCCCACGCTAGGAGGTTTTGTTTTTGTTTGTCCAGGAATAGGTTGCAAGAAGTCCATTGGATTAAATAATATGGTTGACCCATCAACATCTAAAACAGGAACATCATCACCAAATCTATCAACATCTTCTACATTAGAAATATAATATTGATTGCCTCCTGCAAAAATTAACTTATACGTTTCTTCGTTTTTAATTCTTTCTGGATAAGCTTTATCTATTTTCTGACCTGTAATAGTTTCTATTGTCGCCGCATTTAGATTTGAAATAACCTTTTCCATATCGGCAGCTGTCATATTTGGAGGAATAAAAGTCATTTTGTCTCTTACTTCCTGCATACCTCCATAAATAACTTCTCCTTTGTCAGTCATTACTTTGCGCTGTCCAGCAGCTAACTGTAAAGCTTGCTGATAAACCTCTATTGCGTCATCATTCCATTCTGTTATACCACTTTGAGCAGCAAGTTCTGCATAAATAGCTTTAGCTACGTCCTTGATTGCAGATTGCTGTTTAGGGGCATTGAACATATGCAATCCAATAGTAGTTAAAAATTCTGGATTAGTATTGCTACTTGTAAATCCTGGTGGTGTTAAATCATTCTTTAATCGTTCCATGCCATTTACTGCTAGGGTTGCAGCTCGCGTAGATCCCATAGTTACAAGTCCACCGATTAAAGCATCAGATTTGTTATACTCTGACAACTGTGTAAGAACTTCACCAGTGCCCTCACCAATGTTTGAAAGTGTTGCTAGTATATCAAGCTTAACAGCTCCTTCAGCTTTATCTAATACTAAACCTAATTTATCGATCTCATCTTTAAAAAGTATTGGAGGTTTTGCCAGGTTGTATTCTCTCGCAACAACCGTTGCATTTTTTAATCTTTGTCTAAGTTCCTCTTGGTCAACTTCTAATCGACCATCCTCTGCAACTCCAATAATTTCATTTCTTTTTATCAAACCTACTTTAGCTGCATAACGCATAGGGTTGTTTGCTATTTCTGTTTTCATGTTGCTGAGAAAAGTTTGAGCCTGTTTTATCCTGGTAACTTCTTCTGGAGTGTCTACTAACCCATCAAAACCATTAGCATCTATATTTGTAACATATGCTTCTAGCTCAGTTAATGATTTGGTTTTTAACTCTCCAAAAAAATTACTTGTGTCTTGTAGTCCTCTTGCAGCTGTAGATGATGCACCATCATCATAAGCAGATATATTAGAGGAATCAGATAGTAACTTAGCAAGTTCATCTTGATCAATTTGCCCACCGTTTTCTAAAACGTCCTCAAGATCTTCAACCCTATTTATAATAAACGTAGATTGCGCCTCTACTGCTCTTTTGTTTCTGTTATACTCTGGATTCAATAAACCACTTATAAAACGAACACTGGCCTCAAAATCCATACCTGGTAATTTTGTTTTTCCTGATTTTACATCATCAATAAATTTACCTTGTTCATCAAGATCCTTTTGATAAAAATTAAATAGTATATTATTTTTTAAAGCTTCTTCTGTAACATTAGTAGCCCAGACAAAAGAATCCTCTAACTTAACACCTAGATCTTCTAATTCTTGACGACCCAGATCTATATCTTCTTTAAGCTCCTCCATACTAAACCCTGGAACAATAGCATTTGCAATTATAGTTTTTGCTTTATTAGCAGCTGCTATGTCTTGTCTGTTTTTTAAATTTTTTAATGATTCTTTTGTCCAAAACTCAGAATATCTTAATCCTGCTTTTTCAGTTTTACCTTGCAAACTACTTCTAAGTACCGCAGCTGAAACTGGATCTATATCCGAAAGAGCTGCCGGAAAACCATCTGAAACATTTGCAAGCTGACTTTGTATTGTGCTGTATGGAGTTTTGTTGTTTTGACCTTCAGTCAAAATTTTTGCAATTTCTAATTCTGCCTCCGTTTGTATTTCAGCAACGGCTATTTTGTTAGCAGCTTTATACGCTGTCTCTTCCTCTAATCCTTGCGGTCCACCTTGCGCCCTCATTGCTTCGAGGATTGGCTGCGCTCCTTCTGTTCTAACCCTCTCGAGTCCTGCTTCGACAGATTCTTCCTGTGCAGTTTTGTTAAGAAAGTCTGACATCTGATCGAATGTCTGAGATATAGCTTGTCCAACAGCTGCCTCACCTCTTAACCCTGCAAAATCAACACTCCTGGGAACATTTGCCTGGACTCCTGCACTTCTTAATCTTGGTAATCTAGCCATTATAAACGTCCATATCTATAAGCACCTGTCATTATAGTGCCTAATGCAGAAATATTTGCAGATGTTCGAGCAGCATCTCCTGCTTGAGTATATTGATCTGCCTGATCAATAGAAAATTCTTTTGCAAGAATGGCATTGTCTTTAGCAGTAGCGTAGTCAATAGAAGCGGTTGCTATATTGGCATTGAATATTGCTTGAATATTTCCAGAACCAGTTGCTCCGGCTCGATTAATTAAAGTAGCCAAGTTTTCATTTAACCTTGATAAAACGTCTGCCCCTTGTTGTTTATACCTAGCAGCTTCAGCACGACCCTGGAGCAAAGTTTGAGCTGCTCTTGCGTCATACATTTTTTCCTCGGCGCGACCTGCTTTCATTTTTCCATAAGCAGATATCGCGCTCCCTGCCAACATTAAAGGTGCTGCTAAACCAGACATATCTAACTTCCTACACTTAGTTTATATT
>MDSY01136742.1_pt1 | contig 14359 bp, 9 predicted proteins | sample 811131 | NCBI WGS metagenome assembly MDSY01 (sample SAMN05326643, study PRJNA326480) | marine metagenome | isolation source: seawater | place: Atlantic Ocean: South West | collected 2010 | reverse complement strand
TTTTCGAATTTAAAAAAAATTGTCGACAATGTATGAAACGAATAGACCGTGATGTTTGGTTCACGATACCAGGTGAGTGCGACATTTTTTTATTACATTCCAAAAATTTCAGAGTCGTGTAGAAGCGGGTTCTGCGGGTTCACGACTTGTTCTATGCCGAATAACATGCGCCATTATTGCTAACTTCAAGCCGCAAAATTATCTGAAATTCCCCGCTCCCCCCAAACAAGCCGTGAAACACACCGATATGGGAAATCAGCAAGCCCGACGCATGGCCTCAGCGGCAATCGGAGAGGTCGAATCCGGGAATGTCGTTGACGAGTCTGTCAGCTCGCCTATTCGAAAATCTCCGCTGGCGCCTTTAACTTACGGGTGGGTTGAGGCCGTTTCCTGATGCAGGGTGTTTCTTTGTTGTTTTCGACTTGTTCAACAGCTGAGGTCAAATCATATCTTCTCTGCTCTTTACAACCAGCCCCCAGATTTCAATGGTACCCAATGCTCCGTCCACAATACAATCAACGAGGACCTTCCAACCCTCGCCTGAACTATCTGGTTGGCCCGAAAGTCCAATACTGGTCCCTGTTGCTATTAACTGGACACAGGGCGGCAGCATCGTAGAAGTTGAAGGTAGTTTTGATAATTGGCAGTCGCGCCAGGCTCTGCATCGAAGCGGTAATCGAGAATTCGCAATTGTCAAGATGCTACCGCCAGGGGTGTATCAGTACAAGTTCATCGTCGATGGAGAATGGAAATATGCACCGGACCAGCCAGCAATGTATGACGAAATGGGCAATGTCAACAACGTATTGGAAGTGCAAGAATATGTTCCCGAAATCTTGGACTCATTAGACTCCTTTCTTGCTCCCTCGAGCCCGCCGGAGAGTTACAACTGCGCCTTATTCATACCGGATGACTTCGCCAAAGAGCCTCCCACTTGTCCACCGCATCTCCATCTTACGCTTCTCAACATGCCACAAATACCCGATGCACCAAATCTGCTACCCCGCCCCCAACATGTTGTACTCAACCACATATACAACGACAAAGTAATGAATATGGGAGGAATGCAAGTGATAGGTACGACACATAGATACAGATCAAAGTACGTTACCGTGATCTTTGTGAAGCCCTAGTGTTGGCAACATGTTGGGGCTACAGTCGTAACAGCTGAAGTTCGCAAGTAAGACACCATAAACCTCGAGCTCTTAAAGTTCTTTGCTAGCTACCTAGCAAATGTAATAAACACTTGTAAATGTGCGTCATAGAGAGCATTCCAAGTGTAAAACCTATACGATTGGTTGTCAAAACTCATCTGAAGCAACCAGAGTTTATATGTGTTGAAGCACAAATACATACGAAGGTAAGTGCTTCAAAGGTTAGGTTACATTTTTACCAAATAAAGATGCACATATTCTCAGCTAGCTAGAGTATCTATACGTAGTCATATGAAATAGACTCCCTCGTGGACGGGAATTTATAATACCTCATAAGATAGGGGAGAGTTCCAACCGTTGATTTCGAGCCCTAAGGAACTCGAAAAGAACTCGACCGGCAAAAGCGACGTCTTCAGCCGTCGTGTATTCTTCAGGACTGTGACTGATACCGTCTACACATCTTACAAATAACATTCCGATTGGACAGGTTGAGTTCAAGGCAAGAGAGTCATGGCCAGCACCACTGATGAGAGTGGAAACGTTGCTTTGCAAATATTCATCTCCTGCATTGTCGTGGCGCTGTGCTCCAATTATTGCCTCGTTGAGTGCTTTTGTAAGTTCAATATCGCAATTAGCTGCCGGAGCTTCGTGCTTCAGATCCACTCTGCAAATCATGTCACGTTTTAGACAAGCACGATTTACAGCTTCTGTAACTCTTAACACAACGCCTTCCCTCTCATGATTGCTTCTTGACCGTATGTCAATTGTAAAATTTGTATTACTTGATATCACGTTGCTTGACCCGGGCCAGATGCGAATTTCTCCTACCGTGCAGACCAACATTGTGCCCCCATCTGATACTTGAGCTTGAGTCTTGCAAAAAGTTTCGATGAAGTGTATAATTTCAGCTGCGCCGGCGACTGCATCCTTTCTGGTTGACATAGGTACTGTCCCAGCGTGACCTTGGGTGCCATGGACGCTGACTGTTAGTCTAGTCTGGCCAGATATAGCGGCCACTGGTGCAACGGATTCCCCGCGCGTATGAAGCACGGGACCTTGTTCAATGTGTACTTCAACATAAGAAGAAATGGTGTCAGATATGTTTGCAGTTAATATGGACTGTCGCGAACCTTTAAAACCGCCATGCCTGAGAGCCTGCAGCATGCTAATACCATTCTCATCGGTTGCATTATCGGCGCTTTCAGAAAGTAACCCGACCATGGCGCGGCTGCCAAGAAAAGTACTGGAAAAGCGGACACCTTCCTCATCAGAAAAGGCAACTACTTGTACAGGGCCTGGGATCTGCTGGCCAAAAACAATTGAGTTGAGGGTCAGAGCCTTAACGCTGGAAATGCCGACGAGCACCCCTAGAGTTCCGTCGAATTTCCCTGCATCTTTTACCGTGTCGATGTGGGAGCCAACAAGTAAGACCTTTTGGTTTGGGGTTGCCCCTTCGAGTCGTCCGTGCACGTTGCCTACTTCATCAACCCAAGTATCCATTCCGCCTTCACGCATCCACGACTCAACTTTATCCATCGCAAGCCGCGATGCAAAGCTTAAAAACGTGCGCTGTAAACTACCATCTGTAGCATCACTTACGGCGCCCAAGGCCAGCAGATGGTCCCAAGTTTCATTGTCAAGTGCCCGAGCTGCTTCATCACAGAAGGCCGAGGTGCCAGCGAGGAAAAGAGTTAAAGCGAAGACGAAAACAAATACAAACTTTCTCGTGTGTGATAGGGAATGCCGAAGCATTTATCTTTACCCAGACGATGCGTACTGAGGAGGCGGATATGCGCTGATGTTCACAGCCTTTCTTAAGTGTTGGTTGGACTGCTCTCGAAACAGACGTGATGTTTACCTTCGTATTTTCCTTTAAAACTGATCAAGATTTGTTCTGTATTATATGAATATTAAACATGGGGTTGTAATGCCTAACTATTGCCCCCTAGCTAGTCGAGGGTTAGTTTAATTTTGAACGTAACTTATTATAATGTATTTAAGATCTTTATATACACTACCTTCGTTATAGGAAATACAAGGATTCTGAATTTCAATAAGGATGGGAAATTTTTTCCGTAACTTAACTTGATAATCGATAATGATAAGTCGCTTAGGTGAACATAAGCGGAATCTTTATACTGTTTGCCCACTGGAGTGATTGTGTGGATCGTAATGAAAGAGTGTCGCTAGAAAATGCTTTAATGAAATGGCACTGTGGCGCTGTAACCAATATCTAATATCTGACTGAATTTTACGTTCATATATAATCGTTATGCATAAAAAAATGTCCCACGCACCATATATTGAAATTCAGAATACGAACTGTTAAGATTTATCAAGTTACTGTATGTATGAAAAAAATGTCTCATCACCCTTGCTTACTTATTACTTATTATTATGATATGAAAATCAGAATATATCTTCAAATAAATAAATAAAATAAAGGTTATAATATATAATGATATATAACATTATTTCGTAATAAGTTTTTCGTTCGGATTATAACGCGTACGACGCCAGAAATAGGAAGCTAGCTAGATGTAGGTTGGAACCCGGATAAAACAGGTTTGGATAAAATGTGCAGAATGCCTCTCACTCTTAGGCAATTAAAGCTCTTCCGAACGTCAGTCGATAAATACCATTAACCTTCGTCTCGAATAGGAAAAAGCATCCAGTGCTTTTTGCGAGGCACAAGAATGGCAGCCTGCAGTGCGAGTTATGTCCAATTCGCGGTCGCTCTCGCCGGAAAGAAATCCTTCCGGAAAGATTTTCGAGGCACCCGGATCACCGTACGCTCTCGCTTTGCCGAAGCTCGGCGGATTAAATCGAAGGCGAGCGCCCCAAGATTACGTAAACTTCTCCCCGTTTTGCCAAAAAAGTAGCAATCGCGTCGCGACCCCTTGGTTTGACTCGCTGCATCGATAAGCCGCTTTTCCGGCCACTTTACCGTCGCGTGGTGCCCTCTCCTCACCGTGTCACCCCTAATAATTCCACATCCAACTCGACAGGCTGCCCGCCGCAATCTCGTCGTACGCGCATCTGATGTAGATGATGAACTCGCCGCCGTCTCCGCAGCAGTAGAAGTGAGTATCCCATCATCTCGAATGTTTTGCTGCCACTCTCACGCTAGCATTTCGAACTGTTTTGTACGTTCGGCATTTTGGCCTGGATGTATCCCGCAACCATCACGGTTCCTCCGCCCGTCTTGGCGTACTACTCGATCCGAAATTTGCCGCTCACGATTTTATAATTTCTCTATATGCAGGCTCTCCGTCTTGAAAATGAGCGCCTGAAGAATTCACTGGATCCCTCATCAGTGGTAAGACCTGGCCCCGTTACCCGCGGCTTGAAAGAAACTCACGGCTCGTTTTTTCTGACAAATTATTTTTTATCATCGTTCAGGTCGATCAGGCTGGGACGAGTGAACAAACCCCCGCAATCAATCCATCGCCGCCAACGACTTCGGCGAACCCCGCCCCTGCGGCGACCCCCCCCCCTGCGGCACCCCCCGCCCCTGCGGGGCCTTCTCCCGCACCCGCGCCTTCACCACCTCCTGCGGCCCCTTCCTCAGCTGTCCCGCAAGCCCCACCTTCTCCTACTGCACCAGCGCCCCCAGCAGGCAGCGATTTTGCTCCTCCTCCTGGGGCATCTGTAGCAGCGGCCGCGCCACCTCCCCAAGAACCGAACGCTTTCATGGCGGCTGCCGGCGGTGGTGCGAATCGCCCTCCAACTGGCGGCCCAGCCCCGGCCCGTCCTGGCGGTCGACTTGACCCACAGCAGATTAAAGATTTCGACCCCGTTACCCCAACGAGGGCGAACACCAAACCCATATATGGTGCAGAAATTAAACCAATCAACGAACCCAAGAATCGCTTTGAGACCTATCAATATCCGCCCATTACTGGCGACGGCTGGGGCATCACTGCGCTGGATGATACATTGAACCAGTACCGCGACCATCTCGGCTATCGATGGTCAAAGTATTGTGGACTGCGAAATGCAATCGACGAAACTGAGGGAGGGATCGAAAAATTTTCTCGAGGATACGAAGTCATGGGTTTTACCCGGAATGAGCAGGGTATCACTTATCGTGAGTGGGCGCCAGGCGCCAAGGCAGCGTGCCTTTTTGGGGACTTCAACGGCTGGTCTACCGGAGCTGAGGGAGTTTGGATGACGAAGAATGACTATGGTGTGTTTGAGGTTTTCCTGCCTAACCTTGCGGATGGATCTCCCGCTATTCCGCATGGCACACGCGTCAAGGTTCACCTGGAAGTCGAGGGTCAGGAGCCTGTTGACAAGATCCCCGCGTGGATAAAGTTTGCAGTTCAGGCTCCAGATGAGATCCCTTTCAATGGAATCTATTATGACCCGCCACCCGAGGAAGTGTATCAATTTAAGTATGCACGACCCAGGAGCCCGGATGAGCTCCGAATCTATGAAGCTCACGTTGGCATGTCGTCTATTGAGCCAAAAATCAACTCTTACGTTGAGTTCGCCGACGATGTCATCCCCCGAATCGCTCAGCTCGGTTACAATGCCGTGCAGCTGATGGCTGTACAAGAACACGCATATTATGCGTCTTTTGGATATCACGTCACAAATTTCTTCGCTGTATCTTCGCGGTGTGGCACGCCAGATGAGCTCAAGTACTTGATAGATACAGCACATTCTTATGGCGTCGCCGTTCTCATGGATATTGTCCACTCTCACGCATCTTCCAACGCCACTGATGGAATAAATATGTTTGATGGAACAAATGGGCAGTACTTCCACGATGGTCCTCAAGGATACCACTGGATGTGGGACTCGCGTTGTTTCAATTACGGCAACTGGGAAGTATTGCGATTCCTGCTCTCAAATCTCCGATACTGGATGGAAGAGTTTAAATTCGATGGTTTTCGCTTTGATGGCGTTACGTCGATGATGTACGAACATCACGGCCTACAGATGGCCTTCACAGGAGATTATGGCGAGTATTTTGGCATGGCAACCGATGTCGACGCCATGGTATATCTCATGCTGGCTAATGATATGCTCCACACCCTTTACGCTGGGAACTGTGTCACCATCGCTGAAGATGTTTCTGGCATGCCAACACTCGCTCGGCCTGTGAGTGAAGGCGGTGTTGGCTTCGACTACCGTTTGCAGATGGCGATTGCAGATAAATGGGTCGAGGTTCTAAGTGAGTGGGGCATGGATGATGCGTGGGATATGGGTAACCTCGTCCACACCCTTGAGAATCGCAGGTGGGGTGAAAAATGCGTCTCGTATGCCGAGTCTCACGATCAGGCACTGGTCGGTGACAAAACCACTGCGTTTTGGCTCATGGATGCTGCTATGTACACAGATATGTCCACTTTAACACCGGACACCGCAGTCATCACTCGCGGAATAGCTCTGCACAAAATGATCCGCCAGCTCACCATGTGTCTTGGTGGAGAGGGATACTTGACCTTCATGGGGAATGAGTTCGGGCATCCAGAGTGGATTGACTTCCCACGCGGCGATCGTATCGAAGCTTCAACTGGAGAATTCGTCCCAGGAAACGGAAATTCGTATCACCTCTGCCGTCGCCGGTTTGATTTGGCCGACATGGACCACCTCAGGTACAAGTACCTTAATGCGTTTGACACAGCAATGAATGACGTTGCGGCGAGGTTCAAATATCTTTGCTCAGACCACCAGTACACCAGCTTGAAGTGCGACAATGATAAGATTATAATCGTTGAGCGAGGAGAGTGCGTTTTCGTATTCAACTTTCACCCTGTCAACTCTTATGAAGATTATCGCATTGGCCTGAAGCACGGGGGCCCCTGGAAGCTCGTTCTCTCATCAGACAACCCAGAAATGGGGGGTTACTCAAATCTTTGGACATATACCTGCCCAGAAATCTTGTCTGAAGAGTGGGACTTCAATAACCGACCCGCATCCATGTGTGTATATGCACCAGCGCGATCTGTCTCTGTCTACGCACCATCTGAGAGTGTCCGAATGAAATACGGCGCATGATTTTATTCCCATTGGTTGCGAGCATGGACGCTGATTCCTGAGTCTTTGCACGTTGCCGTTGTGCCCTCTGGCATATTCTTCTAAAGTCTATGGCTCCGAATCACATCGGAAGTGTTCATCGTTACTTAGGGATCCTCGCCGTTATTTTGGAAGGTGGAGGTTTGGACTGACCCTGTGTGTTTCGTTTCGTATGGCTAACAAAATGCGTTGTAAAACAATTCGATGCCAAAAGATTTCAACCAAATTATATGCATCATTATATATGCATATAATATGCATCTTCTTATTTCTTCACGTTAATTGTTTTTAAGCACAGAGGCCTCCTTCTCAAAATAGTCTCATTCTCTGACAGGAAGATAACTTCTTCAGTTTCAGATTTGTCCATCTTGCGTGTTCTTATTCCTTGAATCACTTCTCTCCCAATGCTGCTTGGACACCTTCTTCACAATGCCCTGGAAGCAGAATATAAATAACGAGAGGAGACGTAGTCGAAGGTTCAGTGCACAACAGAAAAAAATGGAGGCAGCTTACCATGAAATACGGCCCTTTTCTCGCAGGCGGTGCTTTTGAAGCTTGTTTCTTTATCGACAACAGAGCCGCATTTAGGACATCCTGTGGAAGAATTGACAGGAAAGACTTAAGCTGACTGTCAAACTCATCCTCTGATAAAGTCCCTTCGCTGGAGACACAAATTTCTTTGACAAGCCGATTCACGGTGTTCGGGTCAACCAACTGCCTGATCTTATTGCGCTCGTTTTGGGCGCCTTTTGATTTCGTCATTTTCTTTGATTCGACAAATTCCTTGCGCTTGCAGTCTTCTATGGATACTTTGCGACCACGGAAAAGAGTGCCGTGATACGTTTTTGCTTTTTTCGCCGCCTTCCGAGTTTTAAAGTCAACGAAGGCAAAGCCTTTGAACTTTTTGTTCGTCTGTGCACCTCCAGCTAGCCTGACCGCGTGGATATCTTCAGCACAACCACTTCTCTTCAGGATTGTCTTTAGCCATGGTACTATATCCTCCACCTTTGTGTCATACGGCAGCTGGCCGAGAAAAAGTGTCGTAAGCTCGGAGGACCCTTCCTGCTTTACGCGCTTGCGTGTATGTTCCGGCGCATCATCCGAATATTTTCGTTTGATAGAGAGTAGGGGGTCGGATTGTTTCATCTATGAGAGCCGTATCTTCACCTCGCCGCTGTTTGCTGAGAGTTTATGAAGCGCCGTACACTTTGTGGGGTGCTGTGATTTTTTTGAGGCGCTCGTGATCACGCCAATAAATATTTGGCATCTCTCATATATTAAATATATATTTATCTATAGATATCTTCGTTCGTACGTATATATATATCATATACAAGTACATATTATATTAAATATAGACATGATGACATATATGTATATATATATTACTAGTCATTTTGCTGATAGCTTCACGTGTAATAACCGCAAGCTAGCTATATTATGACGAAACTAATATACCATTATCGCTATAACGCCAGTCGGTTGCAAATACTGAAATGTGCCACGCGCCAAACTTCACAAATATCATTATTGATAAAATAAGTTTTAATAATCAGTGATAGATGATGATGTATGTATTAAAATAAAATAAAAAATACATAAGATTTTAATAATTTTACGTAATTTTAAATAAATACAGCTGAAAATTTGTTAGGGGAGAACATAAAAATATCATAAATCTTATTAAGATCTTATGTTCAAAAATACGAAAGTATCAGATATATTCGTATCTATTCTACAGAAATATCGGCGTATTTACAGTTACTAACAGAGCATTTCACGTAACGTAACCTCCAGAACTACGTATGACTTTAACAGGCAAACGGTTAGGCGACGCTTCGGCTTCCATGTATGAGAGCAGTACGGTATAATAAACCCTCTTTTCTATGGGCGGTTTAACTTGAACTTTTGGCGGTCTAATTATAATGGCGCACAGAGTAAACAGTCAGACTCTTAAAAAAAGCCTTCATACTTGTATATACTAGATACATACAAATTTACATATGATATATATATATATGATAAGAATATCTATATGTCTTTAATAAATATAATAATCAAGCAATTAAGCAAGTAATAATAAGTAATTATATATCTGGTCCTTATATACATATATATCGTAAGTGTGGACTTTATTTTTTATAAAATTTTTATCTTCTATCTTCGCCGTCGTCTCAGTTCGAAACCCTCAGATCAGATCCGGAGTTTCGTAGGAACTCAAGAGTTGTGTTCAGAGGAGCACCAGTCATTTCGCCCAAGCCGCAGAGAAGTCATACATAGTGAAAGTCCATCGGGCGCATTGAATATCACTGACCCTGACTTTCGCACAAAGAGTGCCGATGAAACCCGAATCAGTAGTGCGAAAGGATGATCTTCTGAAGAGTATTTTCGGGGACGACGACGTCGGCCCGAGTGAAGGATGCAATCCGGTAATACATGAGGACGCAAGCGACATTTCCCCGGTTGTCTCGGAGGCTGAAGATGAAGAAGATGGGGGCGTTGATACGATATTTGGCAATAAAAGTCACAGGGGCGAAAGAACACCGCGAAGTGATCACGAAATCAGGGACGAAGTGAACACATTTTTGGCACGCATGGAGCTTGCAACTGAGCAAGATCGGGAATGTGTTAAGATCAAGCAACCTGCCATTCACAAGCTTAGAATGCTGAACGAAGTGACTGATAGACTTAAGAACGTGGACATGCATGAACTGTTTTTACGACACGGTCTACTGAATGTACTTGCAAGTTGGCTTTCCCTGCTTCCAGACCATAGTTTGCCTAACACTTCAGTTCGTTCTGCGGTAATTGACGCGATTGCAACACTACCCATCGAAACGGATATGGTTGATCGTAAGGAGCAACTGAAGAGCTCTGGACTTGGACGTCTCATCATGTTCTTATCACAACTACCCGAAGAAACGCCGAGGAATCGAAAAAAGTGTAAAGAGCTTGTGGAAAAATGGAGCCGCCCAGTTTACGAGCTCTCTAGTCGATATAGTGACAAAAGGGATTTGGTTGACGACGAAGTTGACGACCGCTCGAATGTTAAAAGATTGAGGGGGGCACTTTCCGGCGGAAGAAAGGCAGCTGAAGACGATTTGGGGGCATTTGTTGGTGCAGGTCCAAAATATGGTGAGGCCGGTTACCGACATCATGCTGTAATACCTGAACCTGAAGCCATGGATTACATCAAGAGACCTAAGCTCATGATTGATCCCAGTGATATCAGGGCCAGGACGCAGAGTGCTGATCAACAACGCGTTAAGAAATTGGTTGGAAAGGTTGCCAAAAAGAAAGACAGTGTCAAGAAGAGTAAAGCGTGTGTACCCTCAGTTGAAGGACGTGGAATGGTATCCTATCATTAGTAGTGCAAGCAAAGAAATTATAAATAGAATTCTTCATTAAAACGCAATTGAAACACTTTTCGGTTGTGCGCATCACCCAAAGTTCATGACATCCCTGTGAGCTCGGTAAAGGGAATTCATCGACGTCTTGTTCGCTTTGGCTCTTGGGTGCCTCGGGGGGGAGGACAACGGAACTCAAATAATGTAGACTACGTAACTTTCGTATACCACGAAGTTAAGCATTAAGCTTCGTATCGTACTGGAAATATCTGGCTATCGTTGACTTTCGATCGGCAGATGTGTGTTATGATACGTGCTAAAATTTGAGGCAGTGTCGGTTTTTGCATTCGTGTGATAACCATCATTTGCCGACCGAAAGTCAACGATAGATATAGGGAGCGAGGTACATTAAATAAACAATAATACGAAAATGTATATTAAACGAGGTATTCTATATTCTATTAAGATAGAAACATATATATGGACTGAAGTAGCGACCCAAATTCACGCCTTATTTATTTATAATCGTTAGGGTAACCACAGGTTACATATTACTTGCGTGGTTAAAATCCAGAATACGTATATATATCATCATGAAATCATCATGAAATATATAAATAAAGTTATAATTATTATGTAATCTTATAATTATATCTAGTATTCACGCTGGTGTACGATGATCGGTATTAATAATCTAATCATATACGTACAAATAAAGCAGCGAACGATATATATAATAAATCATGAATGTATGATTCAGCATATATCTTGGTTGTGGTCCTACACGTGAAGCTACCAGCCAAAAAACTAGTATATATATATATATGATCTATCTATATACAACCTGCTGCATATTTATAATATTAATCTTATAAATAAAAATAAATAAAAATCTTATGTTAAATCGTATTTATATATATTTAAAAGAGTTAATTTACGAGTACATATAATTAATCTTAAATATACAGGTATGAGTATACATAATAAATCATAATAAGATTGCCAATTTTATTTTAATTATTTATTTTTGGCCCCGGGGAGACGATCTTGGCTTGAGGGGGGAGTCAAAACCCAGCCCCAACCCCCTAAGGACACGGCGCGGACCCTAAACATGCAGCGCGCTGCTTGTCACTCGCGCTTCAGCGGCTACACGAGCGCGCATCTTGCTCATGTAAAAAGCACTGATGTCAGCGCGTCGCACGCTTCAAGAAATAAAATTGAACACAGACAGCCTGAATACGATCAAACAAGATAAACATACCATATTTTTAGCAATTACGAGGTATTAATAAATAAGCGTTCACTTTTAAACAGATAATAGATGACTTTAGGAAACCCAGTACGCACGATTACAACTGAGGCAGTCAAAACTTGTCACACACCCCAGCCTAGCAAGTGACCACCTATTTCTGAGTGCGCCGGCGCAGCCTCGTGGAAAAGTAATGCTACAGGTGTGAATCTCGTTGTTCAGAAGACTCGACCTCTTTCATGTTCGTTCCTGCAACATTTTTATCTTGTTCCCCTCACTTGAAAAAAATTAACGTTGACCGCACACCCAATATTTCGTCAGGTTCCCGACCATGGTCAAGAACATTCCAGTCTACACCAACACAATGTATTTCCGAAACACGATATCGCCGTGGCCGGAGAACATCGGGTGATGGACGGCGAACTCCCTGATGCTTCGTCGGCGGCCTCTCTCCCGCAAGACAAATACTTCCCTGGAGCTTCCAACTTTGACGTGGATGTAAGTCACGAGGCACCGTGGAGGGGTAAACACAAGCCTCCACAAAATTTTGGCCATCCGCGTGGCTTTTCCGAAGATCCAATCCGGGATAACTGCCCGAGTAATTTTGGGAAGGGCGGTGTTCGTCACTATCGCCGGCGAATGGCAGGCCCAATTTCCACATCCCTGGAGACCAACCTATCTTATTCTGCTGGGGGTCTATGCCCAGGTAAGGGACCTATCTTCTATGGGCACCGAAACACTGCTGGGACGGAAAGTCCTGGAAAACCGAATCAACGGCGCATACCGAATCTGATTCAGCGCCAGAAGGACAATTTTGTCGGAATGTCTCTGCTACCGCCAGATCCTTTGCCAAAACCACCACCCTGTGCTCCCCCTCCGTATGCACGTGACAGTGATAAGGAGCCGAACCCAATACAGAGGAGAGTCAATCCTACGAATGCAAGCCATCTCTTTCGAGACGAGACATCTGGTTCGGATGGTATCGAACACCAGCCAGTTCGGGGCCATCGAGCTGGAAAGTTTTCGCCGGCGCATGAGCCTGGGAAAAGGGAGCTACCGAGCTGGGGCTGGAACCCAAAAAAAAGGAAAAAGTGACACCTCTATACCTGATGTGTTGGGTACACACGACTTCCACAACGCCGGCAAAGGCCGTAAGGCCCGGGCAAACAACAATCTTCCTGAAGGTGAATATGCCGGAGCAAAAACAAAAACCATCGCTGGCAAAACTCCCTGTAGGAAGATGGTTAAGCCAGAGTGGGACCCAAGTCGTCATAACACCTTCGAAACTGTTGGCGCCACCCCCCAACATTTGGGATTGTTTGTCCAGTCCTCAAAGAAGCCTAGCTTTGAGCCACCGGCACATCCCGCTGGAGCTCTTCATGACCCAAAGTTTCAGGTAAATAGGAAAAAGAACTGCATGCTGAGCACCCATAACACCTTCAACACAGTCGGCATAACGCCCCAGATGATGGGCGTCCCCGTCGACATTCAAGCTGGTGGCCCTCAGCCGCCGAAGCCACCAGTTTCAAATTCCGAATTTCTTGCGGGCGCACCCACCAGTTCTTTGAATTCACGACGTGTCGGTAAGAGGGAAGGTGAGTACAGTCAACGAGCTCGACAAATGAATTCTTCCGACTCTGTTGGAGCGAGCATGGTATTGGTGGATGACAAAGGTGAACCATTGGGCGAGCCGCTCAGACGTAAAGAAACTCTCAGACCCTCACTGTACTGACACGGGGGCGAGAACAAAGCAACAGAAAGTACCGTCGAAGGTATCACATTATGTTTTATCACTTTATTTCATGCTGTCAGCTGATAGGCCTTAATATACATCCCCATATAATCATATATATATATATATATATATCAGTAATTATATCATTATTGTAGCATATTTAATTTATATCATGTATGATAATCTTATTAAGATCATATATGTCACCAACGACCGACACCATTATTGGGCCCGACGCGGAATATACGGTGCACACGAATTTTACACCCAGAATGAGACCTTCGTTCGTAATAAGTTTCCAAGGAACGAAACCTATTAATTACCCATGTATAATAATAAATACGAAACCTTATTATTACGAACGAAGATAATAATACGAAGGTATGTATTAAATAAATAAACATATGTGATTTTTCTATATTAAACATGGGGTTGTAATGCCTAACTATTGCCCCCGTGGTCGAGGGTTAGTTCAATTGGAGTTTGCAACAGGGTTCGGCTGGCATATTCATGCATATTCTACGTAATTACGTATTATGCATATTCCGTAAGAAATCTTCAAGATCTTATCAATTAAAACTCATACAAGTATCTTCGAACGAAGGTATTCTGAATTTCATCAGGGTGTGACACTTTTAACGTAACTTAACTTGATTTAATATATATATTAAATATTCTGGATTTCAATCAAGCGTGCAGATTTTAATTTTAGTTAAGATGAGTTAAGACGATAATTTTGGAGTTAATCGAGTTAAGGCGAGTTAAGCGGAGGTGGTCCACGGTGAGTGCGGGGGCGGGGCGTTTTCGTATGAAACGCCAGTTATCGCAACGGTAGATGGTGTACAGC
>MDSY01128992.1_pt1 | contig 14359 bp, 9 predicted proteins | sample 811131 | NCBI WGS metagenome assembly MDSY01 (sample SAMN05326643, study PRJNA326480) | marine metagenome | isolation source: seawater | place: Atlantic Ocean: South West | collected 2010 | reverse complement strand
GCAGAAATTTCTAGGGTATGAGAGGCGGCTGCAACAGGGGGGTGGTTTCCGCCAAGATCACATTTGTTCCAAACCGCGATAACACTGACCTCTTCGGGTAGATTTAACGCTTCGATGGCAGCAGAGGCAGAAGAGGCGGTGTCTTCAGAGGGGTCGAGCAAGTACAGCACTGAGTGTGCGGCGCCCGCTTTTTTTAGCGCTCTGCGGATGCCCTCAGACTCTATGGAGTCATCAGTAGTACGCAAGCCAGCCGTATCGATAAATCTGAAAAGGGTGCCGCCAATCACGCACGTGTCCTCGATAATGTCGCGCGTGGTGCCTGCGATGTCAGAAACGATGGCCCTGTCATCTCCCACAAATGCATTAAGGAGGGTGGATTTTCCCGCATTTGGGGCGCCCAGTATGGCAATGGGGATGCCGGATTTGATGGCATTTCCTGCGCGAAACGAAGCGGCAAGCGAAGAGATGCGCGTCAGAAGATCGTGGAGGAGTTCGTTAAATCGCGCGCGATCTGCGAACTCGACATCTTCTTCTGAAAAATCGAGTTCCAGTTCAAGAAGTCCAGCAAACCCGATCAGAGCTTCACGTAAAGCACCGATTTCGCGAGAGAACCCTCCGCGCAATTGTGAGATGGCAAGACGGTGAGCTCCACTGTGTTCAGAGGCGATGAGGTCGGCGACAGCTTCAGCTTGGGTGAGGTCGAGACGGCCATTTAAAAAGGCGCGTTGCGTAAACTCTCCTGGTCCCGCAAGACGACATCCCGCAAGAACGAGCAGTCGGACAACTTCAGATTGGATAAATGTCGAGCCGTGGATGTTGAATTCTATGGTGTCCTCTCCGGTGTAAGAGCGCGGTCCGCAAAGCACCAAAGCAAGGCCTTCGTCAATCATTTCACCAGTTTCAGATAGGATACGCCCGAAGACGACCTTCCTTTCGTCCTCAGCACCTATGGTCTTTGAAAAAACAGCAGATCCGAGGCGGAAAGCATCTGGGCCTGAGATTCTGACCACGGCAATACCACCCGCGCCAGGAGCGGTGGAAATGGCGACGATTGTGGAACCATCAAGGGCTTGAGGAAGAGAATTTTTCAAATCATTTGTTTAGAGTGCAAAAGTGCGGAAAAAAAGGGGAGTAAAGAGATGGTTTGGTCTAAATTTGCCGCGCGATACAACCAAGACGTAAAAACCATTGCCACATGAGTGTTCTAGTAAATAAAGATTCAAAGATTATTGTTCAAGGATTTACAGGTGGTGAGGGCACCTTCCACGCAGGTCAAATGATTGATTACGGCACCAACGTCGTAGGGGGAGTAACGCCAGGGAAAGGCGGTCAAAGCCATCTCGGGAAGCCCGTTTTTAATACGGTTCAAGACGCAGTTCAAGAAACTGGGGCGGATGTGAGCATCCTTTTCGTGCCTCCCGCATTCGCAGCTGACGCGATTATGGAGGCCGCCGATGGCGGAATTAAAGTCATTATATGCATTACTGAGGGGATTCCTGTATCGGATATGGTCGTCGTAAAGCAGTACATCGATCAGAAAGCGTGTAGGTTGATAGGCCCCAATTGTCCAGGCGTGATGACCGCAGGTGAGGCGAAGGTCGGGATTATGCCAGGGTTTATTTTCGAGAAAGGAAAAGTAGGTATCGTGTCAAAGTCCGGTACCCTCACTTATGAGGCGGTGGATCAGTGTACGAAAGCTGGTCTAGGCCAAACCACAGCGATTGGCATCGGAGGTGACCCGATCATCGGCACCACAACCCTTGATGCAGTGCAGCTACTGATGGCGGACGATGAGACGAAAGGCATTGTAATGATAGGCGAAATCGGGGGGGACCTCGAAGTGAATGCCGCACGTTGGATTAAAGAAAACGGCACGAAGCCAGTTGTCGGATTCATCGCAGGTGTTACCGCTCCGAAAGGGCGAACGATGGGTCACGCTGGAGCGATTGTTTCAGGCGAGGACGAAACCGCAGAGGCGAAGAAGCGCGTCATGAGAGAATGTGGCATCCACGTGGTCGATAGCCCAGCGCATATCGGTTCGAAGATGGCTGAGCTTATCGGCTAAAACTCTCTGAAGACGGGATGTACCCGTGGTGTTTTCCAAGCGCCGTTTGTAATGTCTGGAATAATGACTTTTTCGTTGCCCCGTGCCACGCTTTCTTCGCTTAAGGCTCCCACGAGAGACCAAAGCACACCGTCATACACGTTCAAGTCAAGAGAAACGCCTTGATTGAGTGCTCGAATCAGCCTGTATATCATCACGAAGTCCATGCCGCCATGGCCTTGTTCGTTTTCTGAGATTTGAGCTTGCAGTTTGCGCCACATGGGATGTGCGAATTGTTCCTGAGCTTCTTTGTACCCCGCTTCATCTTGCCATCTGTGCCAGTCCCATGTAGGCCCATGGTCTTTGTACAATCTCGAAGGGTAGCCATAGTGCGTGGCGCCCGATCCGCAGAGTTTGTTCAATCTGTTGTAAGGACGACCTGTATGCACATCAAATTGCAGCATGATGCTTTTTCCTTGCTCGGTTTTGATGAGGGTCGTATTGACATCCCCACATTTTACGTTGTCCGCGATGGAATTCAAATAGGTATCGTCAGATTCTCTGAGGGCTTTTGACAAAGCCGCCTCGTTCGAACTCATTGATACCAGGTGGCTTAAATTATCACCTCTGAGGATGTCCATGTACATGCACACAGGACCGAGCCCATGGGTGGTATATAGGTTTCCGTCTCTCTCGAGATGGTGTTGCAAACGCCAACGGTTGTGGTAGTAATTTTCGTCAATAAGCAGCTGCCTCAGATCGTGTATGTACGCACATTCTGCATGGGTGAGTTCGCCGAAAGCGCCTTCTTTTACCATGTTTAAAACAAACAACTCTTCGCCATTGTAACAGCAGTTTTCGAGCATAATACAATGCCTTTTCGTTCTTTCTGCGGTCTTGAGAAGTTCTAAGTTTTGGTCTATGGTATATGCAATGGGGACTTCGGTGGCGACATGCAAACCTTGCTCCATAGCATACATCGCCATCGGGGCATGCCACCTCCAGGGTGTGGCAATAATGACCAAATCAGCTTCCTCAGAATTGCAAGCCTTTTTCCATTCGTTTTCATCCGAGCTGCCATCGATGCGCCTTGGAACAGCACTCTGGAATTTTGCAATACGCGCTTCGGCGCGATCTAAAAACGCGGGTTGAACATCACAAATAGACACGATTTCTGCATGACCATTCTTGACCAGCCAGCTTAACATCTCTGTCAATGTGCTCCCACGATTCCCCAAACCGACCATCGCCACCTTGACTTTCTCGATAGGCGCATCGGCATAGTCGAACATGCTTCCTTCAAGTCCTGCATTGGAAATGGTGTCACTGATGGACGCCTCGGAAACACGCTTCTTTCCAGTACCTCCAAACGATGCTCCTGAAAAGACCCCTCCACCAAAGAGGGCACCCAATTTTAAAAAATCTTTTCTACGCATGTGTTCTTTGGGTTTTTATCATCAAGGCTTGATTTCGTACACGCCAGGCTTGCGAGGTATTGTGATGCAGTTCAAGATCTTTTCGTAATCGTCTAGATTCGCCACGAAATCCAGCTCCGAGGTGTCTATGAGAAGGATTCTAGAACCTCTGTGGTGTTTGTAATAAGAACGATATCCCTTGTCGATTTTCTCGAGGTATCCCTCCGGAAGGTCTTGTTCGAAGCTACGCCCACGATCTTTAATCTGTGTTTTTACCTTATCTATCCCGGGATTCAGAATCGCCACCACTTCCGGGGAAGGGATTTGTGCTTCCATGAGGCGAAACATCGTTTTAAAAAGCGTGAACTCATTGTGTGGGAGGTTCGCCTTTGCGAAAATAAGTGATTTGGCGAAATTGTAATCAGCGATGACATTTTGGCGGAACAGGTTGCGACTGCCCAGAACTTCGCCCAGTTGCTTGAATCTATCTGCGACGAAAGCGAGCTCGACAGAAAAACCATGACTTTCCGGGTCATCGTAGAACCTTTCCAGGAAAGGGTTTTCCGCAAACCTCTCGAGAATGAGCTTGCTGCCCGTCCTTTCCGCCATCAGTTTGCTGAACGATGTTTTGCCAGCACCTATATTTCCTTCTATCGCTATGTATGCGTATGGGCCCATCTTCTTACTTCTGGTTTTTTAGGACAAATTTTTAAGGCTTCCCCGACGGTACAATTGTATCCGGGAATTGTCATTTCCGAATCTAAGTCAGATAACGGTTGTAATACGAATCTACGTTCCACGATTTTCGGATGAGGAATCATGAGTTCCTTCGTTTTTAAAATCAGATCACGATCTAACAAGATGTCAAGGTCAATCGTTCGATTTGAATATCCCTCTCCCTGTCTTGTTCGGCCCAAATCATTTTCGATGTGCAGTAGCAACTTCAACAGAAGCGTAACATCCATGTTGGTTTCCAGAGCGATGACTTGATTTAGAAACAGGGGCGTCTCAGGAGGCATTCCCCACGCTTCTGTCTCATAGAGGGGTGAAGTGGTGAGCGATTTAATGGCTTTTCGTTCTACAAGCTCGATTTCTAAAGCGCTTATCCCAGCTTGTATTTCGTCCTCCCGATTCCCCAAATTGGAGCCGACACCAATATATACTGTTCGGAATAACATGTTTTCTGAATTACTCGCAATTTACATTCGTATTATTGCAGAAATAACTTTATCAAAATTATTGCAGAATGAACTTTATCAAAAACATCGCGAGCTCCACAGTAGGTTCAATTATCGGTTTGCTGGTCGCAGGTACAATATTAATTTTCATCTTCGTGGGCGCCCTGGTAGGGGGGGTTGTAGGTGCCATTTCAGAACTGGAGGAAGCGGATACAGAAGTGTATTCTGGAGATGCGAATGTGATTGTGATGAATCTGGACGCGAGCATTGTAGAGCGGGGTGGCGTAGAGCCCTTCGCGTTTAATTTTGCAAGTCTAACACCTTCACCGCAAATGGGTTTGGATCAAATCCTTGATGGCTTAAGCCGGGCTGCTGACGATGACAAGATCAAAGGTATTTACTTGAATATTTCCGGGGTTGCAGCTGCTCCTTCTACACTTGAAGATATACGCGATGGAATTGACGCGTTCCGCGAGTCTGGAAAATGGGTGGTCGCTTGGAGTGAGACCATGAGTCAGGGAGGATACTATCTTAATTCAGTGGCGGACGAAGTCTACCTTCATCCAGCGGGTGGAATGACACTTTTAGGATTGCGTTCTCAAGCGATGTTTTATCCTGGTTTGATGGACAAGCTCGGCGTTGATGTGACTGTTCTTCGCGGACCAAACAACAAATACAAGTCTGCAGTAGAGCCTTTGCTTCGCCGAAATTTCAGCGAGGCGAACAAAGAGCAATTGGGCGCATTGCTGGGTGAGTTTTGGACAACGATAAGTTCAGACATCGCCGAGAGCCGAAATATTCCTGTGGCGCAAGTGGATGCGGTTGCGGAAAACATTCTCGTCCGCCTTCCTGCCGATGCCGTTAATCAAGGCCTCATAGACGGAATGCTTTACCAAGACGAGTTGGATGACCTTTTAGAAACCCGTTTGGACAGTCTCGAATTGGAAACAATCTCTTTCAGTCAGTATACATTGCCTGAGAGCATGTTTGGCTTGGACATGTCAGAAGAGTCAATGGCAGAACTTATCGAGACCCTTTCTGATGATGGTGAAGACGGTGATTCGAGTGAAGATGAATCTGGTCCTTTGGGTGGCGAGATCGCAGTTGTGTATGCAGTAGGTGCGATTGAGTCAGGAGAAGGAGATGCAACGACGATAGGATCTGTTACTACAGCGGAAGCACTTCGTACGGCGCGTCTGGCATCTGATGTGAAGGCTGTCGTGCTCAGGGTAAACTCTCCGGGAGGAAGCGCCCTTGCAAGTGATGTAATTTGGAGAGAAACGATGCTTTTAAAAGAAGCAGGTAAAACCCTGGTCGTAAGCATGGGTGACTTGGCTGCATCGGGTGGATATTACATCAGCTGTGCTGCCGATCGGATTTTTGCAAATCCAACGACCATCACAGGATCGATTGGTGTATTTGGCGTGATCCCCAATGTAGGAGGGATGTATGAAAAACATTTGGGAGTGACATTCGATGAGATTGCAACGCATAGCCACGCTGGGAAACCGGATGGTGTTTTTTCGATGTCTGCTTTTGAAATTGAGGCTTATAATGAAGTGATTTCAGATATATATTACTCATTTACCTCTAAAGTAGCTGAGGGCAGAGGTTTGAATGCAGAGCAAGTGGAGGAGGTCGCAAGAGGAAGGGTGTGGTCTGGAAATGATGCACTAGAAATCGGTCTTGTGGATGAAATCGGAAGTTTGGAAACAGCGCTTAATTACACAAAGACGCTCATCGACTCACCTGACGCTGAAACTGTTTATCTTCCTGAGATTGGTGATCCGTTTGAGACGTTCATCGAGGACTTAGCGGGTGTAAGGTCTAGTTTCGATGCACTTTCGATGCTGGGTGAAGACAATGCTACGCTCCTCGAAATACTTTCCGTGAAGCGTATGCTGGAGTCGGATGACATCTACCAAACCCGTCTTCCTTTCACGCTACACTTTACCAATTAAAGCGTCGTTTTTCGAAACCACTCAATGTGAAGCCCGAAGATTACACGAATGAAAACAACCTTCCCGTTGTGTTCGTCCTTGAGGATATAAGAAGCGGGAACAATGTGGGTTCGTTTTTCAGAACAGGAGATGCCTTTTGTATTTCTGGCGTTGAGCTGTGCGGGATTACCTGCCATCCGCCTCACCGGGATATCTTAAAAACGGCTTTGGGAGCCAGCGATCATATTCCATGGCGTGGTCACACAAATTCGGAGGAGGCAATCGCTGTTTTGCGTACGGAGGGATATAAGATCGCCGTTGTTGAACAGCACGCCAAAAGTGTGTCCTTAAGCGAATGGACGCCTTTAAAAGGGGAGAGGTGGGCGCTTGTATTCGGAAACGAAGTTCGAGGCGTACAATCCGCCACCTGCGACTCAGCAGATGTCATCTTAGAGATTCCTCAGTTGGGCGTCAAGAAGAGCATGAACGTAAGTGTATGTGCAGGCATTGTCCTTTGGCAGACAGCGAGCCTATTGAAGTAGGCCTTTCCTCAAATTATGACATTCAAAAAAGAGGCTGTCTCATAACTGAGACAGCCTCTTTTAAATTCGTTGGACTGATTTTTTAAGACAACGTCTTGAGCGTTAGCTTACAGAAGTTACAGTCCCAATTCAGACCTGAAGTTCTGAAACTCTAAATCTGACTTCGCTTTTTCTCTAAGTGTTCCGTCTTTCGTGAGGGCATCAGTGATGTTGCGTTTCACGCCCTCTCCATCGCCTAGACGTGCCGAGCATATTGCAAGGAGGTAGCTTGATACCGCTGAGTCGTCATTTGCATTTTCAAGGGTCGTCTTCGCGCCACTAGCATCTCCGTTAAGAAGTTTCGCAAGCGCAAGGTTGGCGGTTGTCGCGCCACTCATGGTAGATATCGCAGCACCATAGTTTCCTTGTGTGATCGCGACGAGTCCTTTATTATAGCTCACCTCTGGACCAGAACCAGCTTTTCCGAAGAGTGAAGCGGCCTCGTCTGTTTTGCCTTTTTGGCGTGCGATCGCTCCGAGGTTGTTTAGAACAGCCTGGTTGTTTGGGTCAAGCGAGCGTGCTGAGTTAAACGCTTCTTCAGCTTGGTTACGTCGGCCCATCTCCATTAGACATACGCCAGCGTTGTTGTGCCCTCTGAGGTCTGAGCTGTAGGTGTCAGCACAAGCTGAATAGATGGTGTACTTCATGTTCACATCATCAAACAATGTCGCTGAAAACAACAACTCTTCAACCGTTAGCACTTCTGGAGTACTCGAAGCATATGTGATGAGTTGTTCATCGGTATAGCCTTCTACAGTGTAATCTATCGCAATTTCAGAGCGACGAAGAGACGGAAGGATTTGGTCTTCAATTTCTGAATACGTCTTTGCAATATTGCGAATCTCTTCCTCACGCTTGGATTTGTCAGAGTACATCTCCAGCACACGAAGGATGAGGTCCTTGTCAGCGATGTCTGACGCTTTCATGAGGCGCTTAAAACCATTCCAATCCTCTCCCTTAGCCATGAGTGTGTAAAAGCCCTCAGCTGTCTCGATCTTTTGGCGCTTAAGCTCTTTCATAAGCGCTTTTTGTGCAGATTCAGTTCGGTTCGTTGCAAGGTCCTCGTTCAGAGAAATCTCTCCTTCTGGAGAAGCGTAAGCTTCGATAGTTACCCCGGTGAGTGAAACGCTATCTGCAGAAGCTGCCAGAACGAAGAGTTCCTTCATTGCCTTCCAACCATCTGTGCGTGTTTCAGCTGTGGTCACTCGAGAGCTGTTGTATGCATAGCTAATGCTCACTGCATTTTTAGCGTTGGTCGCTTCTGTAGTGGTCACTTCAGTTTTGGTTTCCTCAACCAATGAGTAAGACATCGTGCGTTGGAAGCGGTCAGGCGTCATTGCAAATTTGTCGTCTGGCTGAACGAGATTTGGTGTTGTGATTACACCGTTGCATAGCACATACGGGTCAAATTCGACCACCTTATCACCTTTCATACCACGTAGTCTTAATTCAAGACGGCTTCCATCTTCCATGGCAGCATCATACGGGATGCTTGCAGTGTATGTAAATGACTTGCCTGATTCAAAAGGGACTACGGTGTAGTTGCCAGCGGCATCCTCACCTTGGAACCCTTCCGTTGCAAATGCAGCTTCTCCACCATCCCAAACCAGGACAGGAGTTGCTTCCAGTCTCACTTTCTTAGCGAAGTATTTTGCCGGGAAGTTTCCAGTCATCTCGACTTCGACGATATCGCCTCGGAGGATGAGTGTTTCAGGATTAACTTTTAAGTTTAACGTTTCAATGGCTTTTTCCATTGAGCCCAGTCCGGCACAGCCGGCTAGGAAAAGAGCAGTAGCGATGGCTACAATATATGCTTGGGTACGTAGCATTTTAATATTAGGTTTTGTGAATTATATATACAAAATTAGGTCAAATCAACCGTGTATTTCAGTTCGTTTTAGGAAGCAGTCACCACTCCCATGTTAGAAAACTTACGTATTCTAATGTCGATACGTTTGTCGGAATCCATGGGCATTAATTTCTTTAAATGCATGTTGATTTCACCCTTCAAAGTAGCGAACATCTCTTCTCTGTTATTGTGAGCCCCACCAAGGGGTTCCGGGATGATTCCATCGATGAGGTTGTTGCTTAACATGTCCTCTCCAGTAAGCTTTAATGCCTCTGCCGCTTTCACCTTGTGATCCCAGGATTTCCAAAGAATCGATGAACATGACTCAGGAGAAATGACACTGTACCATGTATTTTCTAACATAAGCACCTTATCTCCAATGCCGATTCCCAATGCGCCTCCAGAAGCGCCCTCTCCGATGACAATACAGATGATAGGGACGCGAAGTTGAGTCATCTCAATTAGGTTTCTTGCAATCGCTTCTCCTTGTCCACGTTCTTCAGCTTCAAGTCCAGGATAAGCTCCTGGAGTGTCGATGAGCGACACGACAGGGATGTTGAATTTCTCTGCAAGTTTCATGAGGCGAAGCGCCTTTCTATACCCTTCGGGGTTTGCCATTCCGAAGTTGCGATATTGTCGCATCTTCGTGTTGATGCCTTTCTGTTGGCCGATGAGCATCACTGGCTGTCCGTCAATTTCACCCAGTCCACCGACCATCGCTTTGTCATCTTTGACATTTCTGTCGCCATGAAGCTCCATGAATTCACCATCTGTGAGTGCCTCCATGTAATCAAGTGTATATGGCCTGTCTGGATGGCGGCTTACGAGTACCCTTTGCCAAGCGGAAAGTTTCCCGTAAATTTCTTTTGTCACTTCTGAGATCTTCTCCTCAAGTTCCACAATCGTAGTGGTCATATCAAGATCGTTTTTTGACTCAATTTCTTTTGCCTGTACAAGCTGCTCTCGCAACGTTTTTATTGGCGCTTCGAATTCTAAATAATTCATACCGCAAATATGAGAAAAACCAAATCATTTCACACACTTTGCCCTGTTATTTACACACCTAAACTTTCCGTCATTTTTCGGATTGCTTTTCCTCTGTGGCTCATGGCATTCTTTTCGTCAGCATTCATCTCCGAGAATGTCCGCGTTTCACCCTCAGGAATAAAGATGGGGTCGTAACCGAAACCTTCAGTTCCAGAACGTTTTTGAGCAATTTCACCTTTGCAAATGCCTTCAAGCGAAATCGCTTCGCCCCCGACGATGAGGTGGATGGCCGTTTTAAATTGTGCCTGTCTGTTCTTGCTCTCTGTCGCGCCTGCTGAATGAAGTTCACTTAGCAAATGATTCATGTTCTGCATGGCATCTTTTTGAGGGCCGCCAAACCTTGCTGTGAATACGCCTGGAGCCCCATTAAGCGCCTCGACTTCTAGCCCGGTATCGTCGGCAAAACAATCGAACCCATATTTCTCTTTCACGTAATCTGCTTTCTGTTTGGCATTTCCTTCCAAAGTGAGCGCAGTCTCCGGGATGTCTTCCAGACAACCAATATCTACAAGAGATTTTACCTCGAACCGTCCCTCTAAAAGCCGACGTACTTCAGATACTTTGTTTTCGTTTGCCGTCGCAAAAACTATGGTGGGTTTCATTTTAATTGGAATTTAGTTTCTTCGGATTTTCCCCAGAATCGATGTTTTTATAACCCCGTATTCTATTCCTCGCGGGGTGTGATACGGGGGGAGGGTTTCTAAAGATGCGATCTGACGAAGCAGATCATCTTCGTCTTCTTGAGTCAGTTTTTCAGAATCGAGTCTCAGGACAACCTTTTCGCCGAGTGCTTCATCTTCTATTCCTCGAATGAGATAAGCGCAATCCAGTGGACGAATGATGCTCCGGATTTCTCGTTCAACAATTTCGGGGATGATTTTCATACCGCCTGAATTGATCACAGCGCTCTTGCGTCCGAGCCAACTGAAATTTTGTGCGTCGATGAGTGCCACCAAATCGTCGGTCACCAAACCGACCACCCCTCGATTTGGTGCGTTGATCACCAGTATTCCTTCAGGGTTTGTTTCGAAGCTGACGCCGGGAAGCGCTGTGAATGGAGGGTTGTTTTCCCCACTAGTGATGCGTCTCGCAGCGATGTGCGTGAGGGTTTCCGTCATCCCGAATCCCTCCCAAAACTCAATCCCTTCTGGAAGTTTGTTTTTCAGACCTTCACGAACAACTCCGCCTCCAAGAAGCACTTTGCTGACCACAGGGAAATTGGGCAGGAGTGAAGCGCATTGTAATGGGGTTAAAGCAATGAAATCTGAAGTGTTTTTAAAAGCAGGGCGAGTTGAGGGCTCAACAATCTCAAGATTCCAGCGACCCACGATCGCCCTCACGAGCATTAATCTGCCAGCCACGAAATCTATCGGCAATGCGAGAACAGCGCGTGTTCCTGGCTTTAGTCCAAAGAATGTAAGGCTGTCTTTTGCACTAGAAATGACCGATTCTCGAGTGTGTGAGATTTCCCTTGGGGTTCCACTTGATCCAGATGTTTTAAAGAAAAGCGGACTTTCGGGGTTCTGAAACCAGTCCACAAGTGTTCTAGCGATGCCATCCGTCCAGCTGGGTCTTCCTATGTGCGCTGAAAAGTCGGAGGCTCCAGCGGCAGATAATGGGAACGCTTGGCCTTGAAGTACAATCGAACCTGGCGTCTGTTGCTGCGCATACAATTTCCCATCCTCAATGTGCATGGTCGAAGCTGTGTTGTTTGTAAACAAACCGCCTGTTCCCAAACCTTGTGCAAGTTCTTCAAGTTTGGGGTTGTTTTCTAAAAGTCCAGCAACCCATTCAGCGATGGCCGACAGTCCCACGTTAGACTCCAGGGCAGATGTAACCCACCAACCGATGCCCAATTCGTGTGCAAGCTCTATCCATTTTTCCGATGCTTCCAACCCACCAAGTAAGCTGGGTTTTAAGATCAGGTATTTGGGTTTTGTGTTTTCCAAGAGCGCCCTTCTTTCAGATTGAGAAGTCACCCCGATTAATTCCTCATCGAGTGCAATTGGAATGGGAGAAGTCGCGCACAATGTTGCCATTTTATCATATTGACCGGCAGGTATCGGTTGTTCAATGCTGTGAATGTCCAGGTCTGCCTGCGACAGCGCCTCGAGTTTTTCAATGGCACTCATCCCATCTCCAGCGTCTTTTCCAAAGGCACCATTTGCATCGATTCGCAGGGTGAACTCTTCAGCAGGACATTTTCTTCGAATCTCTCGCAGCATCTCAAGTTCCTCATAAAATGGCAGTGTGCCCACCTTGAGCTTGATGGTTTTAAACCCCTTGTTAACAAGGATGTCTACCTGTTCAAGCATGCCTTTTACGCTGTCCATCCATACCAAACCATTGATTGTAATTCCACCCGACCAATTCGCATCGCCTCCTCTTTTGAGGCTTCTTAACGCTGTTTCTACGCCAAATTTAACGGAGGGAAGCGTCAGAGGTATTTCGTGCACATTGACCCCCCGATTTGTCTTAAGTGTTTCTAAAAATGATCGCACCTCTTCTTCGGATTCAATGCTTAGGCCAGGAATGAGACTGCATTCTCCCATTCCCTTGCGTCCACTTTCGTCGCAAAGGGTGATGAGAAAACTGGGTTTGTGATAGAGAACATCACGTGACGTTTGCGCGGGTTTATTGAACGTCAAAGGGTGTGCACGGTATGTAATATCTAGTCTTATGTTTTTAGATGCTTTCAAAATCAAGCTGTGACGCTAAGTATCATAAATAACGCAACCACGAAAGCACTTAACGCAATCTTTTTTAATTCCTGATCGAGCAGTTTGGGGTCTTCATTTTGCATCACAAAAACAAGATGTTTGAGGTGAATGAGTGCGATGATTACATACCAAATGCTTCCTTTCCAAGCGTCAAGCTTTCCCATTCCTAAAAGAAAGGCAAGCATGCACGCCCATCCGGCAGTCATTAAGATGAGATGATATTTTTTTGCGTTCTTGAATCCCATGCGAACCACAAGGGTGTTTTTGCCTGAAACGGCATCATTCTCGTGGTCGCGTAAGTTGTTTAAGTTCAGAACTGCTGCAGCCATTGCACCAGAGAACGTGGCGGGCAAGAGCCAGTTTAATTGAAAACTGTGTGAAAGTAAATACGCCACACCCAGTACGCCTATGTATCCGAAAAATAACATCACGTATACATCTCCAAGTCCCTTATAACCATATGCTTTATGTCCTATCGTGTAACGTAAAGCTGCAAGTATGGCGAACACGCCTAAGCCACCCAGTATCACCACGCCGTATACCATGGAGAAATCAAAATCGAACGCAAACCCCAGCGTCACACATCCCGCAACAAATGCCTTAATTGATGTTGCCGTCAACGCTCTTTTCATTTCACGTTCAGTGATGTCGCCAGATGCCATAGCTCTGTCTGACCGCTCGGGTCCATCCGTCCCCTTTTTAAAGTCTCCGTAATCGTTTGCAAAGTTTGCAAGCACCTGCAGATAAATCACAGTCAGCAGAGCGAAACCTAACACTGCATAAAACTGTGTGTCTGGTTGCGTAAGCTCAGCTTCTCCAAATCGGGCGACAGACGCTCCGACAAGGACACATGTGACCGCAAGCGGAAGTGTACGTAGCCTTGCAGCCTTAATCCATGCTCCGAATGATGCCATCTTGACTGTTATGGGAACTTCGGGAATTGCTGGAAGTTGGGCTCCCGCTTTTCTAAGAAAGCCCGCTTTCCTTCCTGTGCTTCCTCCATGAGGTAGTACATCAGAGTGGCATCACCTGCAAAATCCATCATGCCTCTTTGTCCATCCAGTTCAGCGTTCAGGCCTCGTTTGATCATCCGGATCGCCATCGGAGATCGCTTCATTATTTTTTGACACCAGGCCACGGTTGTGTCCTCCAGGTCTGCCATAGGGACAACCTTGTTGACCATCCCCATTTTCTCTGCCTCTTCAGCGGTGTACTGATCGCATAGGAACCAAATTTCACGTGCCTTCTTTTGGCCCACCATATCTGCCAAGTAACTTGAGCCAAATCCAGCATCGAAACTGCCAACCTTAGGGCCTGTCTGACCAAACTTAGCGTGCTCAGCAGCAATCGTTAAATCACAAACCACATGCAATACGTGGCCTCCCCCAATTGCATATCCATTGACCATTGCAATCACGGGCTTGGGAAGTGATCTTATTCTCTTCTGAAGGTCGAGAACATTTAAACGGGGAACCCCATCCTCACCGATGTATCCCCCCACACCTTTCACGTTCTGGTCTCCGCCGCTACAAAAAGCGACATCTCCCTCACCTGTCAAAACCACCACACCTACATCTCCTCTTTC
>MDSY01010386.1_pt1 | contig 14360 bp, 17 predicted proteins | sample 811131 | NCBI WGS metagenome assembly MDSY01 (sample SAMN05326643, study PRJNA326480) | marine metagenome | isolation source: seawater | place: Atlantic Ocean: South West | collected 2010 | reverse complement strand
TCTGACTTCTCAGTCCAACCACGTCACAGTCAAACCCTGCATCCGAAGGGTAGTTCGGGCGATACGTCTTTTAACACAGGCGACCACAGTGGAGAATGATAACATGGCTGACGCATACAACAGAACGACAGGGCGATTTAGTGAAGCCCAGTCAACTGTCATGAAGCGAGTCCGCAAGCCGTCGTTTGTCGACAACGCTGTGCGTCACGCTACGTATGTGTCATCGGCTACCAAGCGTGTAGCAGGCTCGCCTGTGCGTACAGACTTTGAATCGTCGACCGACAAGACTTACACACTATCAGAGGAGGACGACACCATCCGAATCGAGCACACCTCGTCGGGTGGGAACAGATTTAGGGGCGGTGTCTTTCATGGAGACGACCAGTTCGACGCTTCGTCGACTGTTCCTTCACTGTTCATCAATGCTGATGACAGCAAACAACGTCTCGCACCACATTCTATAGAAACAGCCACGAAGGGCACACGCATTCGCTTGAACAATCTCAAGGGTCGCAGCCTAATCGACATGGGATTCGACGGTAAGCGTTTGCAGATTGCACAACCAGTAGCCGTCGGCCTACGAACAAGTGACTTGGCCGAACGAATCGTCACCGAGGGTAGGAAAACTCTTTCAGGTTTTCGCATTTCAGCGCCAAGCAACGTGTTTGTGGCAAAAAACATCAACAACGTCGATGCTTTGACCGCTTTGCGGTACTTAGCAAGGCATGATGGTTTCATGACAAAGGCTGACTCGCACGGAATGGTGAGTTACATGCACCAATTGCGTGGCAACCGGTCGGTTTACATTCACCAAGACATGGTTTCTGACGGTATTACGGAAGAAAACATGGATGCGGCCCCTAATCGGGTCACTGTACGGGGCAAACGACGTGCAAACAACGATGACAACATCATCCAAGTCGATGACATTGATTCTCAGAAGGATGGTTTGCGTGAAGTGCAGGGTGGTATCTTTGCACCGACAGCCAACAACCGCAATGCGACGAAAAACATCGGTCGTAAGTTCTTGGCTACTGCAAAACGTGCGAAAGGTGCCAAAATGCTGACGGGAACCATCAATTCAATGGCTGTGCGTGCTGGTGACATCGTTTCGTTCCAAGATATTGGTGAAAAGACCCAAGATATTGTCCTACGAGTGCGTCACAATCTCACTGAGCGTCGTTCTGACATCAAAGTGTCCTCAATCGAGGGCAGTTTGGAAGATTTGATACAACGAGCGCAAGAAGGCGACATTTCTTCGATGTTTGATGACGGTCAAGAAGAAAAGCAGCAGGTCAAAGAGAAAAATTACGCTGTTAGCGCTACAATGACCGTCAAAACCACTTGGGTCATCGCTGCAAGGCAAGTTCGACCCGAAGGGATGATAATTGGGCACCCTACAAGGGGATTGATTAAAGGAGATGGCTCAGTAGCCGAAGCAGACAACGCATTGTTGACGTTAGGGACATCTCAGTCGAAATGGATAGTAAAGGGGAATGGTTGAATGCCGTTATTGACATCAGGACATCGATTTGTAGTGGACAAGTTGGCTGAGGAGATTACACAGGTGGTCTTTGGCTTTGACGGAGGTATTGCCACCAGTGAAGACGGCGGAGCAGGTCGACCTGCTGTCACAGTCACACCTGTTGTCCGTATTGTCGACGACAACACCATATCGGTTGAGGCTAAACTCACAACCACTGATTCATTCGCCTTACCTCTCCGAGAGGTATGTATTCGCTCGGCTGACCGAGCATTGTTCCGATACACGTACGACGCAATCACGAAGTCGTCAGATACGGAACTGATATTCTCAACAATCATCGAGGTGAACTAACATGGTCAACCCACTATCAGGACACACAACTGGACAAACTGTATCATCTGAGTCGTTGAAAGACGGAGCAGGGCTAACGAGCACATCACTTACTAATCTGTACGAAGGGTTGCACGGCAACGGTATCGTTCGACTCGATGACCGTGCCTACAACGACAGTAACCGTCAGAACACAGGTGCCAACACTGCTGGGCGTGTAGACGTAGCAGGTAGTGGAGCAGTGACCGTGTACGGTGGGTACGCAGTGCTTGGTGGCGTTTTGTACACCTTTGCCAACGGTCCGAACTCGTCGAAGACCTATACCGCAGGTGACACTGCATGGCATCTTGGTTCGCTACCGTCTGTGCCTTCAAACAATTCAGATGTGATTGTCACTGTGTACGTCGTCGCCGACAACAACACTGGTGTTGCAAACGTCAAGCATCACTTTGGCACACCAGTTGTAACAACAACGGGGACGCCTCTTACATCTGATACCTTTCTGTCGGCACCGGGACCTACGAACAATCAAGAGGTCACAGTGCTCGCTATTTTGCGTTATACCATGACAGGCGGGGCAGCAAACGTCACTGCTTCGCTCAACACACCTACGGTCAGCGACAAGCGATGTTTGCTTAGCAACAGCCCGATGTACCTGACACCACTAACGTCGGGTGCTACGGGTGGCTACGCCAGTTCAGAAGCCATTGACCATGTCAACGGCTCTCTCGACACCATGGACTCACGAATAAGTGGGTCTGAATCAGGAGCGTTCAACGCCTCGCCATTGGGTGCGGTGTGGCAAAGCCACAGCCCTGACGGGCACGCAGTCTTGTACTACAGCGCTCGGCGAGACCAAGGAGGCTCGCCTGCTCGTAACACGTGGAGACTCGCACCGAACGAGGTCAAGGTTATTTCAACTGCATCAAATCAGACGTTTACGTTTGATGGACCCAACATTTGGATAATTACGACCTCAGGTAACATCACACTCAACCCGTCAGGTACATTCCCTCACGGTCATACAATTGAAGTGTATCATGCTGCGGGAAGCAACAACTTGAATTTTGATGCCACTGGAATCAACGTCAACGTAACAATCAACCTGTATGGTAAGTTCGTTTACACTGGTTCAGCATGGGCGAAACTCGACTTGCATACGGTGAGTTGATGGGTGAACTGATTGACCAACTGATGCAGACGTGTGAAGTCTGTAAGACGACGGCGTTACCGCTGTCCATATCAGGCAAGTACACCACAGGCTCAGCCGTGGTATTGCACGAGTGTCCCAACTGTGGCTACATCCGTAAGCACGGTGGCTTGGGTCCGATAGCCGAGCGAGCATCTCTTTCTAACATACGCAAACGGCTGAAAAAGTCAGGGCATGGACAAATGTCGTTGCTGCTACTGCGCCATGCACAGGACACTATCATCAATCAACGAACGCATTAGTATCGCTTGAGGTTCGGGTAGTTGGTCGTAAAGCAATCTTCGCACAGCGGAAAATAAAGACCACCCTCATTGTTTCTCAGTGACCCTATTCTCCACAATTTTATTTTTGCTCTTTTCTCGCAACCTGACATAGAACAGGCGTATTCTGCTGGACCTGCACCGTCCCATAGTATTCTCACATACGATGCCCCGTTGTCGCTTTTGTAAATGTGCCTGCCCGTTTTATCTTTCTGACCTGTACGTAATTTTTGTTTCACGCAATCACCTATTCATCAGATTTCTTGCCGATGATGTCGTCGATGCGAAGAATGCTGATGCTGACTTCGCTTGCTGACAGGATTGCCTGCCTTACCAAACCAACTGGCTCCCATACGTTTGCCTCAGTCATAGAGCAAGTGCCACCGTTCTCGATGTCAGGACCTGCGTCTTGATTGCCTTGTTGATGCTCGTTGCGTAGCGCAAGGATGGTGTCCAAAGGCACGAACCCTGCGTTCTCAGCGATGGTAGCAGGGATGGTCTCTAAGGCGTCAGCAAACGCTTCGATAGCCATCTGTGCTCGACCGCCAATCTCAGCAGCACGGCTGCGGAGGTTGAGCGCTGCACCGACGTAGGATGAGCCACCACCAGTGACGACCCTGCCACTGTTGTAGGCAAGGCATACTACGCCGAGAGCATCATCGAACCCACGTTCGGTCTCATCGAGTGTCTGACGCGTAGCACCACGCAATACGAGCGTGGTCACGTTGCCATCACCCTTGACGATTATGTAGTCCATGTCACCAACAGTCGTTTGTACGACTGAGGCATCTGAGGCTGTTAGAACACCTTCAACTGAATGGCTGACTGTTGTGCCCAGTAATGTAGCCATAGCATCGAGGTCGCTTGGTGGAACACGGTGTGCTACGCTGATGTTGTTCTTGGCGAGCAGTGCTGCTACGAGTTCGTTGACGCTGTCACGACAGAACACGACACCGCCTTTCGGCAACTGCTCGACGATTGCATCGACCTTGCCTTGCCAAACGTCCTTGTCGGCATACTGCTTGTAGGACTTGATGTCGCTGACGCTTTGTAGATTGACCTGCACGCCCTCTTCTTTCTTGACTGACAATCCAGTGTTGATGAGAAGCACTCGCCCCTCAGGTTCGTTTGGCATGTTCGGTGTCAAGAATGTCTGATTGAGCATGACACCACCAAAGCAGTGCGAATCATCGAGTGAACCACCCGGTTGCCCAATGACACGAATGCGCTTAATGTCACCCTTTGCTTGTTCCGCTGCCTCAACACATAGTGCTGATACGTGCTCCATGCTCGTCTCAAGTGACTTGCCAGTGATAGCCGTCTTTGCTACGTGGGTCAGATATTCCTTTGCTTCAACCGTAGTGCTTTCGATGTGGTCAACTGCCCACTTTGCTGCCTGACGATACCCTTTGCAGATGATGTTTGAGTGTAGTCCTTTCTCAAACAGTGGTTCACTGTTACCGAGCAAAGAACCCGCCAATACGGTTGTTGTCGTTGTGCCGTCATAGCACATGCTTTCTTGCGTGTTTGCTGCTTCAACAATCATCTTTGCACCGGGATGTCCGATGTCCAGTTGCTGTAGGATAGTCGCACCATCGTTTGTTACGATGACGTTTCCACCTCCGTCAACCATCATTTTGTCCATACCCGCTGGACCCAAGGTCGACCGAACGGTGTCGGCGATTAGTTTGGCTGCTCGGATGTTGTTGCTTTGTGCTGTTTGTTTCTTTTCTCCAGTCATGTTTGTCCCTCTTACCATGTCACCTCATATTCAGTGACGACTCCTGACTCTCGGCATCTTGCCTTGACGAAGCCTTCTTGGTGACCGTGATTCCACAACTCATAGGACAGTTGTGCGTCCTTCAAGCAATACTCGGCTACTTTACCGTAGTTGCCCTTACGCCATTCAAGTGGCGCATCTTCGCTTCGCATAAGTTTGTCACTACCTAAAGTGTGACGACATGCATCCGATAGTGGTATACGCTGCTTTGATGCGCTACGCAACAAAACAGACGTATCGATAATGTGTTCCTTTGATTTGGAAAGAGCATCGCCTGCTGCCCAGCAATCGAGACTATCTCGTAGAACAGGAAGGTCGAAGTTCATCAGGTTGTGACCAACGACACGGCCTCCCTTTGCGATGTGGTCGGACAAGTCTTTACCCAGTGTCTCAGGGTGCAGTTCTTTCAATACCACGCCATCAGGTAGGAACTTCTTGGCCTCGGACTTGTTGCAGTACACGACACCCTCAGAACCATTCCACGTCGCTACGACGGTTGGCTCAAACATGTGCGTGTTGTTCCACCCGCCAATCTCATGAGAATAATTCTCAGTCTCGATGTCAAGTGCCATTACGTCGCTCATTGTAAAACCTCTTCCCACTCAGTGCCACAGCAATCGCATGACCAAAGAATCCACGAACCATCTTCTGCCTCGTCAATCTCGGTCTTCTCATCATCCCATCCACCTTGGCAAATGCCTTGGATAAACCACGGACATACATCATCGCTCATGCTATCAGTTCCTTTATCTCGATTATCTGTTGGATGGTCTCTTGTAAGACGCCTCTACATGGCTCACAGACACAGACTTCTTTGTTCCTTCGGTAGCCGAGCAACAGAAGTGCTGACTCGTCAGGGTCATGACACACGAAACATTCACGCATCGTCTCCCTCCTTGAACTTGAGATGCTCTTTACGTAGTCGGACATACTTGCGTCGACTCTCGCTTGTTTCTTCAAACAGTTTTGCACCGAATTGATTGTACTTGGTGTTGATTGAGTTATCGCTGCTGAGGTTCATATCCTGACCGAACATGTTGAATAGGTCACGTTTCTTGACCCATCCTTCACCACGGTTGTCATCGAAGTCGAATCGCTCCGAACGCTTGTAGGCCATCTTCCATGCTTGCTCGACGTTCTTACGGTCTTTGTGAGCCATACCCACCTTGACCTCAGATTCAAGCCACTGAATCAGATTGCTGTATAGGTCATACAGAATCTCCTTTGCCATATCGATATGGTCACCACGGACAACCCACGTTCCCTCAAGCATCGCCATATGGTGTGCTAATACATTCGTATAGTTCTGTAACCCCATGATGAATGATGCACAAACAGATTGCTTGTGCGGGTCCATGTTCTCAACGAGGTAGTAGTACTCGTCGATAGCCCCAATCAATGCAGGTACGTAGCCGTCATCGATTGTGAACAGTTCGTCCATGACCTCCATGGCCCATCCTTCTTGCGTATCATCGTCGGCATCGTCCCATTGCATAGGCTGAATACCAACCAGTTCACACACTCTTCTCTTGAGTGAAAGTTGTAGGTCGTTAAAGTAATCAACAATCTCCCTGTACTTGATGTCGTGCTTTGTCCTGTTGTGCACGCTCGCTGCAAGTTCGTGGGCTACATTGCGCTTCATGTCCAGTGTCCACTCACGCCAATACAGCAAAACACGCTGAAAGATACCCTTGTCGAGAACGTGCTCTTTGATGCCCTTCGGTGGGAATGTCGTAATCCATAGACTGACTTCCGACTTGATTGTGATTGTTCCGTCACGCAAGTGCTTGGTCAGAATGTTCCGACCTGTACCTGCGGAGTTGAGTGCTGATTGAAGGAACAGTACAGTTCCTTCTGAATGCTGATTAGGCTTGAGTAGGATTGAACCTTCGTCGAAGTTCATACCCTTTCGCCCTGCAAGCACACCCGGTCTTTGGACAGGTGGCTCGCCTTGTTCTTCTTGAACGAACGAGCCTACGAGTGCTGCATCTGTACCCGTCGAATAGTCGACGACCTCTAACCCTGAGTCTTTCATTACTTTCTGAATGACCTCAAAGGCTACAGATTTACCAGTCCGTGTGTCTTGAATCCAAAACACACTTACTCTCGGACACAGGTTGCTCCCTCCCACTGGAATACGTACGTATGGTAACGCTGCTTGTCCCAGTATGAAAAAGAACGACAGTAGTCCGGGTATCTCGTTGTTCTTACTTACTTCTTTGAAGTGGCTCAGGTACCCCTTTAGTATGGGATAGCGTGAAACCGCCTCATATTTGTCTGCTCGGTGTTCTATCATTTTGTTCCCTCTTCTTCTTTGTTGTCCGTTCGACACGGACGGGTTCTTCGCTCGTTAGAACGTCTATTAAACGCTTCCGTAGGGTAGGTCCCATACCCTTTACTTTTTTCAGTGATTCTTGGAAAAGCATCTCCTCGATGCTCCCACATTTTTCTAACAGTTTCACGACCAAATCAGGTCCGAAACCCGGAATTGCATTAAGCATATCAGCACGAACGTCGTTGGTGCTCACTCTTGTAACAGCACGTGCACCGTGCCGTGAGGCAGGCTTGTGTGCTTTTTTGTGTAGTTTGACGATGAACATCGCCGCTTCGACATGGTCTTTGGCCTTGTAAATATGGCAATCAAAGTCAGCCATGATGCGAGCGAATGTGCCCATCAGTTCGTTCGTGACTCGTGAATAGTTGGCTTTTGCCCCTCGATTCTGAGCCATCTTGACGTACTTGGCTATGTCACCATGTACAACCAAGAACACTCGGTCGCAGTTGGCGTCGAGGTTATCGAGTTGTCGCCAAAGATGACCGCTGTGACTTGATTGGAAGAAATCGCTAAGACTCTTGCACTCAACGTGCCCTGCACCTACTTTGTAGTCTCCCATGCCGTTAAGGAACTGAGGCTTGACAAGTACGCCTTCCTTGCTCGCCATGCGATGCACAGCCTCACAAAGCGGTCCACGCTCGTTGCTATCAACTATCAGTGGCGGTACGCTCATCCTTATCCCTCACTTTGTACAAATTGACTTTACTACTGTTGCCCCCTGTAGAGAATGAGCCACAAACTTCAATTTCGTTTTTCAGACGTTTATTGATGAGTTGGCTGACCGATGCCGTAGTCAAGCCTGACTGACGTGGAGCCAGTGAAACTATTTCATTAGCACTGATAGGTCTGCTCTGTTCTCTGATAATTTTCATAACAATATCCATCTTCGTTTTCTGTCCACCTTTACGCATCCGTCGTCGCCTCCTTGATAGCGCCGGTCTTATCCCAGTACCGGCATTTTCCAATACACAGTCCTTTCTGCCATAAGGATTTACACGTTTGTGGATAGTCCTTACCGACGATAGTACTGACTTGGTACCGTGTCACACCCAAGTCTTGGTCAGCCCATTGCAGGCTCATCAGGAACTCGACGATTTCTTCGGCGTGCTCTTGGAGTTGGTCAGGCGAGAATCGATGCACTGGAAAGAAGTTTCTCTTACGTGCAGCCAAGTATTTCACCAGTTGAACACGGGCATCATGACTGGGGTTTCCTCCCACTTGGCAGGCTGCCTGATTCAGACAAGGTAAGATGATGACATCGTTCATACGAACAGTTGCTACATCCAATGGCTTGGCCTTCGGGTCGAACACTTGGAGTGATTCTGTCACCTTTCTAACCTTCAACTCGACACCCTTCTCCCCATAGGAGATGGTGCCACGAGACGGTTCCATGGCCTTCTGTAAGATGTGATGATACCCGCCCTCCAAGTCTTCCGTGGTCAGCGGTATGCTCCAATACCCACGCTTAGCGTTGTAGGAATTCGGTATTCTAATTAGTCCACTCGTGTCAAATGGCACAGCAGGGTCACAGCAATACAGGTCAAACTTCTTCACCCAGTCGTTGACCAACTGCATACCTGATTCACGTAAGGCGGACAGTTGCCCACCAGTGCTTGGCATGTGACGTTCGGCTAAGTCAATCCACACGTGATAGCCTCCACCGCTAAACCACACGGCGTGTGATATGTTTTCCTCCATCAGAAAGCGATGCAGTCGTAATGTTTGTTCAAGCGGAATATGAGGCTGCACCTCAGCCCCCTTGTCTTTGAAATTCTTCGGGTCGAAATCAAGAACGAAGTGTCGAACGATTGGCGTCTGTAGGTCGACGCGTCGATGATGCGGAACTTGTGTGCCACGATAACCATAGACTGTCATGTAAGCGTTGGAAACGCCGTTTTTGCCACGCCAGTATCGTTCAAACGAACTCTTGCTATCAACCAACTTGCGATAGCCTCGACCTTGCTCCGTGCTCAATTCAAGCACTTCTCTTGGGAAGTCAAAATGTATCTTCATGTCTCTCCCCTCTCTTCTTCATGTACATGTAAATGTCCCTCATTGCATCGTGCATGTCCGCAGGGTCGATAAGCACTCGGTTGTTGAGGCTAACTAACGCTATCGCTGGAAAGCGTTCGCCGTTGATGACCATCTCGTTTTGAGCCATGATGGTCACAACCTTCTCTTGCATCGCAAATGCGACAGAGCACTCTACACCGAATACGGCGGACACCCAATACTCAACACATCGTTTGACTGATTCAGCCGCCTGCATTCTCTTGCCTCCGAATGCGTGGCTTAGATTTTTTCCAATAGATGTCTCCACCTTCTTGCCATGCTGGGCATTCGGTCACGAACTCGCACCATGCACACTTGCCTTCACTTGGCTGTGGCACGAAGTTGTTCGTTAGATATGCTTCAACAAGATTGCGAAGATGTCGCTTGAGTGTGTCGTTGATGTATCGCCTGTTGATTTTCTCATAGGCTACGTGATTCTCGCTTCTTGGCACTCCCTCACGCTGCCCGTATGGATAAAACCAACCCCAGTGTGACACATCCTTCAATGGATGGTCAGCCTTGTGGAGCAGGTCGGTATAGAAAGCCATCTCAGTCCGCATCGAGCGAACCTTGTAGTCTGTCCCGACCCACTTACCGGTCTTCAATTCCATGAGTGTATACGTCCCATCCTCGTTCTCATAGCCTCGGTCAATACTGCCTGCGAAGTGAATCGGTATAGTCACGACTTCTCCGTCGAACTCAAAGTCAATCTCCTCAAAGGCGTGAACCTCTAACTCATTGATGACGGGCAAGAACCTGTCAGGGTCCTGTTCAAGTCGAATCAAATCCCACTCGATGCGTTGACGAATGATAGGTTCTTCACCCAGCGTGTACGGTTCATCCGACTGAGGGACACAGTCGAGGAGCATTTGTAGTGCCTCCTCTCTGTGACCCTTCTTGAGTGCCTCGTATGCTTTACGGTACACTGGTCGAGCCAGTACATAGAACTCTTCGATAGCATCGTGGACATTTGTTCCACGCAGCATGTCGTCCGTCTCGGGACTCTTGCGGCCTTCGATACGCTTGTACTCGTATTGTTTCTGACAGAATGTGAAATCCGACGTGAGACTTGACTTGGTGACACGAAGATATTTGTCGTGCCCTACGTGCCACTGATAGGTGGACTTACCGTATGCTTCCCAATTGCGCTCAGACATCGAATCACTGCGGTTGCATCATTAGCCCTGCAACATAAACGTATTCGCTGATGAGTTCGGCTGCTTCTTTCGGGTTATCCACCTTTGATAGAAGTGTGTCTTCGATTTTCTTCTGTAGCATAATCATCTGTACTGACAGGCTCGTGAGTCCTGTAAGCAATCCCTTCTGTGGAGCAGCCTTGGCTGCTTTCTGCGAAGGTATATACTCGTCGGGCGACTTCTTCTTTTGTTGAGAAGATGTCAACTTATCTTTGATTTTGTTCATGCGATTGACTTTCCCTGACAATTTGTACATACTCTTTCTCTTACTACCAGTTCGCTCTAAGACCCCTTCTCCAACCAGTGTAACCAGTGCGTTTGTTACCAACTGCCTGTTGTCCTTTGTTCCCTTGAACAGCGAATTATTCTTCACTATATTGTAAAGAGCCTCACGAGTAAATATCGTGTCTGCTCCGAATTGGTTCGCTATTACTGCTTTTCGTGCTTCTTTCTTGCTTGTTTTTTTGGCTACCATTTTTCTCACCTTTCTTTCGGACTACATACTAATATATTAAATGAATCACCAATAAGACTTGGGCTTTGCTTTACCCGAAGCGTAATCTATATTCCACTCCAGTGCCTTGTATATAGGCTCAATCTTTTTGGTTATCAATTTCAATACCATAGTATCATAGTCGAGTATAAATTCATCGAGTTCACTCTCTTCGTGGAATGACACGATGTCTGTTTTAGGCAGGCCGTCGGGTACATCCTTTACGTATACCCACTTAGCACTGTCACCTTCGTCAAATCTTGACCCATTATATCGCTCGGCCAAGTGAGCGTTGTAATATCTTGCACCTTTTACACCCGGCACTCCGACACTCGGAGCATAGTTGTTCAAGGGCTTTTGGATGCGAGTAACACCACACAAATCCTTGAGTGGTATGTCACCATTTTGAATACGCTTTGCCAGTGGGCGAACTAATGAAGTTGCATCATTCTCCGTACCACCATTACAGACAATAGTAAGTAAGTCTCGCTCCAATGTCCTCGACACTGGGGCGAGTGTTGATATTTTACCGAACCGTGCTGACTTGGATTTACCTTCGTCCTCAGGAGGCCAAGAGCATACACCATAGTACAGGTTCTTGCCTGCTACAATCCAGTACGGCATGTATGCCTCAAACTCAACGAACAGATGACTGGCGTCGAGTTGTCGTTGAACTTCGTCGGTCAAGTGTTTGGCGAGAGCCTCAGCCTCGTCAAATGGAATCTGAACAAATGCGGAGTCGGTGTGACCGTACAAGGCTGAATAGCCTTGAGCCTCAGACTCCTCCATCAAGAACCGAATAGACTCTCGACCTCTTGATGTAATAGCGCTTGCGATAGCAGGTGCTGCCCACCCCCAGTGGGTACTGGCACACATACCGTATAGTGACGCCATGACGCGCTTTACTGCGAGTTGCATGGTGTTCCATCCTGAGCGTTCTGACTTGGTATCAGCAGCACGCATGTTCTTCTTGTAAGCATCACGTACCTCAAACAACTCCTCGACGATTGTGGGTAGCAGCCCACGCTTCGACTGGTCCCAGCACGTACCGTCCTTGAGTTCCTTGATGTTCTCCTCACCACGCCGTGCGTTGTCAACTTGCGTTTCCCACGACAGGTTATCGCTCAGTATGATTGAGGGGTACAACCCCTTGTAGTCGACACAGGCAACACCCTCGTATCGACCGGGTTTCGGTGGAGGTATGAACGCCCCTTCGTAGTCCACCTTCTCAGCACCTGACGATGTCGGCGCTTTGTTGACTGTGCGACGACTGAGCAGGCCACGTGCGAACCGTGTGACGTTGTGACACGATTCAAACATGACACCACAGAAACGCTGTAGTGCTAAGTAAAAGTTGAGAATGTGATTGTCCTCGTCGATACGCTTGAGCAAGAGAACGTCTTGCATACAGTAGTCGACGTATTCGTCGAATCGTTCGTACCATCCTGTGAATACGTCCATGTCGAACTTGTTGGCATAGCCTAACTCCTCAGCGATGGTCGCCAACTTGAGATTCGATAACTGCGGTCGACCACTGTCTTTCCATACACGCTCAAAGCCTGTACCACTCTTGAGTGGGGCAGCGGTGTCGAAGCACAGGCGACCCGCTACAGGCTGCGCCGTGTAGTCGTAGCCACCACGCTTGTCTTTGCGTGGACGCAACACCCGACCCAGTGGGCTGAGCCGTCGATAGGCGTCCCTGCCGAGTAACTTCTTTTGCATCAATCGACCTACCATGTGTGGCAGGTCAGCCCACATCAATGCGTGAGCAACGAAGACGTCAGGGTTGGCCTCCTCAAGATGGTCGAGGAAGCGACTGTAGATTGCACGCTCGGAGTTACAAATCACTCGTCTGTATGAAAACTCGGCGGTAGTGCCATCCTCATACTCGTGCTTTACATGACGCACCTCGTCGATGCACTCGTCGTCGCCCAACTCTCTTGCTGAGCGTTCCGACCAACAGTAGGCTACACTCTCATTGGTGTGGCTGTCTGTGAAAGCAATGACCGTAGTGAAGCCCTTGACAGGGTCCCACTCAAGGTCGAGATGCCATACACGTGGTGTCCAATCAGGCATCTCACTGACTTCGTCAATGAGGTATCTGTCGGGCAACCGTAGGTCAGCCTCCCATGTCTCAATCTCACGACGCACGCCGTGCAAGTCGTTGGGTCGCATTACGTTGACACGAATCAAGTCCTCACCATACAGACCAGTGGCCTTCGTAGAACGGTCGATGGTTAGCCCATAGTACCGTTCACTCAGCCGAGTCAAAAGGCGGGGAGGGGTGTCGGCTCTTACCCATGTGTAGGGTTGGAAGTCCGTCACCGTCTCTTCAATCAGTTCGCCTTCGGGCGAGCGCCATCGCTTGTACAGCGCAGCCATGCCCTCAGGGTCAGGATAGTATTGTTCGATAATCACTCCTCTTCCCCCGCACCCAACATGTGACTGGTGGAATTCAAGAATGTATATTTCATTATCGAAAACAACCGATGTGCTTGATTGTTTAAGTTCGCCATCTCTAAGGTCAATTGAGACCATTCGGGGTTCTGTCTTTTCAGTTCGATGTATTGTTCCTTATCATCCAGTATTAAACCAAGAATGCTTTGACCTTCTTTCCAAGTCTTTTCATAGAAATTGATTACTTCTTCAATGTTCATTCGTCCTCACCTATGCACAGCACGTCCGTGTTGACTGATTTATATCGACGTATCAGCGCCTTCAAGTTCTTGCGTGACATCCGTCTGTTGAAGTACTGACCATGTCCACGTAGGTAAAACCGCACACTGATGACTCGACTGTCATCCAACTCGTCAGGTATGACAATCCATTGCATGGATGCCACTTCTTTCAAATCGATAATCAGACTGTTTGCTGATGCATATTGTTTTTGTATGTCATTCATTTTTCTCTCTCCTTTGTTTTTCTCTTTTGAGCCTTGCACATGTAGCGCATCGCTTGCAATGCTTCCAATACTTTGTGATTGGTCGCTTCTTGCAATCAATGCACATTTGCGTCATTCCTTTGTCCTCTTGATAGCGGTGCACCTCATTCGTCCACCTCTTGGTCAAACACAATGAGTAGGAAGTCGTCGTTGCGCCCTCGTATGACGAGGGGTGCGTTCTCACCCATGTGAATCGAAACGTTCTGATTCGGCACCGTGCCCAACAAGTCAGGCAACCAGTGAGCGAAGTGCGATACATACGACTCTTTGTCGCCTG
>MDSY01040181.1_pt1 | contig 14361 bp, 9 predicted proteins | sample 811131 | NCBI WGS metagenome assembly MDSY01 (sample SAMN05326643, study PRJNA326480) | marine metagenome | isolation source: seawater | place: Atlantic Ocean: South West | collected 2010 | reverse complement strand
TTCAGCGCCATATTGGGCTAAAATATCACTGACATCAAGCGTGTTTCCTAAGGATTTACTCATTTTTCGGCCATCTTTATCAACAATAAATCCATGAGTAAGTAATTGTTTATACGGTGCACGCTGATGTACTCCAAGGCAAGTCAGAAGCGATAAATGAAACCAACCACGGTGCTGATCAGACCCTTCAAGATATAAATCAACGGTAGAATTACCATGTTGTGGTTGCATAACTGCCTGCCATGAAGAGCCCGATTCAAACCAGACATCAAAGATATCATATAATTTTTCAGCCTTACTAATATCAAATGTTTCAGGACAATCAGGATCGTTAGTGAGATCATAATCAGCCAGTAACTCTTGAGCAGATTTTTTAAACCAGGCATCAGATCCTTCTTGTTCAAAAATCTGAGCAATATGAGTGGTTGTTTTTTCAGTTAATAGCAACGTATCGCCCGATTTAAAAGCGGGGATAGGAAGCCCCCAAGATCGTTGACGAGAAATACACCAATCAGGACGTGATTCGAGCATGCCGCGCAAACGATTTTTTCCCCATTGAGGAACAAATTCAATGTCATTATCAATAGCCGCTAATGCCAGCTCTCTTAATGATTTTTGAGAGGATGCTAAGGGGGTGTCAACAGAAATAAACCATTGTTCAGTTGCACGAAAAATAACAGGGGTTTTAGATCGCCAATCATGCGGATATGAGTGATCAAATTCATAAAAATAAAAAAGATGGTTGGTTAGCCTAAGTTGTTCAATAATAGTATTGTTGGCATCCCAAATTGATTGTCCCTTAATCCAATCAGGTACACTGTTATCATAGGTTCCATCAGCCTGAACAGGGCAGAATACTTCGAGTCCAGCTTTAAGACCTGCTATATAATCATCTGTTCCATGACCTGGTGCAATATGAACTAGTCCTGTGCCATCTTCATCTGTTACGAAATCTCCAAAAATAACAGGGTTCGTAAGTTTCATAAAGGGATGATCATACGTTAATTTATGTAATGTCTCAGAAGAGATCGAATGTTTTATTGTAATAATAGAGCCTTGTTTTTCTTGAATGGATACAACGCAATTTCTAGCAACTATGTAGTTATGGTTATTTATTTCAGCAATTACATAATCTAGCTTTTCATGGATGGCAATAGCCCTATTTGCAGGTAAGGTCCAGGGTGTTGTTGTCCAAATTAAAAAAGAAACTGAGTTGCAATCTAAGCCTAATAGCTCAGAATTAGTGGCTGAATTATGAATAGGAAATGAGACATATATGGATGTATCTGTTTTATCATAATACTCCAGTTCAGCTTCAGCTAAAGCCGTTTGATTTGCAATGGACCAATGAACAGGTTTTAACTGTCTATAAACAATACCTTCCGATATAAGATTTGCAAAAACCATCATTGTTTTAGCTTCAAATGATTTGCTCATAGTTAAGTAAGGCTTATCATAGTCTGCTAATGTAAGTAAGGATTGCATCTGATTTGCTTGCAGTTTGATATATTTTTTTGCAAAGGAACAACATTCATTACGTATAATCATTTTTTGATGATCTCTTGGTAAATCACTAATTTTATTAAGTTTTCCAGATTCCGTAAGTGCTTCCATAACTTTATGTTCAATTGGTAGTCCATGACAATCCCATCCAGGTGTATAGTTACATTGTTTTCCTAATAAATGCTGGCTTCTAACAACAAAATCTTTAAGTACTTTATTGAGTAAATGCCCTAAATGAATATTTCCATTAGCATAAGGGGGGCCATCATGAAATAAGAATGACGGGTTATCTTGAGACGAATCCATGATTTTTTGGTAAATATTTAATTTTTTCCATCGTTTTATAGATTGCGGTTCATTTTGAGCTAAATTTGCTCTCATAGGAAAATCTGTTTTTGGAAGATTAATGGTTTTTTGTAAATTTATTTTTTTATCGTGATGTGTCGCCATTTTTTTATCCTTTAAAAGCTAGTTAAACCTATCATGATCAGTATGTTTTTGGAAGGTTTTAATAGTATTGATTTATTAAAATGATCAGAAAAATTTAAACATAGTGTATTCGTGTTTTTTGATTTTTTCGATCAATTAAAATAATGAAATGATAATTAATCAATTGTGTAATGTGTTTACGCATAATGTTTCATTTTGGGGAATTTAGGGAACAATTTATTCAAAGAAATTAGGAGGGTTGTTATGAGTGCCAGTCCACAAGCATCACCAATCGATATAAAAAAAACAGATTTAGAAACAAAGAAGAAAATTATTTCAGAAGTTAAAAATGCTTATTTAGGAACACAAATGAATCATTCTCTAGATAAAGGATGGCAAATACTTCCTAGTGATAGTTGTGAGGTTGCTTTTAGAGTTAAAGGGGCAATTAGAGCAATTTGTAAATTAACCTATGTTTTAGACGTATCTGGCACGTTTATAAGTTTAAAAGCTTATGCTGATAGAGATGAGGATTTACTTGATGCAGAGGATAAAGAGTTGCTTAAGGCAATTAAGCCAGCATTGCAAAAATTTCAGCATGCGGTTGATCGTTTAAATCAATTGTCACTTGAACGATTTGATTCTGAGATCCAAGAGTTTCGAGTAAGTGCTCGATTGATGGAAAAAATTAGTAATATTTTATTTCGAGATTAATTTAGCTGAGATTAAGTGAATGTAGAGTTAAAAGCACATTTAAAATTAATAATTAGTAGTAAATAATTATCTAAAAGAGGTGAAATTAAGAACTTACATTGTGTTTGATGTTACTAATTAATTAGATCCAAAAAAAAAGAGCTAACCAATTCATAGAATTAGCTAGCTCGAAAAAATCTCTGAATTTTATTGAATGTTTGTTTTATCAAAAAGGGCTTTAAAAAGCAGTCAGAGTAAACCTTAAGATAAAAAAGCAGTTGATTAATGGATATCATATAAAACAAAATTATCCCACTGATCTTGCTCTGTTGCTTGAACGTAGGTAAGAATATCCCTATCTACTATATATGCCTCAACGGACGATGGTTTTATATTCATAATTAAGCTCCCTTTCTTTGTTTTTTTGGAATAACCTCTTATACCTGTGATTTAAGAGAGTGAAACATCGAAAAATATTGATGTATTAATTGAAGAATAGTTTTGTATCGTTGATTTAAATAGATGGGTTTTGAACAGTTACTGATAAGATATTTTGGATGCTTAAAAAATCATTGTAGCTAGCTAGGCAAGAATGTGGGTAGTTGCCTTGAATACAGTAATTAATATCAATACATGATTGAATAATAATGACAGGTAATGTTGGAAACTGATTTTTTATAAGTCGATGAATTTGTAAGGGGGTTAAAAAGGAAATATCTTCTGTGATGAAAATTCCGTTTAATTGTTTACCAAAAAGGCTTATCGATGCAATGCCTTCTTCGCAATGTTTATGATGAATCCAACGGGTATGAGGTAGCGAGGCGGTTAAAAAACTAAGGTCAAAATTTTCTTTGCTGATCACGAAGATATTGTTCATTATTAGATATTATATAAAAAAAATATATATAATTAAATATTTAAAATTAAATGTAATTAAGTTTAATATTTGCTATACTCTAAATCAATGAAATTAAATGATTACATTAAGTTAGAAAGAAAAAAGAAAAAATTGACTTTGGTGCAACTGGCAAAAAAAGCATCGATATCATATGGGATGTTATATCGATTAGAAGAGGGTAATATTAAACAACCAAAACCTAACTTATTAAAGCAGGTAGCGGAAGCTTTAGAGCTTAATTATGAGAGTATCTTACTTAAATTTGGTTATATTGGCTCTAATGATTTTGATAAAAAAAGATCAGTGTTAAAAGAAAAAGAAGTATATAACTTAACGGACTTCTCAAATGCTAGTACCGTTGTAGGGGGTACTATTTTAAGTACTAATCCAACAAAAAATCATATTGTTATTAAGTCTGATACAGATAATTTTTTGCCCATGTTCAAAACGGGTGATATTTTAGAGTTAAAAAAAGTATCAAAGATTATTAGTAATGAAATCTATTTAAGAAGGTATAAAAATAATATAAATGTTGTTATTGGAAAAAAAAGGGGTTCTAAAATAGTCTTGGTTGACTTTCTGAGACTGTTTCAGAACGTAGATTCATCAAATGGTGAGTTATACAAATTAGTATGCAGGTATAGTGATGAAACCCTTTATAAAAAAACAAAAACAACCGTGTCTTAAGGATTTTTTAGAAAAAACCTTAATAAGCATTCTTCCTTATCAAGATGCAGGGATGATTTTAGAGCTATTTTTAGTTTATTTTAATCAACTAAAAGAATTTGATTATGCATACATTCTTACCAAACATCAAAAACAGAAACTACTAAAAAAACTAATAAAGCCTAGTGAGGTAAATAACAAAGATTTCTTAGAACCTAAAATAATAGGATCAAGGTTTATCTATTTCCCAATAAAAATACATAAATCACTTACTATTGATACCATTCTAAAATTAAGTAAGAATACAAGCTATAAAGAAATTAAAGAAAATTTAGCAGAAGTCCATTATTACATAACAGTTTTTATGGATAGAGCAAATTATATTGCCTTATTAACTCAGCAAAATAACATTCTTGCTAATTTAAATCGTAGAATGAGAGCTGTTAACAAGTCCTTGAAACAGCAGTTAAAGCGCGAGTTGAAAAATCAATTTTATAATTATAATACTTCTCAAGAACTGATCAAAGATCATACGGCATCAGAGATTACAAAGCAGTTATGCCATGAGATCAATAATCCTCTTAGTATTTTAAAGTTTGATGCGTTAACGATGAAAGATAACAATATACAAGCAGATAAGGATTTAGTAATGCTTATGGCGCGGTATTATAACGTCGATAGTCAGGATTTAATGGCTATAATTGAGCAGAAAAAAGACTGTCAAAAAACTCACAATAATAGGGTTTTTTTAAAAAAATACCCAATGATTAATCAGTATAACAGGTTAGTAAATCAAAATGAAAAATTTCATCAAATGAATGATAGTCATATTATTGCCATTACCCATATTTCTAATTTAGTATCAACAATTGCGTATCAAGCAATAGGAAATACTCACAAAAATACTACCTTGGAGCTAAATAATGTTATTAATGAATGCATTACACTGTTTAAAAGAACCTGTGAGATAAAAAGAATTAATATTGTTGTTATTAAATCCAAACAACCATGCGTGATTGTTGCAAAAAAAGTTTTGATTTTTCAAATTATAATTAATTTAATAAAAAATAGTATTGAATCAATGCGAGTAAGCACAAACCATTCTCTTAAAATTATTTTAAAACGTCTTCAATCACAATGTCTATTACAAATTACAGATACTGGCGCTGGTTTTAGCGAACTAGACTTAGTATCTTTAATTAAAAAGGGACCAACTCGAGTAGGGTTAGGTGTCCCAATAATTAAGTCGTTAGTTAAGAGTCTAAAGGGTCATGTTGTATGGCGAAAAAAGAATCCAGGCACTATTGTAACAATTACAATACCTATTGTTACAAATTATAAGAGTAAATCATCCTTAGATAGTGGTAATCCTCGCACTCGAGAAAACGTTAGTGTTTGATGAATTTTTTTTAATAAAAATTTAGGATTAAAAGGTTTTGTAATATACTCAAAGGCACCTTTTTGCATACAATGTAATAGTGACTCATAATCTTTGTAAGCAGTAAGGAGTATAATAGGTGAATTATTACTTACAAATCGTAATTGAGAAATAAGATCAGTACTTGTATTATCTGGAAGACCAAGATCTAGAATTATAAGATCAAATGGCATTTTTCTGCATAACAAAATAGCCTCTTTAGCATTAAAAGCAGCAGCTGTTTTGATAGAGTAGCGTTTGAGCCAAGAACAAATTTTATTATTAAGTACGATATTATCTTCAATAATTAATAGGTTTGGTATAGTCGGTTTAGATGATAATTGTTTTTTATGTAAAGAAATTGAAGAGTGGCTAAAATGTTGATAAGTATGAAACAAATCTTTATCCAAAACGTAACGTAATCGATTTTTAAGAATAGTTCCTAAAGATGCTTTAAGAGCTAAAATTTCGTTAACATCTAGATCGATAATAGCTTCATGGACAGAGATATTATGAATACTAAAAATACCTAACTTTGCAATTTCAGAAAAGGTAGTAATATCATAATTACATGATATTAAGATAAACTCAGGAATAATAAAGGCTTGCTTAATCGTTTTTATACTTTCATAATCGCTCATCGTAAATGAAGTGCAGTATATGATTATACGAATGGATTTTGAATAATAATTTAAAAGCATTAAAACATGATTATGTGTTGTACAATATATGCATAGCTGCTTGTTTTTGAAGTTTGGAAAGGATTGTCGAAACTTTTTTTTAGGATCAAAAATGATGATGGTTGGTGTTTTTGTCATAATTATATATAAATTATATAAAAATTAAGTTTAAAACAAGTGTAAGTTTTTTTTTTGATTTTATTATAAAAAGAGGTTTAAAAAGTTGACTTTTGGAGCATATATGTAATATGAAAAGAAATATTTTTTTAGTAACAGTGTTAGCTTCTTTAATAATGATTTTTCAAATCAAAGAAATTAATGCAAGCCAGATCGATGTAGATGTAGTTATTGAGCCTGTAGCAAGTTATAGAATGAGTCAGCTTTATGATGCTGTTATGGGTAATTCGAATACGTGGTCAATTGATGGTATAGCAATGCTGCAATTAACAAATAAAACTGAACAACTAAAGAAGCTGAAAATTCGCGTGAAACTATATTCCAATAAAATAAGTAGTACTAAGCCGCTAATTGATTACACAACAAGTTACGATCATTTTCCTATTGATCTTGAGCCAGGGGAAACATTAATAATTAATACCAAAAACCCAGAATACATAACAGGTGGAACATTAAGAAGCGATCGATCTGAAATCAAAAATAAAATAAGATCTGCTTATGGTGATAATCCATTAAATTATTCTGGCTGGATTCCTGAAGATACTTATCGCTATGAAATTTTAGTATTTAATAAAGATGATAATGAAACATATGAGGGAAGTGCTATCGGCAGAACTTCAGAAAGTATTTTTATTCCTCAACATTCTCATAATATCTCAATTATCCAGCCAGCTACAAAAATGGTAGTTGAAGAAAATCCAGTATTTATTTGGGAATCTTTAGATGTCAGAGCTGGTGTTGATATTACATATAAAGTTCAGTTATATGAAATTGATCATTTTGGTGATGCAGACTACAAAAAGAAAGTATTTGAGGAAGAAGATGTTGTTGCTACTACAATAACTTATTCAGGAAATAAAAGCTTAAGAAAAGGTACAGTATATGCTTTGCATGTTAATGCAATTGATGAAACAATAGGCGCTATTACATCAAGTACTCCTGTGGAATTTCGCTACGGAAATCTAACGTTACCTGAAATCATTAATGATGATATTAAAGCATTAGGGTTTCCTATTATTTTAAGTTGGACAACTCCGGATATTAACAACGAATTTAAAGTCATAATTTCGGAAGATAAAAATGGAAATAGGGTTATATTCGAAGATATCATTAATAATAGAAGTCAGTATGAATTATCATACAACGAATCTATTCAACCAGGAAAAAAATATTATTGGCAAATCCTGCAAAGAGAGCCAGATACCCAAAACTTTATTAAAGATGACAAATTTGGTAAATTTAGTTTAGAGCAAACCATTGATATTATTTCTCCAAAAAATAATGAAGTAATTGAAGATGAAACTATGATTACTTTTTTTTGGGATGGCAATGAAAGTAGTCAGTACATTCTAAAAATTTCACATTCCCGCGGTATGGAGTATTTTACTCCTTTTATTGTTAACGGAACAAAAAAAGAAATTTTTATTAAGGATATTGATTTAATAAGAAATTCAACACATTACTGGACAGTCAAAGAAATAGATGAATTTGGTAATGAGTGGGGTAAGCAGCCAAATCCTGGAACATTTAAGTTACCAGCATTAGATGCTCCAAAAATCATATTTCCAAAAAATAACATAATCTTTGATGATGTAATGTTTTCATTTCAAACATTACGTTGGGCGGATTCATATCGGTTAGATATTTTTGATAGAGATGATAACGTTGTGCATAGTAAAGAAACCTATGAGAGCTTTTTGAAATTAAATTTAGTTGAGATTAGCAATTTTATTCCTGAAAATGATTATACTTGGAAAATCACCGCCATTTCTGAAGATTTTAATGATTCAGTAACGTCATCTGCAGGAAAGTTTAAATATCGAGCAAGATACACTACAAATACTTATAATGATGAAGATAATGGAAGCAGCAATGAGAATGGCAACATCAAAATGATACGTAATGGTAATGGTATTGATATCAAAAATAATAATGAAGTCAATAAAGAGACAGAAGAAACAAAAACCTCTAATAATAAAAAAATAAGGTATGGCATAGAACTTATTAAGCAGCCAGAGTTTTTAACACCTTCAGCTGTAATTTCCTGGAAACGCATAGATGAAGAGGGAGTCACATATGAAATTCATTTAAGTAACGATATAGAATTTAAGAATCCTAAAATAGTTCCTTTGGACAAGCCAATGTATGCAATAGAGCGAGTTGATGAGTTTAAGTCAGATCTATTTTATAAAATTGTTATACTGGACAGCGAGAAAAGAAAGCTAGACATATCTAAAATATTTAAAATTAGTATTTCAGATGTAGATGTTTTATATGAAGATATCATGATTATTTATCCAAAAGATAAGTTAACTAAAGAGCTAAAGAGATCATTTTTCTGGATTCCAGAACTAAAAGATGCCACCTTGCTTATTTCAACTAGAAAAAATATGAAAGATGCAGAACAGTTTTTAGTTTCTGGTGATGGTATTAATTTTGACGATATTAAATATGATTTTAAATATGGGGTAACTTATTTTTGGACAATCCAAAAGGAAAACCATAAAAGTAACATGATAAATAAGTTTATCCTGGTACCAGGGGATATCAGTCTTATTCAGCCTTTTAATCAAGAGGTGGTTGGTAAAAATCTTGTTTTTCAATGGGTTGCTGACACAGGTTTTTCATACAAATTACTCATATCTAAAGATGATAATTTTAAAGATATTTTAGAAGAAATTGATACCGATAAACTAGAGCATCGGTATGTACTTAATGAGACAGGTAGATTTTTTTGGAAAGTTAAGCAGCTTGATAACGATAAAAAAGTAATTCAAGAATCTGATGTATCTTGGGTTGAGCGTAAAGAGGTACAAGGTAGCTTTGATATTAATCTAAGAAAAAATCTAGAATATTTTATTAAGCAAAATTTAGATAATGATAATAAGATAAAAGTAGATGAATGGAAATTAACTAGAATTCAAACAATAGGGAATAATCCTGTAACAGAGGATGATTTAAGATATTTATTAGATAATAAAAAGGATTTATTAAGGATTACACAATAATGAAAACACTGCAAAGCATTTTAATTTCTTTATTACTTTTCTCGATAATTACGGTAGCGCAAGAATCTAAAGAGCCAATTGCTTCAGTAACCATGTCATTTGGGGAGGTATATATAAAACACGTAGACAATAATGATTGGCAAATTACAAAAGTAGGAATGCATATTTATGAAGGCGATAAAATGAGAACAAAAGATACTGGTAAGGCAGAGGTTTTGTTTATTAATGGATCGATTGTTTTTCTTGGTAACGACACAGAGATGGAATTTTTAGAAAATGAAAAGGGTAAAAGTAATCAAAATTCATTGTTTTTATTTTTTGGATCAATTTGGAATCAAGTTACGGAAGGATCTGACTATAATATTGAAAGTGTTCATGCTTTAGCAACAGTAAGAGGAACGTACTTTAATGTTTCCATTAAGGACCTAATGGAGGTTTGGGTTAAAGAAGGGCGGGTAGATATTGAAAATCAATATGGAAAGGTTGAGGCTGAAGAAAATACGTATGTTAAAGTTAGTAAGGCAGTTGCACCTGTTTTAGAAGATGTTGATGAAGAAAGTTTTCCTGATGATATATCATTTGAAACAGATATTGCGATAGAGACCAATTTGGTTTCACAGGTTTTTAAAGAAGAGTGGAATTTGGTTACTGGAATTATTAGAGAAAAAGATAGTAATATGCTTTATACAGATCCAATAGAAATAACTATTACTGGATCTGATAATTTAGTGTTAAAAAAGAAAAAAAGAACAAAACCAAAACAAACAATTATGATTGAACCAAAAAATGGGAAATTTAAATTTTATATTTTAGCAAAAGAAGATAATGAAAGCTTTACAATTAGTTCAGCTAAGACAACATCACAAACACTTTATGTTGTTGCTAGTGATGAAGCTCAAAAAAAAGATGTGTTGATTGAATTTCGTAATAAAAAAGGACAAGTAAAGCGTATAAAAGCGACATTTGAAAAGCAAGAATGAGATTAGTTTTTTTTGTGTTTTTAGGACTGTTGAGCATTAGTGCTCCCTTGAAAGCACTTGATATACAGCATAACCCTCCTAGAGAATTTGCCAGTAACGAGCCGATTGTTTTACGATTAAAAATTACAGATTTGGCAGATTATGAAATTAAATGTTTTTATAAATTTAATGATGCAGAGGAATATTCAGTTGTTGAATTAGATAAAATAGGAAGAAGGTTATTTAAAACAGAGATTTTCCCTGAAGATGATGCAAATAATATTAAATATTATTTTTGGGTTTATAAAGATAATCAATTTCTACAAACACTACCAAAAAATAATGCAGTAAGTATCCCATTTTCAATTTTAAATACACGCTCAGAGTTAGCTTATTTTACAATCTTATCTCCCTTTATTACCAAACAAAAATTGCCTTATGAAAAACAAATGATGTTTGTTTTAAGAAATAACTTCCCTAATGCTGTTACATTTAAATCGGCTACGTTAAATAATGATGAACCTCTAAAAATTATTAGTAAAAAAAAGATATTAGTAAATTTGCAATCTTCATTTCCAATAAGGCAAGGAAAAAATAGGTTAGAGATTATAGGGTATTTAAAAGATGGAACGCAAATAAAGCAAAAGTTTGAGTTTGTAACAGGTAAAATTAAAAAAAAGAAACTTTACAAAAAGGAAACAGAAGTAAGATTAAATAATGTTTTTTATAAAACAAATAACAGTCAATCATTACAAGACGAGTCTGAGCTACTTTATTCAGTTAGACATAACTTAGAAACCAATTCATTTTTTTTAGATGCATATGGGTTGTATGATAACCGAGGATCTCAGTACACTCAGCCCTACTCAAGAATTAAAACAGATTTAATAGATAAAAAATTTCGTTGGAAAATAAAGGCTGGAGATATAGAAGAAAATTTTTCACCATTAACTGTTAATGGCCGACGATTTCGAGGAATTTATACAGATATTGATCTCCTAAAAGTTTTTAATATGAAGGAATCTCTATCCCTTCGATATATTAATGGTTTATCAAATCATGCTATTGATGTTAGTTCCCCAAATGTAACTATTCCAACTTATAAACAAGAAATTAAAGGGTATCAACTGCAGTTTTCAACCATGAAAATAAAATCATCACTACAATATTTAAAAATTTATGATAACCCTAGCTCTATTCAAGAAGAATCAAGGGAGCTTATTAGCCCAATAGAGAATCATGTAGCTGGAGCATTTTTGCAAATAAGGCCTACTCCATTAAGTTATATAGAAAATGAGTTTGTAATTGCAGCTTACTATTCTGATAACCAAGCAAGTCTCATTAGTATTGAGGAGTTAAGTGTTGATAGTAAATATAAGGATTTAATCAATAAATATTTACCTGTCAAATCAAGCCTAACGGGGGGGTATAGTAATCGCTTTACAATTCAGGTGCCTCTGCTTACAAGGCATAATATTTTAAAATTAGGTCATGACTATACTCATCCCAATTTTCATAATGATCTAAATTCATTTATTGAACCCGATAAGCAGGAGTTGAGTATCGAATTAACTCAAAAAATTTTTAATAGAAAATTAATGTTAAATTATGCATATGAGACAGAGCAAGATAATTTAACGAAATTATCCTCAGATACAAGCCATACAAATGCCTACAGAATTAATTCATTATATCGTACGAAGTCATTTGGATCACTAAGTACTACAGGAATGATTACCAGAAAAACCGAAACAGTAACAACGAGTAATGAAGACTTAGATAATCAGTTAAATTATATCATGATTGGTATGTCTGGAATTCCATTAAACTCAAAAATTGGAAAGGTTTACACAAATGTATCTTACTCGATAAGTGATTATTTAGACTACATTACAGCAATAAACAATTCTAAAAGTTATACATTGAATAGCAGTTTGAGTGCCAATACAAGAGATTATAAAGTAGCTTTTGGTTTAACTCAGTCAAAGACATCGAGCTCTCTATCTGGTATATCTCGTTATTTAACTGTTTTCACAAGAGTATCTCGCAATCTCTCAAAGAGTCTAAAGATAAATTCAAAACTTAAATTTACAATTGGAAAAAATAATAGCGATACAAATAAATTTAATTCTAGAAAAATTACAAATACATGGAATTTAATTTACAAGAAAAAAAAGCTGAAATTCTTTAAAGAAAGTTATACTCAACTTGGCTTAGAGTTAGTATATATGACAGATGATTTAAATGCAGATCAAGAGTCATCAAATTTTAAAGAGGGCTATACAACATTTTCGATAACAAATAAGTTCTAGATCTAGGAAGGCTCTGTAAGCGTAACATCTATAACTTCATATATTGGATATGTTTTTTCTTTGCCCTTTATAGAAATTTCACCCAGTGGTTTAACGGTACAGATGTCTGAAACAAGTTTATAGGTAGCATCAGAAATAATAAAACGACATACATGATTATCTACAGAAAAATCTCTAGTAATTGCTTCTAATCTTGCGGCATAGTTAACATCATCACCAATAACCGTAAAGTCTTTATGCATTGAAGAACCAATATTACCTACAATGACATGTCCCGTATTAATACCCATGCCAATATCAAATTTAGGTTTTTCCTCTTTTTCCCATTTTTGTTGTAGGGTTTTTAAAATGCTTAATTGTTCCCAAGCACATTGAACAGCAAGTTTTGCATGGTTGTCTTGATCAAGCGGTGCTCCCCAAATTGCCATGATTTCATCACCAACATATTTATCAAGTGTTCCTTTCCATTTAAATATACATAATGTCATAGCATCTAAATACTCATTGAGTTGCGAAACAATAAGTTCAGGAGGGTTATTCTCGGATAAGGATGTAAATGAACGTATATCAGAAAAAAAGATTGTAATTTCTTTTTTTTCACCGCCTAAGCGTAGTGCTGTTGGAGACATAATGAGTTTATTAACAACTTCAGGAGATACATATTGACTAAAAATATTTCGAATATATGTTTTTTCTTTTTCCTCAAAAATTAATTTAAAGATAATAGATCCTAGAAATGAAAATAAAATAATGATAATAAAAATTGCCCAAGGCATAATAGTAAATGTCTGAGTGAACATAATCATGACGATTAATGAGTAAATAGCTAGTATAGAGGAAACGGATAAAAAACTAATAAGTCCATTTACTCTCAGCACAATATAGATTGTTAAAAAGGAAAGAAAAAATAATAGTAAGTAAATGATAATCGGGTTTAACTCTTTAATATGCAAGTCTTCTAAGCATGTAAGAATAGTATGCGCATGAATATCGATCCCTGGAATAAGTCCTAGTGGCGTAAAATAAAGATCATTCAAACTTGGATCTGATGCCCCAATTAAAACAATTTTATCCTTAAATATTTCTGGGTTTGGAACACGGTCTTCAAGCACTAAAAAAAATGGTATACGAGAAAATCCGTTAGATTTTGAAAAATTAATATAAAATAATTTGGACTTTTCTACATGAGAAGGATAAGTGATGTTTGGATATTGACTGGTATATAGCGATGTTATTAAAAAATCAAATGATATTGGAGACTGTGTTTGATTTGATTTTAAAGTGGTGTAAGATTTTCGAATAATCCCATCTTGATCAAAAGGGAAATTAACAAAACCATAATGGCTATGGTTAGCAAAAATAGAAATTGGATTTGACCATAACTCTAACTCATAATGGTCTTTTTTTTCGATATATTTTCGACTTGCAAGAACAACATTATTATAATTTTTTAAAGCTTCTGAAAATAAAATATCTTCATTATTATCTAAGCTTTTAGCATCAAATAAAACATCAACACCAATAACAGATGCCCCATGTTTATTGATATTGGTGATAGCATCACCCCAAAAACTTCGAGGCCATGGCCACAAGGATAGTTTGTTAATTGAAGAGGCATC
>MDSY01110085.1_pt1 | contig 14363 bp, 11 predicted proteins | sample 811131 | NCBI WGS metagenome assembly MDSY01 (sample SAMN05326643, study PRJNA326480) | marine metagenome | isolation source: seawater | place: Atlantic Ocean: South West | collected 2010 | reverse complement strand
ACTTGGATGAAATCGAATGATGCGCTAGAATCGAATGATGCGCTAGAATCGAATGATGCGCTAGAATCGAATGATGCGCAGGAGCGTCCTGCCAAACAAGAAGAGAAAACAGATGACGACGACCAAAAGAACTTTAATAAATTAGCGAATTATCCAAGTTTTCAACGTTTGGAATATACCGATCAAAAAGTGTTGGTTGATAAGATAACCGAACTCTTTAAGAAAGGTTCTGACGAGCGTTGGTTAGTGAGCGAGGATGAAATCAAGATTGGCAAGAAAATTGGGGAAGGGAGTAATTCGGTGATACATGATTGTCAGTGGCGAGGATTGAACATCGTAGTGAAAATGACAAAAACGAATAAACTGGATTTGCTCAACGTGCTACTCAAAGAGATTGATGTTTGGTCGGGACTCAGACATCCGAATCTTGTCCAGTTTCTAGGCTTCAGCTACAGTTTCAAAAATCACGAGTTTATGATTCTCATGGAGAAGATTGATGGGGTAAATCTCCGCGAGTTAGTCGAGAGAAAGATGAGCAATATCTCCAATCATCAAAAATATCATATTTGTATGCAACTGATTAACGTGATTAAATTTCTCCACTCGTGCAAACCAGCAGTGATATACCGCGATCTGAAACCAGAAAACATAATGATCGATAAATTTTACAATGTGAAACTGACCGATTTTGGACTGAGTCGGTTTATGCCCGAGACCGAACCATACAAGATGACGGGGACGACGGGGACAATACGTTACATGGCACCAGAAGTTTATTTTGGTCAGTATTACGACCTGAGTGCCGACGTTTACAGTCTTGGTCTTATCATATACTATGTGTTCTCGGGAAGCCGCCCTTTCCTGGATTACAATACCCAAACAATTGGGACATATTTTACGAACCCAGACCTCTTATTTTCCACGAAACTCGTGAAGGACCGAAGGGTACGCTCTATTATTAATAACTGTATTGAGAAGGACTATAAGGAACGTTGGGACATAAATGCCCTGTGGTCTAGTTTTATGGATGCAATGTGCGGCGGGAACCAAAACGGATGTATGTTATCATAAGACAGATGAAAGTGATGCGAGGGATGGCACTATATTTTGAATGCGTCGAGTGGATCGGTTCTGTTTGTCGGTGTCGCGGAATCATTTTGTTGTTCGCCGACAAATTTCGGAAGGTTTTGAGAGACGATAGTCATCAGGGTCTCGCCTGCTTCCACAATCTTCTGGTAACCGGCCTCCGTCTCCACAATGGTATTGTTCAATTGGACGAGTTCACTCTCCGATTTACTCAGTGAATTCGTGAGGGTCTCGATGCGCTCCTCCATAGCGGTCATTCGCTCAGTAAGCGTTTGTATTTCCGTCGTCTCGCCGGTGATTTTTGATTGAATTTCCTTTTTCCTTCCGTTGAGTTGCTCAATAGCATTATTCAGCGCGGTCGCAATCTCCATTATAAAATACGAAAAGGTAATTTCACTATGGTTTAAACGATTCGTGTAAAAATATTCATAGATAACATATGAGCGAAGATGATTGTGAACTCGTGCGTGAACTCGTAGGTGAATGCGAAGGCAGATGTGTTGTGAATGTTGATGCTAAAGATGTTCGGATGAAGAGCGAAATCAAAATAATCGAACTTTATGATGTGGGTAATCATGACGCTATCAATGATGACGCTATCAATGATGACGCTATCAATGGTGACGCTATCAATGATGATGCCATTACGAGCGACCGAAATAAGTTGGTTGAAAAGGTGTGTGTCATTTGTTTAGAGGTGTATGATGGTGAAAAGCGTGCGTGCGTTCCACATTCCAAACATATTGTTGCAAAATGCGATTGTGCGTATTTTGTTCACTCATCTTGTTTTCAAAAGTGGATTCAGACACGTCGAACCAATTCGGTCAATTGTCTGGTTTGTTCTAGCGAAGGCGTGCTTGTATTGAGTTATGTGGAGGGAATAAGCATTGTGTTGAAAAGCAGAAGATGCCGCAACCTTTTGGTTTCTATGACACGAATGTTTTGTTGGGGATGCGTCTTGATGTTGCTTTGGGAAATAAGTTGTTTTATTGAGAATAGAGAAAATGATTTCTATGGCAATGGGCGGTACTACGAAGACGATGTTTACGAAAAAAACGTATATGAAGACGATATTGGTGCCTCAAATGCTCGCCCTCAAGAAGGGGGAGGATTTTTGATATAGTTCACAATATTTTCAACGGGTTAAAACAAAACAAAACAAAACAAAACAGAATAAAATAAAATAAAATAATAAAGATGATTCAATGATTTAAGTTATATGGCAGCAACAAATAACTTAAACCAATCTGATACAAAACACATCGCGCTTTTGATACCAAGCACATCGCGTGGACGTGACAATTGGAGTTCGATCAAAGATACATACCTGATGAATATGAGCGTCAAAACGTTCTTATTGACGCAAAATAAGGAACATAGATATACTTTCTACATAGGGTGCGATGCGGACGACCGTATTTTGGCACAACCTACACAACAAGACGAGTTGCGTCGTTTTTCAGACGTATTCAAGAATGTAGATTTCAAATTCATTCATTACACAAACATTCAAAAGGGTCACCTTACTAAAATGTGGAATGTATTGTTCAAGCAGTCATACGACGATGGCTGTGATTACTTTTATCAATGCGGAGATGATATTGTATTTCTAACAAGCGGTTGGGTAAACGATTGCATCCAAGTGTTGGAACAGCATGATGATATCGGGCTGGCTGGACCAATCAACAACAATTCTACCATTTTGACACAAGCGTTTGTATCACGAAAACATATGGATATATTCGGTTGGTTTTTCCCAGAGGAAATCATCAACTGGTGTTGTGACGATTGGTACAACCATGTATATCGACCGAATCATTTTTATCCTTTACACCAACACTTTTGTAGCAATGAAGGGGGGCAACCTCGTTATGTGATTAATAATGATGTATTTTACAATCACGACGGTGTAAATAAGACGCGCAAGTTGAGAGAAAACGCTGCTAATTTTGCTGCAAAACACAAATTACTCATTGAACGTTTTATTAAAAACAAATCTTAATACGAGTTCCACATTTTTCTGCTATTTTACATAAATCTGTCGTGATATTATTCATATTAATTATAAGTTGTAATAGTATTTAAAATATTATATATTATATATTATATAAAATGAACGAATTTTGGTGTGAAAAAGGACACTTTAATGAAGATCAAGCAAATCTATTTAAAAACTTGCTTGACGAATATAAACCAGAATATGTTCTAGAAACGGGTTTCTGTACAGGTCGTTCTGCATCTACTGTATTAATAAACACGAAAAATCTGAAAAAAATGATAAGTATTGATATAACTTTTGATGGCTATGTAAAACCAGAGGGAAGAAAATATAAAAATTTATTAGAAAATAATTTTGCAAACTTTTCTGCGATAGAAAATAGTTCTCAGAACATATTGAATGATAAATTTTTCAAAAAAGAGTTTCCTTTTGGTGTTGACTGGTTTACTGTTGATGGAGACCATTCTTATCATGGTTGTTTATTTGATTTAAGAGCCGCAGTCAATTATATCAATAAAAATGGTATAATAATAATAGATGATTATGAAAGTGGTCCACCAAATGGTTGCAGTATTCCAGAAGTTACAAGAGCTTGCGATGATTTTTATAAAGAAAATCAATATTTAGAAAAAACAAAATGGAATTTTAAAGGAAAAGGATTTTGTATATTAAAAAAACCTTAAAAATCGAACATTCGGACGTTTCAAATGTTTAAAGGTCAAATAGAAGCCGAATCTTAATATACCTGAATTAATAATAAAGAAATATGAATTGATTTGCGATTAATCCAGTTCTACAATTGGGAAAAATCTCTCTTCTTCTTTATATTGTGTACCATAATGGTTAAGTATAGAAAATGCTCTGTTATGTCTATAACCAAACTTATAATAACCATAAACGCTTAGGTTTAATTCTGGCATGATAACAAATATAATCATGGCGTGAACATTAGCATCCATCCATCCTCTTTGTAATATTCCACCATGGTCTTCTATTTTATTGATATAATCATCTATTATAGAATGTTTCCATAGACTTAATTTACAACAATGAAAATTATTGTATGGAGCAAACCCATTATAATTATTATTAGAGTCAACAATGCCCATATTTTTACAACGATTTATTATGTTCATCACATTCATTCCCTTATTTTTACAATAATTAATTGTAAAATTAAATAACTCTTTTTGATCTTGGCTTTCACGAAATATTGACCTAAAAACATAATCGTGTTTGGTTACTTCTTCCATAAAGTTATTTTGAGATATAAATGGTTGAATTAAAAATGAATCGTCGTCAAAACGGATATATCCATCATATTTTTGTAGAGCAGCATGTTTTTGCATCTCACCGCTAAAAAAACGACACATCATTAAATATCCTTTGGGTCTGAAACAAATATCCTTAGGGTTTTTATTGTTTTTTTTCACGCAAACACATTTACCATCTGATAAATTACTAGTTTTACAAGATTTTTGTTTGAATACTAAATCATCTCTAATCATATCTATTTTTTCAAAAACTATATTATCATATATTTTTTTCATATTGTCGATTTCCTTATCGGTAAAATCTTCATGAAAAATAACCACAGGCAATTTTAAATGAGTTGTAACATTTTTAAGAGACATATTCATCATATCTATTCTTTTCTCTCCGGTAGACAGAGTTGCATTATATCCATCCAACGGGCTAGCTAAATAAACTATACAGTAATTCATTTATACCTAGGTATATTAAAAATATAGTTTTTAAACATTAATTTAGTATTATATCATTAAAACTCTTTATAAATAAATATTTATCTATATTATCATATTTTTGTTTATCAAATGTATAATTATCTAATAATTCTTTCGTTACGTCTTTAAAAGTTTCTACTATTACACAAGGAAATTTATTATATAAATCATATAAACCATTTTTTTCAACTACTGGTATTGACCCCATCAATAAGATTTCCCAAAAACGATGTGTATCTGTACCTGCTCCTCTTGGAGATAATACAAATTTATATTTATTAATAGTTTTCATATAATTATCAAAATTCATTTTATCTGCAAAATATACAAAATCTTTATTTTTAAAGTAATCTATTACTGTATTTCTAGTGTTATGTGTATTACCCAAATATGTTATAAGGAGTTTATCATCTTTGTCTTCTATTTTTATTCTGTTTGTATAATTCTCTTGTAGTAATAATTGGTCTCCACCTTCGCCTGTATCTGCAGGACCACCACGCCTTCTTTCTGGTTCTTCAAACCCAATGGGTATTTTCACTACTTTCGGATGTTCAAAACATATATTACATCCTATCCATTTTATAATTTTATCTTCGTTTAAAAATCGCTTATAATCAATATTTACATCTAACCCTGCTACTCCTGTTAATAATATAAATTTATTGGGGATTTGTTTGTATATATAGTTAAAAAACTGAGGTAATAAATCTGTTTTAACAAATATTATATCATTTTCCTGTATATTGTTAATATTAAATGGAGGATAATTATGTTTTGGTGTTATTCCCCAACATGTATATTTATCCTTAGGAAAATCTATTACATGTTTTGCTAATAATGGTATATAATCATAAAATATAAAGGTTTCTCTATGAAATGAAATACAAACCGTTTTAAGACCTCCATTACTTATATGTAAAACTTTTTCAATATCCATCATAAACCCATTGCGTTGTAGAATATTATAAAATGTATTAGGTGATATTATCCAATTTGGTGAAGGTTTATTCATACCAGACCACATTTTTTCTTGATATCTATCTTTTTCTATATTATCTAATATTAGACATCTTGTTAGTAATATATTATTAGTTATATCCTTTAAAATATTTAATATTTTTTGTGGTTCTTTTAACATACCTAATGTAGAATCAAAATAAATTAAATAATCTGAATAATCTTTTAAATCATTAATAGTAATATTATCTAAATCCACATGAATAGTCTTTATATTTTTATCTTCTATATTATTCGCAATATCAAGTAAATATTTATTACAATCCATACCTACATAAAAAAAATCTTTTATATAGTCCTCTTTTAAATTTAAATAAAATCTTGCATTTCCACAACCCATATCTAATACTTTTAAATTTTCAGAAATATTTCTATTTAAATAATCTATTATTGGTATTATATGACCTCCATTATCCTTTATAATAGTATTATATAAATGTGCTTCAACTACACCTTCTTGTGACCACTCTGGCATATATATTTATTTGATAAATATATTTAAACTGAAAATTATACATTAATTATATTATGGAATATAAGTTGTGTGAAAAAACATATGGACAAGAAGAAATAGATGCTATAACCGACGTTTTAAATTCAGATAAATGGACAATGGGTCCTTATGTTGAAAAATTTGAAAAAGATTTTTGTAAAAAATTTAATTTTGATTATGCTGTTATGGTTAATTCTGGTTCGTCTGCCAATTTATTAGCAATGACGGCATTGTGTAATACTAAGAGAGATAAATTTCTTAAACCAGGCGATGAAGTTCTTGTTCCTGCTGTTTGTTGGTCCACTAGTGTTTACCCAATAATACAAAACAATTTGAAACCTATATTTATTGATAGTAGCAAAGATACACTTAACATTACTGCCGAGGATATTAATAAATATCCTAATGCAAAAGGAATAGTTCTTGTACATATACTTGGAAATTCAACAGATATGGATGTTGCAATGAAATTAGCAAATGATAGAGGATTGATTGTTATGGAGGATACTTGTGAATCTTTAACTAGCAAATTCAATGGGAAATTTTTAGGTAGTTTCGGAGACATGGGTACTTTTTCATTTTATTTTTCGCATCATATGACAACAATTGAGGGAGGTATGATTATATGTAAAACTGAGTTTGATTACAATTTATTAAAATGTATTAGATCACATGGTTGGACAAGATACGGTAATAATACTTTAAATAATGTTAATAATGTTAATAATAAGTTTTGTTTCGTAGAATTAGGATATAATCTTAGACCTATGGAATTTCAAGGTGCTATGGGTTCTGTTCAATTAAATTATATAGATAAAAGAAATAAAATACGTAAAACTAATTATAACAATATTACTAAAAGTATAACTAATTATCATAAAAATAATAATATAATGAAATTTCCTGTTACAACACCAGGATGTGAATCAAATTGGTTCTGTATACCTATATTATTAAATATAGATTTTGCATATTGTTTGAATGATTTCATGAAATATCTGGACGACAATTTAATTGAAAATAGACCAATAGTAACCGGGAATTTTACAAGACAACCTGTTATGAAAGAAATTGATAAAAATATTAATCCTGAATTGTACACAGGTGCTGAGATAATACATAAAACTGGCTTATATATTAGTTCTCCTACTCATAAAATATATACAGATTGTGAAATAAATACGCTAGTAGATATATTGTTTAATTTTAAAGAATTTAATAAACCTATTCTTTTTTTTAATAAGCCATATTGCATAAATAAGGCAATTCCGTATGTAACCGATGCAATTGAATCTACGTGGATATCGATGGATGGAAAATATATAGAAAAATCACAAAATGAGTTAAAAAGCATAACTGGATGTAATTATATAATTTTAACACTAACAGGAAGTGCTGCCATATTATGTATGGCAAAATGTTTGAAATATAAGTATCCGAATTGTAAAAAAATATACATCCCTAACAATACATTTATGGCCGGAATGAATATTTTATTACATGAATTTTCAAGAGAAAATATCGAACTTTTAGATGTAGATATTAATACCCTTAATATAGAAAATATTGAGAATTTAGAAAAAAACTCTGCATTATTTGTAGTGCATAATGTAGGTGGAATAACTAATATTCCAAAACTCAAGCGTCAAAGACCCGATATATATATATTTGAGGATAATTCGGAAGGATATTTGGGTTTTTATGAAAATATGCCAACAGGTTCAGCAGGTATAGCATCGGTTTTATCATTTAATATGAATAAGAATTTTACTACAGGTCAAGGTGGAGCATTTTGCACAAACGATAAAGAACTGTATGAATATATATATTCATATACAAGACAAGGATTTACAGATCAAAAATTTCACCATAAACAATTAGGAACTAATTTACGAATGTCTAATATTACAGCAGCAGTATTATTATCTCAAATCGAACAAAAAGATGATATTATTAAAGATAAAAAACAAATATATTACAATTACAAAAAATACATAGCATTGACTAATTCAAAATTAAAAATACAGATCACTGATAAAAATACCGAATCTTCTTATTGGTCGTTTGCTTTCAGAATTGATAACAATAAAAGTTACTCTTATATAGAAAATGAATTAAAAAAATATAATATTGATACAAGACCTATGTTTTTACCAATTCAAGAGTTCGAACATTTAAAAGATATTAAACATAATGAAATTACTAATTCGGTAAAAATTCATAACGAATATATATTATTACCATTTAATAATGTAAACGAAAATATAATTAAATATATTGTTGATTGTGTTAATAAAATAATTTAATTAATTTTAAAATAATGTTTGCTATATTTAAAATAGTATTGTTATGTTAAAATAATATAAATATTAAAATCATTTATATTATTATGAGTGATTTACATAATAACATATTAATAGAAACCTCAATATCAGATGCATTAGATAGATTATCTATCTTACATATAAAATCTATTAAAATAACTGATGACAATAAATTACAAAATATAGATTATGAGATGGAACTATTGAATAATAAATTAAAAAAACATATATCAAAGGTATTATTTTTTTATAATACATTGATAAACATTAATACAAAGATATGGGAACTTTTAGATGAAGCAAAATATCAAAATAATCATCCTGCAAAGAGATTAGAGTTATTTTTAGAACAAGAGGATTATAATGAAAGAAGATTTAGAGTAAAATCCAAAATAGATGCTATATTGGAATCAAATATCAAAGAACAAAAGGGTTACAAACACAAAAAGGCAATGGTTCTCGGTCACCTTGGTATGGGTGATCAGTTTTATATTGTAGGTATGATTAGATACTTAGCTACTATATACGACGAGGTTTTGGTTGTATGTAAAGATAATACTCAAAATAATATTAAACAGATGTATTCGGATGATATTACCATAAAGATATTGAGTGTACCCGATGATAATTCTATTTCTCCCGCTTATGGTGTTCCTATACAGAAGTTTAATGAAATATTTAATGGTTATCGAAAATATTTATTAGGATTTCACCAGCATGGTATTCGTAATAATTCTTATGGTCAAGGTAAAATAATTTATGATTTACCTTTTTCGTTTTATGACGATGTTCAAATAAATTATCAAATTTTTTGGGATTACTTTCACGTTAACAAAACTGAAAATAGTTTAACACTATATAATTCAATTAAAGATAATAACATAAGTAAATATATCTTCGTACACAATACATCATCTATTGGAGAAGTTTTTTCGTTGGATTTTGTAATAGATAAATTTAATATAGATATTGATAACGTTCTAATTGTAAACCCGTCTGTTTCAATGTATGAATCTAGAAATAACAATAACGATATTAGCAATAATAGTGTCGATAGTGATATAAGCAACAATAGTATACATCACAATAATAAATATTATAATATAGCAAAATCTTTTTTAGATTTGCCAATTTTAGATTATATTGATTTAATTGAAAATGCTGATATTGTTATTATGTCCGACAGTTCTTTTTTAGCTATGGCACAACATCTAGAAATAAAAACAGATAAATGTTATATGTATTGTAGAACGGGTGAAAGTTATAATTATACATATGACCATATTTGGTCGGATAAATATAGATGTAGGTCTACGCCAAATAAATATAAACAGTTCTTTCAAATTAATTAATCTATATTATAAGCTACTTAAATTAATATATATAATTTAAATAATATGTATAAAATTAATCCTAATAATAATCAAAGTGAATGGTATTTTGATATGAATAAATTTATTAAACCCTTTTCTAATATATGTAGAACTTATGATATTAACCCTAATAATGTTTTATTTTATTCACAACAAGATGAAGATAAATATATTTTACAATATATATTAAAAGAAAAAATTAATGATGGAACTTTTATCGAAATCGGTGGTTGTGATGGTGTGTTATATTCTAATACTAAAACGTTAGAAGACTATTTTGGTTTTAATAAAGGTATTATTATTGAACCTATTAAACAGTTTTATGATAAATTAGTTTTAAATAGACCTAATTGTTTTAATTTTAATTGTGCTGTGTCTGATAGTAATAATGAATATGTTGAATTTTGCGGAATTGACCCATGTGCTGGTATAACTAGTCATCTAACATCTAATGAACTATCTAAAAATAATAATAAATATAACATAGTAAACAAAAAAATGAAAGATATTATTAATGAAACAAAATTAAATTATATTGATATATTTTCTATTGATGTCGAAGGATCTGAACTAGAAATATTAAAATCAATTGACTTTAATATACCTATTTTCTGTATTATTATTGAAGCGGACTCTGACTATCCTGATAAAAATAATGAATTTGGTAATTATTTAAAATCTAAAGGATTTACTTTTAAAGAACGGCAAAGAGGTAATGAAATATGGTTAAATCATAATTATTTTAGAAAACATTTATTTAATATTGATTATTAAAATAAATTATTATATTTTATTTTATTTTATTTTATTTTACATGTTACTTCTGTGATGATTTATAATTACACCATAATTTCCTGGTGCTTTACTTACACCGTTATTACCTTCAAAATTCCATTGACAAGGGTCACGCATGCAAGGAATATTATATTTCTTTGTTAGTAAACTAAATATGCTTTGATCGTGCCTATGTTCTTTAAAAATATCATAATTATTGGCAACACTTGAGTTATCAGTAATGTTATGTTCGATAGTAGATAAATTCAAATACTCTTCATAAAATTTCAATGTGAATTGTGTCTTTCTAATTACTTGATACGACGCCATTCGTTGAAACGTGTCAGTATATTCGGGTTTATCAAGTCCCATTGTTATAAATAAATCCCTCTTGGTCCACTTCTTTTCAATTTGAATAATTTCAAAACATCCTATATCTGTCTTTAATGAATCCATTAACTCAATAACTGGTAAGAAAGATTTCAAGAATGTAACGCCAGAATCACTGTATATTAAAATTTCATCATAGTTAACTCTTTCCTTTAAATATTTTAATATTAAATAAGGCTTCCACAACCAATAACCAGCACCTCTTTTTTGTTGTAATATGTGAGAGTGTTTATCTTTAAAGTGACTGTCTATATCATTAGGTCCAAGACAAAATACTCTGTCTATGTCTCCATTCATCAACGCAGATATTTTATTATTATGTTGACTTTCATAATGTGATTTATTTGCATAATTTATTAGTGTGATACCATTCTTTTTTATTGTTTTTGTGTTAATAAGGTCTGTCCAATATTTCAGTTCCAATTTTTCCATATTGTATTTATTTTCTTCTTTATTCTTCATTACTTCGTCATATTTTCTCTCTAAGAACTCCTTTGTAATCTCACTCCAATCCTTCACAACCACTACAGGAAGTCCTTCATACAGCTCATCTATCTTTGAAGATATCACGATTGGGATGCATCCTATGTATAGAGCTTCCCACGTTCTATGACAATCCATACCAGCACCTGGTGGAGACAGCACAAACTTATATTGCGACATGACATCATAACATTTTGGATTTGTAACGTTGATTCGGAGTTTTCCTTCAATATGACTGGGTCTCCAATACTCAGTTTGGTTAGGAATAAATCCCAATACATCACAAAACCCTTTCCACTCTGTGTTTGCTTTTTGAATCAAAGCTCCGCGAACTGAGTTAGTGTTGGGTGAATAATTCACACATAGTAGTTTGTCATGTAGATTCGTGGCTTTATTTTGTTCTAACCAGCGAAACAATACGTCATGTTGGCGGTCATAGTTCAATCCTATCGGTATTGTAGATACCTTTGGGTGGTTCAGTGGTTTGTTCCAGCAATATATGTGTTTTATCAATGGGTGAGATGCCATTTCTTGTGTTAGAATGAAATCATCGGTTTCAATAATAATCAAAATAATTTTTTCGTTGAATTTTGGTAAAAAATCATTGTAGAATTTAGAAATGATTTGATTATACCCTGTTAAGCATGCAATCGCAGTATTGAATGAAAATTTTGTATGGTTCACTTTCTTGCGTGTGATGAGCAAACCGCCACTTTCATCGACAAAATCAACAATTCCATCTTCAGTAATCATTATAATTGTGTTTACAACATTACTTTTATATGATATATCATTTCTATAAGATATCATATTATTTCATTTCTATAAGATTCACTAATATTACATAATTTTTATATTTTTGTATATACACAGCAACAACGCTGCCACAACAAAATAAACACATCCAAATATATTCCATGTGTCTCGTTTTTACAAAAAAACACAGACCCAATCCTTCATTTTGAAAAACAGAAAAAAAACACTAAATTTCCATTTTTGAAAAATAGGTTTCAAACCTCTGTAAAAAGTGACAAAAAAAGTGACTTTACCTACATTATGTAGGGAAAACCCGCAAAATTTTGAAGCAACCTATGTAGGGACCTTATGTAGTGCCGAAAAAAGGGCACTATGCCACCCAAAAAACAACCTAAAAATATTTTCTGTGTTTAGGGTATATGGATGACGCGGAGGACAAGAAAACTAGCAAAAAGAAGCACGAGATTTTTGCTTGCGAATTGTGTGACTATAAAACATCACGAAGGAGTAACTACAACAACCACATTTTAACACTGAAACATAAAAGGATGACGCAGGATGACAAAAAGAAGCAAAAAGAAGCAGATTTTCATTGTGAGTGTGGAAAATCCTACGTATATCGGCAAGGTTTGTACAAGCACAAGATAAAATGTGCCTACATACCTGAAGAGGGCGTGTGTAATAAAATAATCGCAAAACCCGATTCTCTAGAGGAGCTTTCGAAGACCGACCTTCTCAACATGGTCCATGAGCAAAACAAGATCATTCGGGACATTATTCCTAAAATAGGGAATACGACAAACAATATTAACAATGTTCGCAACAACAATTTCAACATTCAGGTGTTTCTGGACGAGAATTGTAAAGACGCGATGACGCTCAAGAATTTTGCCACCGAGTTCCAGATGACCATCGAAGACATTTTGAAGTACAAGCAGGGGAAGCAATGCGGCGTTTCGAATCTCCTCATACAGAACCTCAAACCCATTCCGGTGATCCAGCGACCGATTCACTGCACGGATGTGAAGAAACGGACATGGATGATCAAAGATGATGATGGGTGGAAGAGAGATAACGGAAAGAAGGTGATAAAAGTCACCGAGTATGAAGTGAGCAAGCGGTTCCATGAATTGTGGGAAACCGCCTACCCAGAGTGGCAGGATAGCGAGCGTCTTACCGATACATATTTGGAAATCGTGCGGTGCATTACATGCGAGTCGTCCGAAAAGGAAATAGAGAAAATACTCAAGAACATCGGTCCTGAGTATAAACTGAGTGCGGCAGATGTGAAGAGGGCGTTGGTGGAGTCAGATTAATTCGGGGATGCGTTCGGCGTGCGCGTATTCCACATTTGCCAACTCCAACGCTGCCATTCCGGTGACAGGATAAGGACGTGTGAGAAATATGCATCCCAATTCCGTCTTGGGGGTAACACGTTGGAGCAAGAGCTCTTCGTGGAGTTCGCGCCATGTATCATTCTTCAATAGAATAATCGCGTCAAGCACAATCTTTGAGATTAATTCTTTTGGCAATCCCGAAAACATGATGTTTCTTTCTTTTATTGTATTTGATATTAAGTATTTCGATTTGCTACTTAATATCCAATTTATCCTCTAAAAATGGTTTCTTTATGATATATTTTTTACAGCTCTAGACTGACGACATTCCTATCGCTCTTCTGTCTGCGTTTGGAACGCGAGGGTTGCTTGGCGTCGGAGATTTCCTTCAAGTCTTGGATGCTGATGGTGCTGCTGTCTTTTTTCTCGTTGGACGCACCGATGTCGATAGTCTTGGTCTTCAATCCTGAAAGAAGGTCCGATATGTCCGACGGACCCTTCATCTCCGGACGCTGCGAGTTCGTGCTTCGAGTGGGCGGTTCCGGACCCACGCTACCGAAGTTCTCGCTTATGTTGATACCATCGT
>MDSY01140344.1_pt1 | contig 14368 bp, 6 predicted proteins | sample 811131 | NCBI WGS metagenome assembly MDSY01 (sample SAMN05326643, study PRJNA326480) | marine metagenome | isolation source: seawater | place: Atlantic Ocean: South West | collected 2010 | reverse complement strand
TTTCCAACTTCAACTCTTAAATCTGTTCCAGCATTCCAATTTTGAGTTCTTAAAGCACATGTGTTAACATTACCAGTTACAGCAGATCCAATTTTTTTATTAACGTGAATTATAATTTTCTTGCCACTCGTATTAGTTGGTTTTTCACCTGGTCCTATAACAGTAAAATTTCCAGATGGATTAGTCTGATTGTACCTGTCAGTCTTTGCACGTACTCGGTTGGCATCAGTTGAATGACAATCAATTATGACATTCAATCTCGCATTGTAAAAATCACTAAAAGATATTGTTTGATTATCAACTGGAATTTGTCTATCTTGTAAAATACCACATTTATCCCGATCTAAAGAAACTTCTGTCAATCCCCCAATATTTAAATTTTGCATTCTATATGCACCAAGAGAACTTCCGGTGCTTTCACCAAATTCGTTTCTGATGTCAGAAAATGATATTGAATTTGTTGGTGGGTTACCCACTGCTGCGTTTATTGCCATTAGGTTGTTGTTGCAATGCCTACCCAAGTTGATACTCCTACTATATATACTTCTAATCTATCACTGGTGGAATTATAGATAACACTTCCACCCTCTGGTTCTTGTATAAGTTCTCTTTCATCTGTTGTAACACGAGGCATGATTAAAAATCTGTCATTATATGTTTGACCACAAAGTTTAAAATCAGCACCAGATGAAGGATTTGTTGTTCCTACTCCTACATTTCTAAATGAGGCAGTCTGTGTTGACGCATCAAGTGCAACACCCCCTGCTTGGGTGTATGATGATCCATTCATGTTAATGTAATTAAACGTCGATAGACCAGCCGTTGCGTTAACGTTTCCAGTTAAATCTCCTGTGACATCACCAATTACATCTGCCGATAAAGCAGTATTTAATGTCAGAGTTCCAGTTGGAATGTTTAGATTCCCATCAAATATTGTATTTGCAGAAACATGGAAGTCACCCTCAACAAACGTATTACCCAAAATTGATGTAATACCAACAACTCTTAATGTCTGTTCAGGTTCTGTTACACCTATTCCAAGACGACCTGTGTGTGTCAATGTCATAAGTCGTGCATTATTTGAACCTTTGTGCCAATAAAAATCACCAGTGTTAAGTCCAATATTACCTGCATCTAGATAGAAATTAACATTTCCACTATCATTATTAAGAATATCAAATGATCTTCTAGAACTGTATGGATATTCTAAACTTTCATTACCATATTTTATTGTTCCAGAAAATGTTGATAAACCTGATGTTCCACCAGATAAACTTAAAAAATCTATTTGATTATATACAGAGGCTCCAGTAGAGACAGTTGCAAATTGTAAAATAGCATCATGATATAGATCTACTCCTCTGTTTGCAGTGGCTACAATGGCATTTTCTTCATTTGTCTGAATCGTTACTGAGTTCGATTGGTTTGTGTATATTAAAAGATCTCTTTCTTTACTTAATATTCTAGATGTATTGTCAGATGATTGATGATAAATTTGTAGATCGTCACTAGCACCAAAATTAAGTTTTGAATCATCTGCAAAAGTTGCAATGCCAGTGAGGTTTATATATTTTGTATCCAAACCATTCCCTAAATATAAATCTTTCCATCTTCTATCTGCCTGTCCAAGATCTTTTGTGCTATTTCCAACTGGATCTAAATCTTGACCTACCCTTGCTTTAATATTAATCGTATCTGTATCATTATCACCTAAATCTACATCACCCTGTGCGTCTAATTTTCCTACAAATGTTGATATACCACCCACCTTTAAGTCAGTGGTATCTAGTTGATTATAAATTGTGACACCTATTCCTGATGTGGAAAATCGTTTAGAGTCATTAAAATATAAAGCTACATTTCCATCCTGTGATCCTGTTAGTATTGCTTCATCATTGTGACCTCTAACATAAAAAATATTTGTTTTTGCTATTAAATCACCACTGCCATTATCCTCTATATAACTATGACTTCCATCATGATATATGGATAAATCTTCATTATTTCCAAATATTGCTTTAACATTAGAACGAAAATATACACTTCCTACCCCAACTGTACCACCTATTGATACAGAAGTGCCTATACTTACATCACCATCAACATCTAAATTGTTTTTAAATGTTGATAGACCAGAAAATACAGAATGAGTTGTAACTGTTAAAATACCTGTAGTTACTATTCCACTAACTAATATATTACCATTTGTGACTGCAACTCCAACAGATGAGTTTGGATCTGATCCTATTTGTAAATCAAATATTGGATTATCTGTCTTTATTCCAATTTTTGCTGTAGTGGATAAAGATCCTGCCTGTTGAACAAATCCATCTGTAGCAATCGCAACTATACCATTTAAACTTCCAGCATCTCCAACAAACTTACTTGCTGTTATTATTCCACTTGCTGCATCTATTGTAATACTCCCCACCGTAATAGCAGCACCAACTTCAACTCCTGATGCAGTAAGAATACCTGATATGTCAGCATTTCCACGAACATCTAACTTTTTACTTGGAACTGAGGTGCCGATACCGACCAATCCACCTGATGTGACGACAAAATTATCATCGTCTACCTGTACACCGTTCTGAAAATTAAATGACTTTGTATAATTAGACATATTTCTTTTTTAGTTATTTATTTGATTTTCAAGAGCATCTAATCTATCCTCATTCCTTTTCTGAGTTTTCCCAGTTGGTTTCGGATGTGCCATTGATTCTAGAGTATCTACCTTTGCAGATAATTCTTTGATAGCTTCAATTAAGAGTGGAACTAATTTTTCATAATCTACTGCCATATATCCACTGCTTCTTGTGGTTGTAATACCTGGAAGACCAAGTGCTTCAATTTCTTGTGCGATTACTCCTGTATGTGAACTTCCGTCAGATTTTTTAGTATAGGTGTTACCACTAATTGAGTTTACTTTTTCAAGTGCTTTTGTTATGGGTGAAATATTATCTTTTAGTCTAATGTCTGAAGAAGAGAATGCAGTTATGTCACCAGTAACTAAAAGTGGAACCTCCGTCTCAGAAGGATCACCAACTCTAACTCCAGTGTCTCTGACATCAAATTTCATTGCTCCACTATATAAAATTCTAACACCACCTTCATTATCGTAAAATACGATTCCATTATTTGTAGCCTTATTCACGATTTGATAAGAACCAGATGCTTGATCCTCTCCCTCGTTTTCAATTGCTAATTTATGATCATCTCCAACCCATTCTTGGAGAACACTATTCACTCCACCAGTATTAGTAACAACAATACCTGGCACGTTGTCATCTTCTGTGGTTACATTTAATTGACCAGTGCCATTATCACCTTTCTGAAGTGTTAATGACTGACCTGTAATTGAACTTGAAGTGATGTTTGTGGCAACAAGTCTTCCTTGATTTGCTATAAAACTTAAATTTGCATCTGTGGCAACAGTGGTCATTGTGCCTACAGTAGATTCAGTTAATACAAGTCTTTGAGTTCCAGATGCTGCTGATAATACAGATCCAACATTTTCTAAGTTTTCTCCATCTCCAAAATATTTAAGTGCTGTTACAATACCTGCGAAATTTGCCTGTCCATTTGTTTCAATGGTGACACCAGTTCCAACTGTAATTCCCTTTGCTGTTGTCTCTAATTTAGGATCATTATGATTTTCCATGTCAAACCATAATTGTACAGATCCTCCACCATTAAATTTGGCCAAGGACGGATCACCCGTATTTACATTGCGTCTGACATGAAGAGTTTCTGCATCAATGAATAATTCAGTTCCAAAATCTCTTATGACTGAGTTAGTATTGGAAGTGTGGAAAATCTGAAGATCGTTGCCATCACCTAATTGTAGTGGTGTATTATCTGGAAGATTCACTGATGATCCAGCACCAATATTAACAGTTCCAGCAATACCAACACCACCATCTACAACCAGTCCACCAGTTGTAACGTTGATTGAATCTTTTTGATCATCTGGTGGTTGAATTTTAACACTATTGAATATGTTTAATTTTTCATTAAATGTGACAGGTCCATCAAATTGTGATAGAGAAGTGTTTGATTTGCCACCCTCAACAAGAATTCTTTCCTTAACTGTGACTTCATCAAATATAACACTTAATCTAGATGGATCAGCTCCAGTAATTGTAGGCACTGGAACATCAAAATTAATTTCTTCACCTGTTGTTGCAGATTTTTTATTATTACCAATATAAAAATCACCCTTGTCATTCATACCTGTGTAAACAACAATACCAGCAGATCTCTCTTGAGATTGAGATAAAAACTCTTCTTTTTCAGTTAATGTTTTTATCTGTACTTGCGGTAAGGCAGTTGAGTAATTACCTGGACCGTAACCAAGATATTCAAATGTATGACCAGATGCCCTCAAAATTGATGGTCTATGGAATTCAATAGGAATTGGTTTAACTTTTTGAACTAATGATCCGTTATCATGTGAAGATGCTGATGACCCCAACACACCTCTGATGACTGTTAGAGTATCATCATCAGATCCACTCAAACTATTTTTCGATACTCTCATTATCTCATCATCAATTTGAAGATAAGATCCATAACTAAATCTGTTTAATATACCTGATTTATCATTTAAGAGAGTAATTCTTATAGTGTCATTTGCTGAAGAAGTAGTTGGTGCTGAAACACTGGCTGCTAATTTTGCGAACTCGTTACCTGAAATAGGGATGCCCCTCACTGATAAATTCTCTGCATCAATATCAGATGTTGCATCATTTGCAGAGTAACCATGTTTCAATACGAATCCATTAGTCAAGGTGCCATTTGATAAATCTGTTGTAGCGGTGAAAACTGTCGAACTGGTGCGGGATTTGACAATAAATGTTCCTTGATTATTATTACTACTATCATTAAATTGAAATTTATTACCCACAACTAATCCATGTGGATTTGTTGATGTGAATGTTGTTAAAGAGTTAGATGTTACGGCAGTTGATTGAACTGATGGACTCACTAAAAGAGCAAATTGATCTGTGGTAATTTCATTATCACCAGTTGTTCTTGCGATTGAAATTGCATTTCTAGATGGTACTGATAATAATCTAGCATAACTATCTGTTGTTATACCTGAACCAGTAAACTGAAATGTTAAATCACTACTAAAACCTGAAAGTAAACTTGCACCCAATCCAACATTATTCTGGTCAAATTTATCTTTAACTCTTCTTTGATCATTACCACCACCAGCACCTACAATAGCTGGATCAATGTAAAGAATTACACCGGATTGATAACCACTACCTGGATTAGTAATATCAATATTTGTTATAGAACCACCAGTGACAATAACTGAAGCTAAAGTTCCGTTCCAATTTGAATCACTTGCTGAGTTTGTATCAGTTAAAATTTTGACATTATGAAAAGTACCATTATTAAAACCAGAACTCACTGAATTTAATTTACCTGTTGAAATACCACTAAAATTATGATTTCTAGAAAATGTTATTGTTGATATTCCACTTGAAATTGGTGAAATACTTGAAATAGTTAATCCAATCCCTAAATTTGCTGTAAAAATATCATTTGTTTCACGAGTTATACTTTTTTTCAAATCATTGGTATTGACATCACCTAATGGATTCCTCAGTGCAAAAGATTTTGCTGAAAGTGGGTTATCATCAGCATTATCACGATCTAACTGCGGATATAAATCAACCACATTTTGACCGTATTTAAGATCACTGAATTCACCTGACGATGTATTTACACTATAATTAGCATTTGATGGAATTATATGATATATACCGTCTTGTTGATTCGGAACATGATTTGCAATTTTAATATTTCTATATGTGTAGATATTGGATTTTAAATCTGTTCTTTCAAATCTTGGTGATGACTTAGGACTACTTTTATCGAACGCATTAGTGACCGAAGTTGGAATAGTTCTACCTGGATTATATGTAAAAGATAGTGAATCAGGAATAGTTTCTACACTAAAACTACCATTATATCCACTATTTGCTGCTCCAACTGTGTTTGTTGTATCAGTTGTATTTTTTATAGTAATTAAATCACCTACATTTAAATTATGTGGTTCCTCTGCAGTAACACTGACAGATGATCCATCAAAAGTACAGGTTGATATGAATCTTGGATTTCTTTCAAATAGGAAATCATTCCTAGTTAACTTAGTGTCACTTGATTTTAATGTAAGATCAATGTCTGTCCTAATTCCAGTGGTGGATGATTCTTGTATTACAAAACCACTCTCTGGATTTTTTGAATTAACTATTTCTTTCGGTATAGTGACACGAAGTTTATATATTTTATCATCAATACTTCTTGTATCGTTTACTCTTTTAACAAATGACGTTAAGGTTCTGTCACCTAATCCAATAACACCATTACTACTAAGTTGTTGAAAAATTTCATTATTATCAACTGTATTAATATACCAGTTAGAATTATCAGCATCAAATTGAATTGGATGTCCAACATCCCCAGAGATTTTATCTACTACTCTACTTTTAATTTTTAAATTTTGTCCACCAATCACATTTATCTCAGATCCATCTATTGCATTTTGTAATGAAGAAGCTAATTTAAAATTTAGAGCATCTAATTTAATCACATAATACACAACATCAGTTTTTATATTTTCTGGCAAATCACCCACGTCACTGATGAGAATAACTTTTTCACCTGTTTCTAAATTATGTCCACCAGTGACATTAAATATATTATTTACAGGTGCAACTAATCTGACAACTTTTTCAGAGCTTGTAGTTCCATCAGACATCAAAATATTTGATGAATATGTTGTCCCTCCAATTTCAACAAATAAAGGATCAATTAATTTTGCACCAACTTTAAAACCTTGGGTTAAAGAAGGTGGAACATTATCAATGGCATCAAATCCGAATAAATATAATCTATCTTTATTTGAATTATTTCCTCCCCCAGTAGCTGTTGTAGTTGTTAATCCTACATTAATTGACAACCAATCTATATTATCAAGTTGGGTATCATCAATAGATTTTGGTGGAATAATATGAGTTAGGAAACTCGTATCATCAGAGGCAAAGGAGTTCTTTTTAAATCCATCAGATATTAGTGCTAATTGTCCAAAGTTAGAGTTAGAGTTAGTAATGGAAGCATCACCACCACTTTGTGCCTCAAAATGTTTATTATATCCAATCGCAAATACAGAAACTATTTGAAGAATAGCATCATTAGTGATTTTTATATGACATGTTTCCCAACCACTTCTATAAATTGCAGATGAATCAAGATGATATGCAGTATCAGGGTTTGTGGATGATGATTGTAATGCTAAATTATCACCAAAAACAGGATTCGCATCATTTCCCTCATAATCCCTATTTGATGCAATATATTTAACAAATGAACGATCATCTTTCTGTAAAGATACACCAGTAAACTGAGCAACAACCATCGAACGGAAACCAGATGCTTTGCTACCATCGGCATGAAGTCCATTCATTCCATAAACGGATCTCATTGAAATATTGAAGATATAAGGTGAAGCACCTGTTACAGTATCAGTTTCAATAACAACAGTTCCACCAGGATTTCCTGAGGGATCACCGGGTGTTTGTAACTCTAAATCAAAGTTTGGTAAAGCATAAGTAAATTTTTTATCATCCAATGGATCAACTAGAGTAACTTTAGTGGAGATATTATATGCTTGCGGTGAAACACCTCTTATCTTTATTGGTGTGTTAACAGATAATCCATGTGGTGAAGCAGTTGTAACAGTTACTTTATTTGACGGAACACCTGGTGTGTCACCTGAAACGATAGAGACAATACTAATCGGATCATCGGCAAAAGCACCAACTATTTCCCACTCAGGTCTTTGTTTAGCAAATCCCTCTTCATTTGTAGGGAATTTTTGATCAATGTCACGATTTGATGCTGCATTATACGCATTAGATATCTTTGCGTAATACATATCAAGATCAGTTAGTTGTGATCTATCATATAAGTTAACACCATCTGCATATTCAAAAATTGTTAACTTATGGTGTGAAAATACAGGTTGAACTCTAAATTCAGAGTCAAAATTACCATTATCAGTATAGACTAAACCATTTTCATCTCCGTCAAAGACACTAAATTGCCAAAAATAACAAGTACCAGTTATTCTAAAAATAGCAGTTTTAGGATCCTTTCCATATGAAGTCGTGGGATTAGGAACATATTTTGGTCTTATTCTTGTTTTTCTTAAATCTAGTCCAACAATTGATGTTCCTCTTGGAACTATGACTCCACCATGCACAGAGTTAAATTTATAAAGTATATTATTCTCTTGTTCTAAATCAAATGTTGAATCATTTGTTAAATTAAAAATATTTGCATTAGGTAATATAGCACCATTCGGTCCTGATTCTATTGCCTTAGGTACTCCTCCATCATTTAAAATACCGTATCCTGGTCGATTATCTATCACATGCTGACCAGGCATTAATAATATTGTAGTTCTCTCAATTAGATCATTATCATTTCCCTTGACATATGAAAATCTTGCAGACTCTAAAAGTGCTCTTTGTATTGTTTTAAATGGTTTGGTTAAAGAATTACCTTCGTTTGTTATACTATCAGTCGCATCAATATCACTTGGACTAACATAAAGTATTCTTCCGTCAACGTTCTTTAAAAAATTCTCTAATTTATTCAGGGGCATGGGTATCCTGACTACTTATACTATATTTTATTTATGTATGATCTGTAGACTACTTTTTTTCAGATAATTGAGCAAATTCAATTTTTTCTTCATCTAATTGATTACAAACGTCAAGTACACGAAGAAATTCATCAGGTGTATCACATTCAACAAGTCTTTGTGAACCATTTTCACTAATCAAAAGAAAAGATCGAGAAGTCATGTCCACAACTATTTTTGTTAAATAATCCTCTTTCATATAATTTTTTTCTTTATCCTACCACAGATTATAACAATGTCAATATTATTTAGGATATCATATGAGTTATAATATACTATGATGGTTCAGTTGGCCAAGTTGGATTTGCAGGATCACTCGTATTTGAAGGTAGATCTCTTAGTTGTTGTCTGTAATTTATCCATTCTGTTTTTTTCGAATCTGTAAGCACTGCATCATTCAGTTGAGTGTAGTCAGACATGAACAAAAGACTATTTCTCTGTCTTCTAAGTTGTCCCCATTGGAAAGATGGATCAGAAGTAATTGCATCATCTAGATCTTTTAATCGTTGAAGTTCGTTATTAAATGTAGTTTCTGCTTGAGAGTATATACCGATAGATGTGATACCTAAATTTGGTTTTCCATCATTATATTCAATTTCACCTGTAGATCCATTCCAACTAACAGCCCATACATCTGAAGGTATCCAAGACATATCAGATTCAATATCACTAAGAGTGGTACTACCAATACCGATTTTCTTATCTACAGTAACGATAACTAAATTTGTATTCATTGATCAATGTCTCCCTCTAATCTATCTATGGATTTTTCTATTTTTTTCATATTTATAGTGGTAGATATTCTACTTATAGTTTCATTTCTAAATGACTCTACAGCAGCACCTGTTTGTCTCTGTTGTTGTGAATTTTCAATCAATAATGTTGGTATCCAATTTACTGCACATCCCCATTCATCAATTTCCTGACCAGTTTGAGGATGAGTTCCTCTTATTTGAGTAAACCAAGAACATTTTAATCCTAAACAATCTTCACCAATTAGTGGGCAAAATTTACCTTGTTCGAGTTTCATATTAATTTTTACTTATATTGTAGCATATAATAATTTTTTGTGCATTAATCCTTTTGTGCTATTATAACATCAAGATACTTAACTGCCAAGTTAACACTTGGATTTGTAAACCCGTGACCGTGAGTTAGATCTCCAGTAGATTGTTGACTAAGTTTGGTGGTTGTCCTCCACAATTTACCACCATTTGAATTATAATTTGATATAGCATCATAATAAAAATTACCTTCGTTTGTTACATTAGACCAACTAGCTTTACCATTCGCATTAGTTAATTGGTCATCACCAGGAAAATTGTGAAAGTGAGATGCTACTTGAGAAGTTGATAAAATATGTCCACTAACTGAACCGCCTGTTGTTGCTCTAGCACTTGCAAATGCAGTTGTAAAGTTAACAGTACCACCACTACTAGCAGCTCCACTTACAACTCGCAACGCTCTCTGATTCGTATTACTTGTATCCTTCGTCCATCCAGTTGGTGCTGCTGTTTGCTGAAAAATCATACGAGTTCCAGAAGGCACTCCACCATCACTTCCAGCAGCACCATCAGCACCATCACTAACAGTTACCCATTCTCCATTGGTTCTTATCTTTACTGGCATAACAAAATCCTCCTCAAATTATTTAGTGCGTTTAAGTTCATCAATCTCATCTTTAAGTTCTTTAATTGCCTCAATAAGAAGAGGAATCAATTTATCATAACGAACTGCTTTTGTTCCATCATCTCTTGTAGTTGTAACACCTGGAAGATTAAGTACTTCAACTTCTTGTGCTATTACACCAGTATCTCCTTTTCCTGCATACTCTGATGCTGCATTCCAATTAAAAGTATTACCACTTATTGATAATACCTTATCAACTGCATTAGGAATTGGAATTATATTATCTTTTAATCTTTTATCAGAAGAATGGAATGCAGTAATATCACCACTAACATTTAAGGTACCAGTATTTGGATTTACTTGAAGTCTTCCTGCATCGTTAACCTTTAATGTGGTTGAATTCGAATTATCAGCAAAAATAAGGTTACGAAAATTATTTTCGTCTGTATTTGTAATTGTTACTTCATCATCACCACCACTACCACCTCCACTTGCAGTGGTATCAAACCACACGTCACCATCACAAACATTAGTAGTAGGTTCAGTACTTTGAATGTACTTGGCACCATAAGCATTACTTGTATCGGGTATGGTGATTGTTTTTGTTGTTGTGCCTGAAACAGTTAATATATCACCACATGTTCTTTGTACATTTCCAGTTTTTTGTTTTACATCAACATCAGTAACAGTTCCACCAGATTGTGTATTTTGAGCAGTTATTGTAAATCCATTAGAACCAGTATTATCAATTTTGATATTCGCCCCTGCCGTTATAGTAACTGGATCTTCATTAGTTGTTCCTGATTCTTTTAATATAATTTGTCCAGTACCACTTCCAAAAGAAGCACCGTCAGATCCACCACCCTCAAGATCGTAAGTTGTATTTGCTGATTGAGTATCTTGAGCGGTAATTCTAAATCCACTCGTACCTGTGGAATCAATTTTGATATTATCCCCTGCCGTTATAGTAACTTCATCAGTGCTTCCAGAACTCGGTACTAATTTAACTTTTCCCGTTCCAGTTCCAAACGATTGACCATCTTGTCCACCACCCTCAAGATCGTAGGTTGTATTAGATCCTGCTGATGATCCATTAAGAGTAAGTTTATTACCATTATTATCTCTGGTTACTGAAATTCCACCACTACCCACGATTTGAACTGAGGTATCAGTGCCAGTTCCAGAAGCATCTAAAAATAAATATGGATCACTATTAGTTCCAGTAGATCCACCATCAGAATCTTTTGTACATTTTAATTCATAGGTAGTATCACTTCCAGAATCAGCACTTATTGTGAATCCAGAAGTGCTAGTAGTATCAATTTTCACATTAGTTCCTGCTGTTATCGTAACAGTATCTTGAAGTGTAGAATTTCTCAATAACTCAAGTTTCCCAGTACCACTTCCAAAAGCAGCACCGTTAGATCCACCACCCTGAAGCACGTAAGCAGCACCTACACCTGAACTATTTGCAAATGTCAATCCATTTTCATTGCTATTGACAACAACAACTTGACCACTAGTAGCACTAGTATAATTAGCAGGAGTATCTTTTAAATCAGTAAAATTAATATCCAATCCAGTGTTACCCTCAATTTTACTCCATGACCATCCCGAATTACCATCAGCTTTCAAATAATAATTTGCAGTTCCACTATCATTATTTGGAGTGATAATTGTTGATGGTTTTATACTGGGAACAACAAGTAATGAAGAAGAAGGAGTGTATTTTAATTCTGTATGACCTTTTAAATCTTGAAAACTTCCATCGTTTGTAGGATCTGTAGAAACAAATGTCAAGTATTGTTCTCCGGTTCCATCTTCTTGTGTAACTTTTATTTGATTTGCATCATCCGAAACACCAGTTACTGCACCAACGAATTCTCTAGCATAAATTTTTCTCCACTGAGCACCTGATGCTCCAATATCCTTACCATTAGCGTCATCAGTAGATGCTGCATTAGTAGAAGGTGTTATGTTAGTATCAACATCACCTACCATCGAAATAGTATCTAAATTTGAATCACCTAAATCAACATTACCTTTCAAAGTAGAATTTTTTGTAACAGTTAAATCCTCACTTACTGTGAGATCTTTCGTAACTGTCAAATTACCAGTTGCAGTAACATTTTCTGTGTTTAATTTTATTTTATCATCACTATCATTCTTAGCTGCAATTTCTAATGTTGTTGTTTCGTTTCCAGATTCAAGATAATAACGAATATATGCCTTATCACCCGAACCAGAACCATGAAAATTATCTAACCATTGTATACCGGCAGCGTTATTGTTTCCAAATTTAGGTTGTATTACATTGTTTGCTACTATCTTATCCTCAAAGGTTGAAATACCAGCATTTACAACTAATCCTCCATTAGTAATTCTTACACCAGTCTGTGCTGTAACTATACCAACAGCATCTATGTTCGTTACATCATCATAAGTTAAAGTGCCATTTATCTCTAGGTTACCATTAACATATAATTTTTGACCGTCCCAAGTAAAATCTGAAGAACCCTCTAATTTTCCAACATTACCAGAGATAAAGACGACTTCATTATTTGCGAGATCTCTTACTTTTGCAGTGCCAGTATCTAATTCACCTGAAATATAAACACCGGTAGAAGTTGTTTTTAACCGCTCACCTCCATTGTGATGAAGAGAAACAAGATCGTCTTTCTTTATAAGAATAGCATCTTTACCATTCTTTTGAATATAAAAATCAGCACTACTATCTTCTTCAATATATGAACTGTTATTATTGCTACTGTGATAAATTTTCAGATCCGGATTGGTAGATGATGTACTACCGAAAGTTAGTTTTGCATTGTCTGTAAACTTTAATGAATCTTGTGCTTTTGTCCATGTTACATCATAATTAGCACCTGTAAATTTGACATTATCTTGGAATGTAGATACCCCAGTAACATTTAAATGCTTTATTGTAGCAATACCAGTTACATCTAGAGTTACGGTCTCAAATCTTGATTGTTGTTTATCTACTGTTGCAACAATCGTTTCAGCATAGATGGTACCCCACTTATTATCGTTAGTACCAATATCTTGATTAGCACCACCACGAAGTAAGTCACCATCCTTGTTGATTGTAACTCTTTTACTACCATTTACGTAGAAATCAATTGGAGTATTTGAACCAGAGGCACTTATTTCAAATGCTTGATCAGCACCACTTAATTGACCTGTAAGAGTTCCATTATAATTAATATCAAGATTGGTTTTATTATCACTTCCTCTATCAAACTCTGCTACTGGATTTGAATCTCCTTTGAATTCAACCTTACCTGATGAATTGATGAGAACCTTTTCTGATATTGATGTATTACCACCAGTTGAAAATGACAATCCATTACTTGCAGCTGAAATACGACAGTCAGCATCCTCTGCGTATGTTGTCTTAAAGTCGATGAAGGAATCATTATTTCCACGATTTAATTCGATTGTCCCACCATGAAGAATTGTAAAATCTTCTGTGCCTGGTGCTTTTGCTACAATATCTCCAGTTACTGATGTAACACCCACCACAGCTAATTCTACGGATGGTGTTTCACTTTTTATACCAACATTTTCATCAAAAAATGTTTTTCCTCTAAAAGTTGATAAACCAGATTCAACTGAAATTCCATTATTAAATGTAGATAATCCTATAAATGTTGAAATACCAGTTACTAATAAATTTTTTGTTTCGACTTGTTGTTCTAAAATAACATCGTCAACTTTAAGTTCTGTTGCATAGATGATTCCCCATTTTGCAGTTGAAGAACCAATATCTTGATCAGTACCACCAGGAAGTAAGTCACCATCCTTGTTGATGCTAAGTACTTCTTTACTTGCAGCACCACCGCTCCTTGTTCTAAAAATTAAATCAGCAGTGTTAGTATTAGTTTTCTTACAGTTTATAGTAAATTGTCCACTACTACTCTCACCTGCTTGAAGCAGAATTCCAATTTCAGGATTGCTACCTGAATTTTTATTATCAAGATTTAATCCTATAAAATC
>MDSY01153953.1_pt1 | contig 14369 bp, 24 predicted proteins | sample 811131 | NCBI WGS metagenome assembly MDSY01 (sample SAMN05326643, study PRJNA326480) | marine metagenome | isolation source: seawater | place: Atlantic Ocean: South West | collected 2010 | reverse complement strand
CCTGTTGATGTAAAGTCACCATCAAACTCAGAATAGTACTTAGGTATGCCAGTAGATGTCTGATCTGGATATGCTTCTCTAATAAAGTTTACATCCTTTTCAATTAAAAATGTGTAGTTATTACTACTATCTACCACGGCGAATGAGAACGGTGCCAAGAAGTCTGAGGGTCTAGCCATATAAGGATTTGCATTATCCACGTTTGCTGTCACGTTCTTGCGAAGCTCTGGAATCATTACTGTACGATGCACCAGCTCTTCTGTTTGTCGCACAAACGTAGGGATATTAGTCACGAAAGACGTTTCATCATTTTCCGTGTAATCCTGTATAAGCTGTAATAACTCAGAATAGTTCATATGCTTATCCGTTTCTAGTAAACGCACCGCCGCGACTTGCTGCGCCCATGCCACGACACTTGCCACCCATGCCCATTTTAGCGACTTTTCCGCCAGAAGATTTAAAACCCATTTTATTCCTGACTTCTGTAGGTAACTTACCTAGCCCGACATTACCTGAAGGTATATCTTTTAGGCTACCACCATCTTTTTTCTTAGGGACAAGAAGTTGATCTGCTTCTTCAGGCGGACTTACGTCTATGATATCAGGACGTTTTTTTGGTCGTAGAGACTTTTTAACAGCACCTGATTTGCGTTTCTCATTAAATGGTCTCGGTTCTGGCTTTATTACCTTCTTTTTCTTTTTAGGTAAATCTTTTAAGGTCTTCTTGGGGCTAGGTACTGCCATGTCTCAATCCTCATTGTAAAGGTTATCAAATACTCTATTCACGTCCAATGTATAGTCTAAATCACTTTTTGAATAGTGTATATGTTGTGAAGGTCTAAAATCTGGTGCGCCTTTACCAGTCTCAAACCAAGCGGGATGTGTTACTCTCACACGGTTATTAGGGAGTGCTACCACGTTACCAGTCCACTCGCCTGCATCTAGCAACTGCATTACATGACTTTGTTTGTGTTGTGCAGGATCGTCAGCTATCTCGCTTTCTGCGTAATCAACGGTAAACATATACTTTGCAGGGAACATATTACCATCTATCTTGGCTAACCAAGGACAAGGAGTTGCTCTGTCAAGAACGTACACAGCATGTGTATGCGAGGAACAGTCCCAAGGCTGTGCGTCATGCACCGCCATAGGTTCGGGCCATTCCTCAAATGGCTCGTCTGCAACTAACGCAGTTATAGGCATCCTAGCCCACATTGCACCGCCATGTACATTCTCGTCGCCTTCCTCATCTGCTTCGCAGCCTGTAAAGATGACTTGAAAACTCAAGCATCTGTTTGGCATTGTTGTTACCGCTATTGCCATCGCATGAAGAAACTCTCCATGATAGGCTTGGTGGTTATGCGTATATTCACGACGAACCCAACATTTAAAATGCGGTATATTACTCTGTAAGTAGGGCATTATCTACGTGTTTTACCGCCTTTAGCCATGGTCTTTTTCATTTTGCCGCCGACTCTTCTTTTTACGGCCCCACCTCTAGCCATGGTTTTCTTCTTCATTCTACCGCCGCCCATCTTTTTGACAGCGCCGCCCCTTGACATTGTCTTCTTCTTTATTTTGCTACCTTTTTTCATAGCAACGGGCTTTTTCATCCTGCCGCCGCCCATCTTTTTAACAGCGCCGCCTTTTTTGTAACCTTTCTTTTTCATAGCCATTTTGATCTCCTTTAGACTATAGTTATGTTACCCACCATACTACTGTGGTTTGTGCATTGATACACTAAAGATGTATCGGAGGGTTCGTGAGGCACAATAAATTGTGTCAATCCTGTTGTTGAGTTATAGTTTTCTGTAACACCCGTAGTAAAAGCAGATCCACCATTAGATGTTCTAATCTGCAAAGGGTGACTGCTTACATTTGCTGTATTATCTATAAGATAAGTGTGGCCTTTGTAGAAAGTAAAGTTTGGATTGTCTCCAGATGTTGCTCCGGGGCCAGTAAAAGTATATGCGGATGATCCATTTGTTCCTGCTGTATACTTAGTTACAGGGCCAGATACTTCGTCATTTAGTCTAATCCAATTCCCGCCGTGCGCGAAATACAGCCCCGCAGTCGCATGCACATGCGCCACAGCGCCATGGTATGTGGAAGCACTTGGTAAATCACTTAAAGCCGCATAGTAGAAGACAATTTTATTTGCACCAGAACTAACATCAAGCAGTCCACTAGAATCTATAATATCAGTTAAAGTTGTGCCGTTTCCTAGAGCAGCATATACCTCATTAAAGTTATCATTGATTTTGTCCGCACCTGCACGAAGAGTGTCACCTGTTCCGTCGTTTGCAGATGAACCAATACCCACTGTTTGTTTTGCCATCTTTTATCCCTCGTCAAATGTCTGTGATGTTGAGTCTAACGTAATTGATGTACTGTCAAATCTATCCGCAACTGATACAGTAACGGAGCCTACGCCACCTGTTGCAGATACACCAGTGACTCTATCAACTTCTGTTATTGTTACCGTTACCCTTCCAACTGATGCAGTCATAAATACTGCACTATTGCCCACAGGATCAAAGCCATATAAAGCTCTACTTTCTACAAGAGATCTATCAGGTCTTGGATTACGCAAAGACTGAGGATCATTTATCTTTATTCTGCCAAGAAAGTTCTGAGGTTGATCAGGATCAACAACATCCCTTCCAACAAGAAATCCTGTCTTAACTCCGTTATTATATTCAGGCACAAGATCTTTTAATGGGTATCTAAACCCAGTCTTGTCGCAGAAACCAAACGCATATTTAGCTTTTGCGTAGCTCATTAACCCCCTGCCATAAAGGTGTCAAAAGGAACAAACTTAATTGATGCTGTTTCCTCATCCTCTCCTGCCGCAAGTTGAAACTGAAACTCATATTCTTGCTTCAATGCTGCTGCCCTATCAGCAACTTCTGGCTTCTTCATAGCTATGTAATAAGCCAGTCCAGAAACTAGCGCAGGTACAAAACGCGGCGGCACAGAGGTAACTGTAGATCCTATACCAGAAGACAACCCATCTATACCTTTTAGCCTATAGTAAAAAAGCGTGTAAGTCGTTGTGCTATCTGGCACAGGCCACAGAGTTACTTTTGTTTCCGTTGGGAGTCTTTGGACGAAGATTTGGGTCGGCCTACCTTGCGTTTCTTTGTTGGTTTGCTGGGCGTAGGTTGCGACACTGACCCGCTGGAGGTTCGTATCGGTTTGGTTGACACCTGTACCTGTACGGATTTGGTGCTCGATGATGTCAATCGTGTCCACAGGTAGCGTATAAGTCGCAGTACCTGCCGAAATGGATAGAGTATTAGATTCAATAGTGAAGAGATTAAGACCACGGTTTTGCCACTCCAATGTTAAAATGTTAAGGCTCCTTCGAGCCGTTTTGAGATCATAGCCTGAACGCATTTCAAGACCTGCCCGTTCATAAGCTTCTTCAAATAGTTCTGGTAGGTCTGGTGTTACTACTGCCATGATAAGTTCCTATGTGACTACACTTCTGTGTCGTTTCGTTTTCTTTGCAATTTTTTTAGGTTGAGCCACATACTGCTTGCCTGAAGCCTTGCCTTTTCGCTTTGCTCTTGATGTGGCTGCATACTCAGCAGGACTAAGAGACTTAATAGCCGAAGAAGGGAGGTAGCGTTCACCAGTAGCATTAGAGCCTTGGGTAGAAGGCTTGCCACTTTTAGTCCGCCACTTCTGCTTCGTCCATGACTTTAGACTTTTCTGAGATTTCTTCAGTGCCATCAGTTTTTATAACCGCCCCCTGCTTTTTTATAAGCTGATGCAAGCATTTGTGCTTTTCTAGCAGACCACTGTCCAGGTGCACCACCTTTTCCGCCTGCTTTTATCCTGTTAAATAATCGTTTACGCATTCCTGGTTTGGTGTAGTTACCTGCTTCATTCACGCGACTTTTAGATTTCTTTTTCTTTTTAGTCTTGCCGCCTTTACCCATACGGATTATTTCGAGGTCTCTTGCATCATCACCTGTAGATGCAAATCCTGCTTTTTCTTCCATTCTGTTACCCCTTAATTGACTAGGCATTTGAGCACGGGAAATAGCCATCTAGCACTTCCACCTTTTTCTAGCTTGCCGTAAGCGTGAGTTTGGATTTTTAGCTGCTTTAGGAAACTTCTTCATCTGTCCTGCGGAACGAGCACAAAAAGACTTACGACGCTTGGCGTCTTTGCTACCTTTCTTTACCTTGCCAGTAACAGCAGTTTTTAACTTAGATCCTGGGTTTTTACGACGATATGCTGCAACGCCTGCCTTGGTCATCCCCGCCCCAGATTTAGTGGGACGGAAATTCTTTTTGTTGCGTTTAGGCATTTCACCTTTCTTTTTTACAGCCATAGCCTTCTCAGTTATAAAAAACCGTCATTGCAGTAATGTTTGTAAACACTGAAACATGAATATCGCTGACACGAACACCATCAGAAGGAATGTTTACTGAGTGCAAATCAGAAGCCTTAAAATCTAAATCGATAACCGTAGCACCACCACTACTGTCTGTAATAGTCAGGCGTGGGGTTCCAGATGCCGTAAGCACCTGAATCTGTCGTATCCTAGCAGGGCCAACAGCAAGTGACCCTGTGCCAGTAACACGTTTTGATTGTACATCTGAACGCATACTTTATTCCTTTTTACTTGCTGACTTGGCACTCTTGTTAGGAGCCTTGCCACCTTCCCATGCTTCATTTACGTCAGGAGTTGACGGGTCATCAGCTTTCAATGTCCCGTCTGCTTTCCTAGCACGTACCGCTTTACGAGGTTTCATCGCAGTTAATTTACCCATGATTCACCTATGAAACGGCTGCGCTAAACGGAGTAGCTTCTGATCCTGTTGCTGCTTGGTTTATGAGAACACGAAACTTGTTTGATGCAACGTCTTGAATCTCTATGTGACCACCAAGAATACCACCTGTTGTGGTGCCGTCTAATGTAATAGTATCGCTGTCTGCTGCTGTTTCAAAGATAGAAGCTGTAGCACCGCCATCGTTTGCAACCACTGCAACACCAGACATTGTGTCATTAGCGTTAGCAACTTGGATCTTATAGTTGTTAGAAGTTACGGTTGTTTGAACAAAGAAACGATATGTGTTTCCTGAACCTGAAGCGGCAGGTAGAGTTACAGTAGCACCAGATGCTATGTTTAGATTCATTGTTCGACCTGCGTTCGAAGCAGCAGTCATTGTTGCGTCTGCTGTAATAGAAACCAGAGAATCTGAACCGCTGATAAAACCACCAGTAGATGTCACTGGGCCTGAAAATGTAGTTGAAGCCATATTAATACCCCTTGCACAAGGTTTCGCCTAGCAGTCTGTGCAACGTCAGGTGGGGCGGAATCCTGTCTGCAAGGCTTGTGTTACCCCAAATGCAGAATAACATACTTTTTTAAAAAAGAAAGGGCTGCATTTAGCAGCCCTCTCAAAAGATTAGTTCAGGTTATGCACCTGGAGACCCATACATTCCTAATGGATCTGATACGCCGAAAGAATAACGCTCTCTCGCTTTGTAGCGAACGTTACCTGTATCGAAGTCTCCATCCATAGATGTCTGCATAGCAGTACGCACAAAGTGCTTCATGCCATTTGGAACATCTGTAGTTAGGAAGAACGCATCAGTATCAGTTAGATAATGATTTACGCGATAACCTTCTGGTATGGAGCCATTAGAGTTTAATGCGTTGATATCATTATCGGCTGTTCCGACACGAAGATCTGTCTGCAACAAGCGAGTCGCAACAAACATTAATGCAGGCGGAACGATCAACTTACGAGGACGTGCTGCAATCAATAGGCCACGTTCGTCAGTGAACGCAGCAATATCAATAACTGCTTGCTCTAAAGATGTTTCGTTCAAGTCAGCCGCAACCGCAGGTTCGTTTGCGTTTGTGCCGCCCTCAACAGTTGGGTGGTCAGTTGCAAACAAGAACGATCCGTCACCTGACTTAAATGTGTCAAAGCCTGTATTAAGCAAAGACGCCGCCTTAACCTGCTTTGTATACGCCATACCTCTAGCAAGTGCTTTAGTATAACGAGCAGATAGTGAATCATACAGGTTATCTTCCATTGCTTCTTCAGTAATGGAAAATCCCATTGCAACCGTTTCGTGGTTGTAACGAGCTGTGAATGATTCTTGTGCATTATCGTAAGATATTGATGCGCCTTCAGCTTTCACTGGGGCAGCGCCAAATCCTGACAACTTCACTTCTTCTTCAAAACTGCGATCTGAGTTCTCAGTTTCATAGATCTCTGCATGTTCGCCTTCGTACTTTTCGTACTCTAATCCGAATAATGCATTAAGACCTGGTAGTAGCTCTTTGAGGAGCTGTGCGCGTGATATAGCCATCGTCTAAACTCCTTATAAGCCAACATTATTTGTCATTTGGTGACCACCAGGATTGAACTTTACAAGAACATCTGGAAATGCGTCACTTGGATCTGACACGTGAGAAACGATGCGGAATGCTGCCGCAGCCGTTTGTACAGTCGCATCCAATGCTGACGTAGAGTTACCTGTCGAGGTACTACCTGTTGAGGTGCTCTGCGCTGCCGCAAAGAATGTATTTGTGCCAATGATTGTTTGAGCGCCTGCACCATCAAGCTGCGCTTGAAATAATACATTCGGATCATCAATCACATAGGCTTTAATAGCAGTACTATCACTGTTTGTTCCAGATGGATAATACTGTGCCTGAACACGTTGACCTGAAGAGTTTACATATTCACAACCAACGAAAACGCCTATTGCGCCAACGCCTGAAGTGCCTGAAATGCTATTGGAGGTTAGGTCTGCACCTGTACCTGTAGCCAAAGCAATGTACCCATCTGCCCCAATGATGACGGCTTGACCATAAAATAGGTTTGTACCTTCACCTGCGGGATCGATGAGATATTGGTTCGTAGAACCTGCATACGGCATTCCGTCTGATCGTCTGATCGGACGTAGACCGTAGGGAGCTGCTGTAGTAGCCATGTCTCATACTCCTAAAAGTTTAAAATTACGACAAGCTACCCTTTCGAGTCACTTGCCAAACGAAGATCGTGTGCTTCGCTCTGGATTTAGAACGGGCATACGAGGGTCTGAGTTACGCAAGTAGCTGTTATCCACAGCATCCATTTGGCTTTCAGCTTGTTGGAGCTGCGCTTCACGTCTAGCTTGCACATTTTCGGCAGCATTCTGACATAGCAGTAATCCACCGACCTCAATATTGTCTGTAAATCGAGAATCGATATCAGACACAACTTGAAGGTTTGGATGATCCTCTTTCCGAACAGGTGTCCACCCCTCACGAAATCTGGAAGAAACATTCGTATTATCACTCTGTCCAAGTGTTGATGTGCGAATCCAACGGTATTCAATACCTTCTCTGGGTTCGGGGACAGGTAACATCGAAGGTCTCGTCCATGACACCTTACGTTTCGACTCGTCACGAGTCTGTGTGTTGCGTGAGTTTCGGTTCGTCATGATTTCATTTCCTTCATCAATTGCGCCGCATATTGTTCATTTGACAGACCAAGCCTCTTGGCGAGAGAGACTTGCGTTGAGGTCAGTTGCACTTTGCGTGGTTTTTTACCGCTTCTAGCGGCAGGGGCGACCACGTTGCCCGTCTGACGTTGGGGTGCTGATTCCTCAATAGTAGTCCCATCGTCAAACTTATCTGGGAAGACGCGGCGAACCGCATCATCTATTTCACTATAGTACTGATCACTTCTTGGATCAATACCACTTTTTACAAGTTTTTCATGTAATCCATAAGCGTACCCCGTCATTTCAGGATCTTTTTCAAACCAATCATTATTTTTTGCCCACTCTAAAGCACGATCATCTGGACGTGGCGGCTGCGGAGTTTGCTGTTGATACTGAGATTGTGGCGGTGGCGTTTGCTGTTGTCGGGGCTGTGGCTTAAAAGACTCATATTTTAATTTTTCTGCCTGCAATGCAGATAATTTTTCTTGAGCATCGACTAAAGCATCTGGATCACCAGACTCATAAGCAGCTTTGTAAGCTATCTTGGCTTTATCAATTTCTGCTGCGACTCGACCTTTTGCCTGATTTACAAGAACGCCCTCTCCTTCATCCAGAGTTTTGCGTAACTTTTCGTTTTCGTTCTTAATCTGTTCAGCGTATTTAAGTGCTTCTTCTTGAAGGCGTGACGCTTCTTCTTTAAGACGACGTTCTTCATGGTACTCAAACTTTAATTGCTTAATACGTTTCTGCACTCCTTCACTGTACTTCTCAACCTCATCATCACTAGGAACTTGTGGTTCAGCATTTTCAGAGCGTCGTGGTTTACCTTTATCCTGTTCTGGAGTATCATCAACAACTTCTATTTCAAAACTGTCATCTTCTTGCTCTGTTTCAGCTTTTGCGGTTTCAACAGCTTCAGCTACTGTCTCTTCTTTAGTTTCAAATTCTTGTTCTTCAGCTAAATTATTCATATCCTTGTATACCCCCTTGGATCATCAACCACTGCTTCTACAGTGTCGTCATTGATAAGTCTAAACTCTTTCCCATGAATTTTAAATCTAGTACCCGAATAAGAACGAAAGATAACAAAGTCACCTTCTTTACAGTACGGGCCATGTGGAAACTTGTCTTTGTCTGCATAGGCGTCTGGGCCTAGCTTCATAGCAAAACCGATAATCGAAGCGGTTTCTTCTGCGGCCTTCAAGCCGTCTGGCATAAACACGCCACCTTCAGTTTTATCGCTGACTTCTGGTACACCAATTAGGATTTTGTATCCTTGTGGTTCTGGTAATTTAGAGGCTACCTTCTCTTCTGTTTCTTTATTTCCTGTATACATTTTACTACCTTGCAGTGATTTAAAGGTTCACAGTCACCCTGCGTGGACACCCCACGAAGTCTTTATGTGTGATACGTTATATTAAAAAATATCATTCTTCAATATATCTCTTCTCAAGATCATTAATATCTTGTTTGACATATTGAAGCGCCTCATACCGCCCTACGATACGATTATACTTCTCCATGTCTTCAGCTTGACCAGACGCTAGATATGTCTTTATATCTTCTTCGTACTCGTCAATCTTACGCTGTAGTAGCGTGAAGTAAGTGTCAGCCATCCCCTTTTGTAAGCTCCTTCGCTATTTCAATCCCCAGTTTTGCGCCCTCTTTCTGATCCTCACGTTGTGACTTATCTAGATCAGTAGCGAGCTTGACACCGAGACGTGCACCCTCACGTTGATTCTCAGCGGCAATACGTTCAGCGTCTAGCTTTAATTTAGCTGCGTCCATCTGCATCTTGTGTTGTAACTCTTGTTGTTTAATTTGTAGTTCTGCTTGTTGCATTTGTACAACAGGATCTTGTTGCTGTTGCTGCGCTTGTTGTTGCTGCGCTTCCATTTGATCTTTTTGCAGCAGCTTTTCTGCTGCATCTTTTGCCAATCTTGAGATCTCTACCTCTACATCTTCTGGTAGTGGCTGGTCTTCGTTCGGCATCTCGACACCAAGCATCTTCTCAATCTCACGGCGATATTGGAATGCAACATGTTCGGTAACATGAGCAGACATAGCCTGACCAATTGCCTGAGCAAACGGTGACTGACCAACCATCTCACGCATTTTGGGGTCTTGGATTGCTGCCATATGCACAGCGATATGTGCTTCATGGTCTTGATACTTGAATGCTTTGACTGGCTCTTGCTTCAAAAGCATCATGTTTTCTGTAACAGGATCGGCTGGCTTTATGTCATCAGGTAATTTGATGATGTCGCTTGCATCCTGTATCCCCAACACTTCCAACATCTGACGATGTAGTTTCCCCATGTCGTACAATTGAGGAGCCTGTTGAGAAAGCTGCAACGCCGCCTGATACTGCATAATCCTTTGGGACATTGTAGCAGCATTAGGATCTGAGACGGGTATAACGTCCACCCGTGCATCAAAGTCTCTTTGCCTGTCAAAATTACCATCCATTTCGTAAGCGTACTCAGCGGGCATATAATCACGTATGATGCGGGCTAGTAGACGCAGCTCGTTTTTCATAGCTGCATGCATGCGGGCCTGCACACCAGACATAACTTTCATACTGCGTTCAAGAAGGGCAAGCGTTGTACCTACAGGTGCTTGAGCATTCATATCACCTACTTGAATATCGGCTACTGATCCAATTCTGCGACCCTCTTCGACAATATTGCCAAGTAACGAGTAGAGCACTCCCGATGGCTCTTTGTAAGGTATGAACGTAATTGAATCCCGTATCGCACCACCCGGAACATCAACGTCCCTGAACTCACCCGGCATAAGAGGGGTGTCATCACCCTTAATACGGAGACCGCGAGCTTTAAGACCCGCAGGCAAATTAGATAATGTACCCGCATCAATAAGCTGACGAAGTATTGACGTTGCTGATTTAGCCAATCCACCGATGAGATGTATAAGACCTGTGCCGTAGAAACCCAACCCAGGTAGGTATTTGTAATGTACAAAGTGTAATCTTTTCTTTTTCTTTTCATCTTCCTCATACCAATTTTTTCTAATCGCCAATATCTCACGAGAAGACTTGTCAATTGTAATTACATATGGCCTAGCTATTCCATCTGGATCATCAAACTCATCTGGCATATTCATGGTAACGTGCATTTCAAGAATCGTATGACGATCGTCATCCTCTATAACTGCGCTCTCACCATCAAGCTCATCATACTTCTCCTGAATATCTGAAAAGTCTGGCTCTGGTTCAGGAAGGTCTACCTCTTTGTAAAATCCTGCCACCTGTAGTTCTAGGATTTCGTTAGCTGTTTTCTTCATGATGTGTGTGTATCTAGGGCAGGAAGCTAGATCTGACGCGCCATAGGAAGCAACGAAGTCTTCTGCGGGGACAAACATAGCTACAGGTCTATCCTCTAACGGATCATAGTAAACCTTTTTGAAAGCAGAGCCTGCAAGAGGTAGCTTGAAAAGCATTTGTTCTGTCTCATCACGGTATTCCGTCATTTCTTCAGTCAAAAGATAATTCATCTCTGTCTGGATTCTGTCAGCTTGGTCTGTCTTTTCTGGGGTTAATTTACCCATAATTTTAGTTCTTACTGGCCCAGACGCAGGAAATAACTCACCCATCGCCTGTGCCTGAAACCTAACAACGGCCTCTGTAAGAACTGGATGGAACACACCAGATGCCCCTTGCCACGGTTGGCTACGTTCTTCTATCTTCATCCCAAGAAGATCTAATCCTTTAACGTAGGCTCTTGCCCAATCTTTTCTAGATTCACGGTCAGAATTAAATTCTTCTACAAGTTCAGAGGCCATTGATTGTAACACGTCTTCATCGATAAGATCAGCTAGATTTGCATCATGATCTGGACCAACAAGACTTTCAGTAAGATCTCCTTCAAAGTCTATAACGACCCCTCCGTCATCAGTGTTAATAGCCACTGCCTCTGGATTTACTATCTCTACTTCTACATCTGTTGCATCAGTATTTTCAATGTCTAGATCTGATGGCTCCATCTGTTTTTCGATTGCCATTACGGTCTCCTAAATGTGTGCACAAACTAATGATAGCAGATATTACTACCGCACGTCTAGAGGCGAAGCAGATTTGGGTGGGGGTATCTGCTCCGCCATGAAGCGCAAAAAAGGGAGAATACGCCTCAACTTATACTATAACAAGAAAAAGGGGCCGCAAAGACCCCTTAGTTGGGAGGAGCAAAAAAATGAAAAAACCATCTTTATATTTGCAGCGTAACATAAAGGTGTGTAATCTGTAAAGAAAAGGATGTGTTATGGAAATTTCTATGCCAATGATATGGAATATCGTTGTTACGCTAGTCGTAGCACCTATGGCGTGGTGGATAAGCCAGATGAATAGTGAGCTAAAACGACTCAACATCTTGCTAAACATGACTCGCGAGAACTATATCAAGCGAGAAGATCATCAATCAGAATTGTCTAGGGTGGTAGACCATCTGGTTAGATTAGAAGGAAAAATAGATAAACTAGCAGAAAAGGTCTGAGTGCAGGGAGACGTTCAGGTGGGGTGTAGCCATCGATCCAATAAGTTGCGTAGCTCTGGCGACAGGTAGCTTCAAAGCGCTCAAAGCAGCCATAGGAGCAGGTAAAGATTTTCAAGATATGACGAGTCAGCTTTCCCAATGGGGCAAAGCTTTCTCTGATTTTACTAATTTAGAAGAACGAGAGAAAAACCCTCCGTTTTGGAAAAAGACGTTCAAGGGATCTGACGAAGAAACTGCTTTAGAGATATTTGCTCAAAAAAGAAAGATGGAGCAGATGAGAGAAGAGATCAAAGATCACATCTCTTGGAACTATGGGCCTAGTGCTTGGAAAGAAGTCTTAGCAATTGAGGCAAGAATGCGTAAGCAACGCAAGGATGAGCTATACAAAAAGCAAGAACGAATAGACGCAGCGATTAATTTTGCTATTGGCGCAGTAATATTTTGTATTAGTGGCGGCATATTATTTATTGGTTTTTATATTCTTGGTAAGTGGCAGGGGCGCTGGTAATGTGGGTGTTGCTTTGGTTACAGTTAGTAAGCGGAAGTTTTGATCACTATCACGTGGGCAGCTACTCAAGTGAGGAAGTCTGCAAAGAAGCGCAAAAAGAAGCTAAAGTTTTAGTCACAAACCAGAACTCCAAGGTTGTGTGTATTAAAATAGAGCGTTGAAGGTAATGGAAACGAAACACCGCCGTTGGGTAGTGTATGATGACACAGGTAAAGTTGTTGTTCTGTGTAGAGACAGGCTCATAGCAATAAAATTTGCTAATAATACTCGCGTTTATGGTAGTAAGGAGCCTCGTCCTCCCACTCATCAGTCGGAAGACGAATAAATCCACCCTGACGAAAGCGCAATAACGCCATAACTGTGCTATCAACAAGGTCATCGTTAGACATAAACGGAAATCCCGCTATCTCTTCGACCAACTCATCAGCCCAACGGGTAGACGGAACCCATGTCATACCCGATGCGATGATATCTGCTACAGAATTTAACCTTGCAAGCTTGTCACCTGTGCCACGGTGGGGTGTATACTCCTGCACAGGTAGCCCCATACGCCTCATTTCCTGATAGATCGCCGTCCCTGCGGACTTTTTCTCCACAATAAACGCGTCTGGTTCCCATTTTGTGTATTCTTCCATGGAAAGTTGCTTTAATTCAGGAAATTCTAGCCGTTTTTTGATGGAATCTAGTAAAATCAGGTGATGTGCGTTCTCATCTTCGTTAAAAAACACCCCCCACGTGGTCAACGCAGTGTAATCGGCGCGATTATGCTTCTCTGCGGCTGCATCAAGCGACATAATCACGTATTCTACGTGCGGAGGTTGGTCATGAGGCCATATTCCCCACCATTCCCGCTTAACTATCGACGCTTCTTCGGCTGTAGGCTTCTGTTGATACTGTGAGTTCCACTGAAATGCGGGCATAGAGGCTTTCGTGCGCTCCAAAGCCGCTAAATCAAAGAACTCAGGCCATAATGGCTTCGTAATTGGCTTGCCATCGTCATCTTCAGCGTCCAGAAGAGCAGGAAACTCTACAATTTCGTACTGATCTGCCAATTCATTCTTCACCATGTCGTTGGTTACACGTCCCGTAAGGTCATCCATGTGCCAACGTGTTTGCACAATAGCTACTCGACCACCTGGCATAAGACGGGTACGTGCACCAAAGGTAAACCATTCATATGCTTTCTCAAACACAGAGAAGTTTCCGTTAATGACATCTTGTTCAGAATGGGGGTCATCGACGAGCAGGAGGTCAGCACCCCTACCAGCAAGAGCAGAACCAATACCACACGCAAAATACTCACCTCCAAAATTTGTGTTCCATCTACCTGCCGACTTGCTGTCCACCGCAAGTGAGACATCAGGAAATATTTCTACATAACTATCGGAAGCTATGAGATTTCTCACCTTTCGTCCGAAGTCTACCGCTAGGTCTGTGGTGTGTGACACCATCATCACCTTCTTTCCTGGGTTCCGTCCAAGGAACCAAGCAGGATAAAATATACTTACAAGCTGTGACTTACCATGACGTGGCGGGATGTTGACACAGACACGGTCTTTGCTCCCATCCTCTAGTGCCATGAGCTGATCTGCCAGTATCCTGTGATGCCTACCGACTTTGTAGTCGGGCTGCATCCTCTTACAGAACTCTATCAGGTCATCGTAAGCTGCTTTATTTTTGTTGCGAACAGACAGCTCATCAACAATCTTGTCGATCTCTGCCAACTCATCAGAGTTGAATGAGTCCAGATTGTCCAACATATGCTGTATGTCAGCATCCGAGAAATCCATATCTTTAGCTAGAACAGCTAAGTCACTCATCATCTATCCCTAATTCTTTATCCACATCTATAGGTGTGCCGTCTATCACGATGGCTTCTTCTACTGG
>MDSY01018172.1_pt1 | contig 14374 bp, 1 predicted proteins | sample 811131 | NCBI WGS metagenome assembly MDSY01 (sample SAMN05326643, study PRJNA326480) | marine metagenome | isolation source: seawater | place: Atlantic Ocean: South West | collected 2010 | reverse complement strand
TGTAGATTCAATTAAGAAGTTTGCACCTCGAATTTATGCTTCTCAAAACCGTGCATTGACCGCAAATGACTATGAAACACTAATTCCAGCAAAAATTTACCCAGAAACAGGGTCAATTTCGGTTTTTGGTGGTGAAGAGTTAATTCCTCCTCAATATGGAAAGGTTTTTATTAGTATTAAACCAAGAACTGGTGATTTTCTTCCTAATTTGATTAAAGAAAACATTAGAATGAAGTTGAAGAAGTATGCAGTTGCTGGTATTGTTCCAGAAATTCTTGATTTGAAGTATCTTTATATTGAAGTTGCATCTAAAATTTATTATAATAGTAATCTTACTCCAACTGCTGATTATGTTTCAAGTATAGTTCAGACTAATGCTAATAAGTATGCTGAATCATCTGAAATGAATAAGTATGGTGCACGATTTAAATATAGTAAATTCTTAAATATTATTGATCAGAGTGATGAAGCGATTACCTCAAACATCACAACAATTCAAATGAGAAGAGATTTAAGAGTATCTTTAAATAGTTTTGCTGAATATCAAGTTGGATTTGGAAATGCATTTCATATTAAGAGTATGGATGGTTATAATATTAAGTCTTCATCATTTAGAATAAGTGGATTGAATAATGATGTTTATATTTCTGATATTCCTAATACAAATAGATCTGATGGATCACTCTTCTTCTTTACAGTTTCTTCAACAAATTCGACAGAACCAACAATTGTTAGAAGAAATGTTGGAACAATTAATTATGAAAAAGGTATTATAACCCTTAACCCTGTTAATATTTTATCAGGAAAGATAAAAGATGGTCAAACTATTATTGAATTGTCTGCATGTCCCGTATCCAATGATGTTATTGGATTACAGGACTTGTATTTGCAACTAGATATAAGTACCAGTACATTCGAAACAGTAGTGGATGAAATTTCTTCTGGATTAGATTCAGCCGCCTCTGATTATATTGTAACCTCTAGTTATGCAAACGGGAACCTAGTAAGATCTTAAGATGGCAGAAAAGAGAATACAATTTAGCAACATAGTTCAGAATCAGCTTCCTGATTATACGAAGACTGAGTTTCCATTAGTTTCTGAATTTTTAAAGCAATATTATCTTGGGCAAGAATTTCAAGGTGGTCCTATTGATCTGATTCAAAATATTGATCAATATGTAAAAGTCGGTGAACAAACCAATTTAACTGAAGAAGTTGGATTATCTACTTCTATTGATTCTTTTACTGACGTTATTCCTGTTGACATGGTGAATTATCCAGCAGGAACTACGGGGTTTCCTAATTCCTATGGATTATTACAAATTGATGATGAGATCATTACTTACACAGGAACTGCCACCACATGCTTTACTGGATGTGTGCGTGGATTCTGTGGTATAACCTCATATAAAACAGCAAACAGTCCAGATGTACTAGAGTTTAATTCAACCACCTCTAAGGAGCATACAACGGGGTCTCAGGTAAAGAATTTAAGTTGTCTGTTCCTTAAAGAATTTTTACTCAAAACAAAACATCAACTTTTACCTGGTTTAGAAAATAGAAAATTACATACAGATCTAAATCAAGACATATTTGTAAAGCAAGCTAAAGATTTTTATCTGAGTAAGGGTACAGATAAATCGTTTGAAATTTTATTTAAAGCTTTATATAATGAAGATGTAAGAATTATAAAACCAAGAGATTTTCTTTTTACACCATCAAATGCTAATTACAAAATTACAAAAGATTTTGTAGTTGAATCAATTGTAGGTGAAGGAAATCCATTAAATCTTGAACAATCTACTTTGTTCCAAGATTCTTATGGAAATTATACTAAAGCATATGCTCCTATTACTTCAGTTGAACCAATAATTACAGGGGATACTGGAATAGGGCAAACTTTCTATAAGTTGAGTATAGACGCAGGATATAATAGAGATGCTAGAGTTGATGGTTCAATATATGGTGAATTTAAAACTCATGCTAAAACTAGAGTAATTGGACAAGTATCTGTAGGTAATACTTATCTTGATGTAGATTCAACTGTTGGTTTCCCAACAAGTGGAGAATTATATGCAGATTATAAAGATGGAAATGTGGGTGTTGTTTCTTATACCTCTAAGAATTTAACTCAATTCTTTGGTTGTTCAAATGTAAATGGAATAATTGAAGATGGAACAAATGTTGGAATTAATACTTATGCTTATGGAGTTTCTTTTGTAGATAGTAGTAAGAATGTTAAAGTAAGAATTAGTTCAGTACTGCAGAGTTTTGATCCACCTAAAAATGCTTTAAATTATGAAAAAGATGATACCGCACAGATTAGAACTTTAGGTGTTCCTGATATTAATTCTAAAGGAAAAAATTGGTTCTACAATATTTCACCAATTTATAAAGTTAAAGATATAACTTTAATTGATAATTCTGATTGGACATATAAACTGAATTTAAATGTACCTCATTGCTTTAGAGTAGGAGATCTTGCAACTATTGCATTAGGTAACAATGAAAGAGCAAATTCTATTATACTTAAAGTTACTTCTGCTACATCTTTTGAATGTAAAGGTCAAGGAGAACTTGGGGTACAGGCACCGAATACTTATACTGTAAAAAGACTTACTTTAAAAGCAGAATCTAATAATTTCCCTGCATCTTCCATTTATTCAACTAATGTTCAAAATGTTTATAAGAATGGAGAAAATTATCTAGTTGCATCATCCTCTATTCCTTCTTATAATGCTCAACCTCTTGATGTATATGGACAAACAGTTACATTCTCTGGAACATTTATTGGATCTGAATTTTTAATTAACCCCTTAACTGAAGATCATGGATTCTATACTGGGGATGCTGTTTATTATTCACCAGAAAGAATTACTCAGACTTATTTTGATATTATTGGAAATGAACAGAGTAGAATAATTGATGGTACCAAATTATTTGATGAAGGTCTTTATTTCGTTTATAGAATTAATAATTCTAAAATAAAACTTGCAACAAGTAGAACAAATCTTTCTGATGGAACTTATGTTACTCTTACTGAAGAAAAAACAGTAACAGATAGTAAAATAGAACCTTATGATTTTAGATTTAAAACTTTACAATCACAGAATATTTTTAGAGAAATTGCTCTTCCTAAAGAAGATAATGATGAAGAATTAGTTGCAACTTCTCCTGGTTTTACTGGAATCTTAGTTAATGGTGTTCAGGTTTTAAGTTATAAAGCAGGTGATGTTATTAAATATGGTCAAATTGATGAAATTGAAGTTAGTAGTACTGGATCTGATTATGATGTAATTACTCCACCTCTTGTTCATATTAAAGATAATGTAGGAACTGGAGCTACTGCTTATGCTGCTGTTACTGGATCACTTAATGCTCTTAGGATTTTAGATGCTGGTTTTGATTATGAAGAAAAACCTACTGTAACTATTAGTGGAGGTAATGGTTCTGGAGCAGTTGTTGACGTTAATATGAAGAAAATTACCCATTCGGTTGATTTCTTTGCTGATGTAACATCAAATAAAATTGGTTTAGGAACTACTTCAACATCTCCTGCTTCATTTACTATTGGGTTTAGTACTTATCATAAGTTTAGAAATGGTGAAAAAGTAATATATCAACCTAAAGGTCAGACTATAATTAGTGGTCTTAATACTGAGGCATCATATTTTATTTCTGATGTAAATAGCACGACTATAAAACTTCATTTAACAGAAGGAGATGCACTTGCTGGAATTAATACCGTTACATTATCTTCTCATGGTGTCGGAAAACAAACATTTGAAGCAATTAAGAAAAAGAGTATAGTAGAGGGTCTTAATATAGTTAATAGTGGGTCTGGATATTCAAATCAAAAAAGAAGTACTCCTACTGAAGCAGGAAGTGGAATTAATACAGCTTTTGATACAGTAAGTATTCCAAATCATGGATATAGTTCTGGAGAAATTGTTAGGTATACTGCTGAAGGATCTGCTCTTGGTGGACTTACAGATGGAGTTGATTATTATCTTACAAAGGTTAATAATAAAGAATTTAAATTATCTAAAATTGGAGCAGGTAGCACTGTAAAAACTCATTTTTATGATACAAAACAGTATATTAATTTTACCTCTGTTGGTGTAGGAACTCATACCTTTAATTATCAGCCAATTACGGTGAATATAACTGGAAAAGTTGGAATATCATCAATAGGAAGCGATACATTCCAACTTCAGGTTCAACCTATCGTTAGAGGTAGTGTAACATCTATACATGTTGCTAAGAATGGTGTTGGATATGGATCTTCTGAAATTATTAATTTTGATAGGCAACCTGAAGTTACTTTAGTTGCTGGATCAAGTGCACAATTAAAACCAGTTATTAATAATGGATCATTTGAAGAAATATTAATTCAAAATACTGGAAATCAATATAATTCTCCTCCCGACATAATAATTGATGGTGATGGTATTGGTGCAGTTCTTACTCCTGTTATTGAGAATGGTACAATAACATCTGTTAAAATAATTGAAAAAGGAATAAATTATACTCAAGATAACACAACTCTTAGTATTCTTGTTCCAGGAGACGGTGCAGAATTTAGAGCAGATATTGAAAATTGGAGATTAAATTTATTTCAAAGACATATTGATAATTTTAGTACTGATGATGGAATTATTGCAGACCAATTTAATGTAGGTAGAGGGCTTCAATATTCCCATTTATATGCTCCTAGGAAACTTAGGGAGGCAATGTTTGGGTCAAATCAAGATGGAAATATTTTATATGGAAAGAGTGATTTGCAGAGAGTTAATAGTTTAGAAGTCGCATCTACAGACCACTCACCAATAATTGGTTGGGCATATGATGGAAATCCAATTTATGGACCATATGGATATTCTACACAAACTGGTGGTGTAGTAAAACAAATGAAGTCTGGGTATAGAGTTAATTTGAAGGCAAGTAGACCGCCTCAAAATGAATTCCCAGTAGGTTTCTTTATTGAAGATTATTCTTATAGTGAAGTAAATGATCCGACAATTCTTGATGAGAATAACGGAAGGTTCTGTATTACTCCAGAATATCCAAATGGTACTTATGCATACTTTGCAACCATTGAAGAAGGTAATGCAGATTCATCTGGTCCATTTGCTGGATATAAGAGACCAAAATTCCCTTATATGGTTGGAGAAAATTATCATTCCACTCCAAATGATTTTAACTTCAGTTCTTATTCCAATCAAGATCAATATCTATTAGAAGATACTGATTGGTCTAGGATTACTGAATTCTATAATTTTATTGAAGGAACTTTAGAGTATCCATATGTTTATATTCCTAATAATTTAAAACAAACTCTTGACGTTAAAAAAGGATCACCTGGTACTCTTGATAGAATAGGAATTACAACAGGAGGAGATCTTTATAAAGTTGGAGATAAAGTATTATTTGATAATACAGGAACACAGGGAAGTAGAGCTTCTTCTAAAATTTCTTGGATAGAAGGTAAGGCATTAAGTAATATTAGTGTTGCTACTAGTACTATAAGTGGTGTTGAAGTTTATCCTTCAAAACAAAAAGGAGAATATATTCTTTGGTCAACTAAACCGCATGGATATGATAATAATAATCTCATTTCAGTTTCTGGATTATCGACAACATCCTCAAAAATTAGTGGAGATTATAAAGTAGGAATTACCACAGATACTTTTGTATTAGTTGGTTTAGGATCTACTCCTACTGGGGTGGGAACTGATACAATAACTGGGATAGTTACTTACTTTAATGTTAATGGAAATTTTGATTATCCGCATGTTAATGTAAATGATATATTACAAATAAATTCAGAAAAAATTCAAGTATTAAATATTGAGCCTGAATTTTCAAGACTTAGAGTTCTTAGAGCTGTTGAAGGTAGTGTTTCTGGAGCACATACTGCAACTACCGTTCTTTATGAAGATCCAAGAAAAGTAATTATAGATGCAGGATTTAAGACTACTTACACTTCTAAATTAAATACTCAAATTTATTTTATTCCAAATGAATCAGTTGCATTAGGAACTGCTTCTGGTGTTGGTATTGGTACAACTATTCAATTCTATTCCAAACCTGAATGGCCAAGTGCTGGTGCTGGATTAACCCAAGTATTCATTCCAACAAAAACTATTTGGATTAAAAATCATGGATTAGAAACTAATGATATATTAACTTATTCACCTAATGTAGGAGATGGTGTAGCAATTCATACTGGATCTGGTTTGGATGTTCAGAATGCTGGTGGTGGTATATCAACTTTAACTGATGGGCAAACTTTATATGCTTATAAGTATAGTGAAAATTTACTTGGAATTGCTACAGTTAGAGTAGGACTTAATACTGCAGGTACTTCTATAGTTGGTCTTGGAACTACATTTGGAAGTTCTTCGACTTTATTCTTCTCAGGAATTGGAACAGGATCTTGGCATAGTTTTAAAACCAATTATACTCCAATTACAGCATCGATTAGTAGAAATCTTGTAACAGTATCAACAGGAAGTAGTCATGAATTAAAAACAGATGATACTGTTGATATTAATGTAAGTCCTGGAAATATTTCAACTACATTTACTGTCAAATATAATGATTATAATAGAAGAATTATAATTAATCCAAAAGATTTTGTTTCAGGTGGAATAAACACTGTAACAAATTCAATTACCTTAACAAATCATGGATTAATTACGGGACAAAAAGTTATTCATACTGCATCTGTTCCTTGTGGAGGTCTTGCTGATCAACAATTGTATTATGTAATTAAAATTGATAATGATACAATTAAATTATCTAATAATTCTTATAATGCAAATCTAGAGAAACCAGTTACTATAGGAATTACTAGTGCTTCTAGTGGAACTATTAATCCTATAAATCCACCTGTAATATCATATAAAGATCAGTCTGCTATATTTGACGTTTCTGATTCTTCTTTATCTTATGTAAATCAAGGAACCACTTATTCTGCATTTGACTTAAATTTCTATACAGATAGGAATTTTACAAAAATATGGGATACTAATAAACTTACTAGTAACTTTAATGTTACGAGATCTGGAAGTGTTGGATCTGCAAATGCTACAGTTACTGTAACAGTTAATGAGAATGTACCTAAAACTTTATATTATACTCTTGATCCTTTATTCGAAAGTAATATTCCTCCAGTTAAAGAACAAATTCATAATGATACTGGTATTCTTGCTTCAAATGAACTTCAATCCAAAGATAGTGATTATAACGGAAAACATGTAATTTCCGTTGGTGCCACAAATACTTTCACTTATTCTTTATCAAAGATTCCTGAAAGAGCATCTTATATTTCAACTACATCTGATTTAAAATATACAACAAATTCAGAAAATGCTTCTGGTCCTGTAGCAGAATTTGAAATATTTGATGGTGGTCAAAATTATTATTCTCTTCCAGGAATTAGTACTATTGTATCTGATTTTGGTAAAAATGCTCTTGTTGAACCTTTCAGTGATACTGTAGGAAAAATTCAGAAAACTAAGATTAATGATATTGGATATAACTTCCCAACAGACAATACACTTAGACCTAGTGTTAATCTACCTCAAATTGTAACAATAAACAATTTAGCAAAAATTAGATCTATTGGCGTATCTTCTGTTGGAAGGGGATATAATATTGCACCTAAACTTGTACTTTTTGATGGAATAACTCGTGAACAACAAATTAATGTTGATTTAGAATATACTTTAGGTCAGAACCAAGTAACTATTCTGAATAATACTAAAGGAATTAATAATGTTCCTCCTATTATAATTCCTACAGATAATAGTAATGGTGTTGGAATTAGTACTATCGGATTTAATACAACAACTAAAGATGTAACTGTTACTTTAGCGACTGGTTTCAGTACTGCAGGATCTTTCCCATTTACAACAGGTGATAAAGTATTAATTGAAAATGTTAGTGTTGGAGTTGGTACAACTGCAAGAGGATATAATTCACCAGCATATGATTATAATTTATTTGAATTAACTGCTGTTGATCCTAATATTGGTGGACTTGGAATTGTTACTTACAGTTTATATGAATACTATAAAGATTTAAATCCTGAAGTAACTCCAGGGCAGTTTGATAAAGATACTTCTATAGGAAGAATTATTCCAGAAAAATATTTCCCTATATTTGATGCGAAGTTGGAAACAGAAAATTATCTTAAAGGAGAAACTGTTACTTCTGGTTCAAAAATAGGTAAAGTTGAGGATTGGGATAGTAAACTTGGATTATTAAAAATATCTAGTGGTGATGACTTTAAACTTGATGATCTTATTATAGGACAAGCATCAGAAGTTCAAGGATTTGCATCTTCTATTACAACATATGAGTCTAGCTTTAATTTAGGTCCATTCTCCAAAGTAGAAAGTGGATGGGAAACTGATTCTGGTGTTCTTAATTATAATTTACAAAGAATACAGGATAGTCTATATTATCAGAATTTCTCTTATTCATTAAGATCAAAAGTTTCTTACGAAACTTGGAATGATGTTGTTAGTGCATTAAATCATACTTTAGGTCATGTAAAATTCTCTGACATGCAAGTGGATTCATTGAATGATAATTCAATGACAGTTGGACTATCCACAGAAGTAACTTCATACGAAGTTGTAAGTCATTTAGTTGGACATGGTAATCTAAACACTGTACATGATTTTGATCTAGTTACAGAAAACTCATTAACTGGATCATCTGGAAGAGTAATTTCAAATGAAATAATATTCTCTAGTAGAATACTAATGGATTATGATGAATCTGTTGGTAACAGAGTTCTTTCAATAGATGATATTGCGAGTGAGTTTAATAGTAATCCTAGATCTACTCCTTTTAGTATTGCTGCTGAATTCGAATTATCTACAACCAGATCAATAAAATATTTTACTTATGTTAAAGATAGGAGATTTGTTGGTCATAGGCAACTTCAAGTTATTGATTTAGTTCATAATAACTCTGATGGATATTTGAATCAATATGGAAGAATAGAAACTGTTTATAATCTAGGAGACTTTGATTTTAATATTCTTGGAACAACAGGAAGATTACTTTGGTATCCACGAGATTATAAAGTAAATGATTATGATCTTATATCTCTTTCTTATAATTTAGATGATAATTTATTAAGTGTTGGTAGTACTGCTTTTGGAATTTGTAGAGTAGATACTGATAGTGTAAGTGTAGCTACTGCAACTACAACAGGAACTACTATTGTAAGTTTTGCTAATACATATCGTTCTGCAAAAATATTACTTTCAATTACGGGAGATAATTCTGTAGCAAGTGGTGGTGAATATGAATTTGATGAATTAAATCTTATTCATGATGGAACTACTGTTAATGTTGCAGAATATGGTAATTTAATTACTGAAGTTGAAGGTGATCCAATATCAGGTATGGGAACTTACTCTGCTTATATTGATGGGTCTAATGTAAAACTTGATTGGTTCCCCGATGCAACTAATGCTGGAATTGGAACAACAGCAATTGTTAATACAGTCAATGTTTCATTAGCATCTACCGGAGCAGATGGTGCAGAAGGAACAATTGATTTAAAACATGCAAGATTGCAATCAACACCAACCAGTATAGCTGCTACCACTTCTCCAACAGCAAATGTAATCGCAGAATACGTTAGTCAAAGTTCTTCTAGTGTTGATGGATACGATGCTGCTTATTTTGTAATTCAAATTTCAGACACTACAAATAGCACATATCAAATGTGTGAAATGCTTGTTCTTGACGATTATCTTGCTGAAACTGAAACTGGAGATACTTATGATGTTGAATATGGTAATGTAGGAGTTAGTGGAATAGGAACTTTAGGATCTAGAGTAGTTTCTGATTCTAATGTAGGAATTGCAACAGTTCAATTATTATATACTCCTATTGCAAGTATTGCTTGTGATTGTGTGGTATATGTAAATGCATTTAAAGATCAAGATGATGCCAAAGATAATATTGCATTGGGTGATAATGGATCAGTAACAACCGAATATGGATTGTATGAGGGAACTGAAAATAATCTTAAGAAAGCATTTGAACTACAGCATAATAATGAAAGGATCTTTGAAAGAAGTTTTGAAGGAAATAATTCCGATGCTGTAGATGTTGATACTGATACAATCCGAATTCCAAACCATTTCTTTGTTACAGGAGAAAAGCTTAGTTATATTCATGAAGGTACTGGTACTGAGGGTGCAGTTGGAATTGCTACAACTAACGGATTTGTAGGAGTTGGAACTACTACATTATTACCTGCAGATGTATTTGTTATTAAGATTAATGATGATAAGATCAAAATAGCAGAAACTGCTGCTAAAGCCTTACAAAAAATTGCTGTACCTGTAGACATTACTAGTGTTGGTGTAGGTACTTCTCATAGATTTGTTTCTACCAATCAAAACTCTAGAGTTATTGTTAGTTTGGATAATATTATTCAATCACCAGTTGTATCTACAGCAGTAACATTTACTCTTTCTCAACAGGCATATACTACAGATGATTTAATATATCTTAGTGGAATTAGTTCCATTACGGGTGCTGATTTAATTAAGATTGATAATGAAATTATGAAAGTCGAATCTGTTGGTGTTGGAAGCACTAATAGATTTAGAGTTAAGAGAAAATGGTTAGGAACTGCTTTAGCTGGTCACTCTACTGGTGCGTTGGTAACAAAAGTTAAGGGTAGTTATAATATTACGGAAAATGTTCTTAACTTTACTGAAGCACCCTATGGAAATATACCTTTAAGTAGTACTACAAATCCTCCTGATTCTAGGGATTGGGTAGGAGTTGCTACGGGATCTAATTTTAACGGAAGATCGTTTATGAGATCTGGGGTTGAAGATACTGGTAATGATGCATATTCAACAAACTATATTTTTGATGATCTTTCTCATGAATTTAATGGTGTTAAGGATTTCTTTAATCTTGAGGTAGATGGTTCTAATGTAACTGGTATTGCAACAGAGAATGCTGTACTTTTAATTAATGATGTATTCCAAGGTCCAGTTAAGAATTATAATCTAGAAGAGCAAAGTGGAATTACTAGTGCCACATTTACTGGAACCGCATCATCTACTACAGATGTTAATTTATCAACTCTTCCTGTTGGTGGTGTAATTCTCTCCGTAGGATCTACTGAAGGACATGGGTATCAACCATTAATTGGTGCAGGAGGAACAGCAGTTGTTTCAACAGGAGGAACTATTGCTTCAGTTAGTATTGGATATAGTGGATCAGGATATAGAACTGGTATTGGTCAAACTGTTAATGTTGGTGTTGGAACTACTAGTTTAACAACTCCAAACACTCAATGGGTTGGTACTGCTACTATTGGATCTAATGGTACTTTAACTGGTGTAGCAATTACTATTTCTAAGGGAGGATATAGTCAAACAGATCCACCATTTGTTATTATTGATTCCCCACTCTCATATACTAATATTCCTTTAGAATATGCTTCTACTTCTTCAGGAGTAGGAACTAATGCAACTGTTGATATTGTTGTTGGACAAGGATCTAGTGTAATTGATTTTAGAATTAATAATCAAGGAAGTGCTTATCGTGACAATGAAGTTCTAACAATTCCTTATGGTGGTCCCACTGGTATTCCAACTATTACTAGTTCTGTTAATGCTCCAGGAGTTGGAACTAATACTTATTATAATGAATTCCAACTTACAGTTGACCAACAGTTTAGTGATAAGTTTACTGGATGGTCTATTGGTACATTAGAGAATTTGGATGATTGGGATAGTCAGTTTGATGGAAGTACTGTTGGATTCCAATTAAGAAGAGGAGGAAATTTAGTTTCTATCAGAACTTCTAAGGGATCTAAGATTGATATAGAACAAGTTATTCTTGTCTTTATTAATGACATTCTTCAAGTTCCTGGTAAAGGATATAGTTTTAGTGGTGGTAGTCAAGTTACCTTTACAGAAGCTCCTAAAGTAGGAGATAAGTCTAAAGTTATTTTCTATAAAGGAAGTGGTGCTTCTGACGTTGTATCTAAAGAAATTATTGAAACTGTCAAGGAAGGTGATGAATTAACAATAGAGAATGGTTCCCAACCATATTACCTCAAAGAGACTTTAAGAGGAGTTACTACTGTAACATCAACTGATATTGTAGAGACCATACCATATTTTGGTCCTGGAAATACACAAGATGAAAATCTTAAGAGACCTGTTGTTTGGACTAGACAGACTGAAGATAAAATTATAGATGAAAAAGAAGTTGGAAAAAATAGAGAGTTATATGAAGCTAACATTAATCCAACTGCATATCTTATTAAAACTGTTGGTATTGGTTCAACTGTAATTTATGTTGATAATGTAAGACCATTCTTTGATCCTGTAAATGAAAATGAAAGTGCTACAGAAAGAGCTCGTTTCCAAGACAGCATAACAATAGTTGATCAAGCAGCTAAAACTGGTGCTATTGCAACATGTCTTATAACTACTGCTGGTATAGTTACATCAGTAGATATTACTGACGGTGGATCTGGATATACTGCTGCACCAACTGTAACCTTTGGTCAAACTGGTATAGGAACTACTGCAATTGGTAGATCATTTATTAATCCTGTTGGTGTTGTTACTGGAATTGAAATTACTAATAGTGGAACTGATTATTTACAAACTGATGTGCCTACATGTCTCATTGCACCACCGACAGTTAATGAAGAAAAGGATTCAGTAGCAGCATACGAAGGTGATCAAGGAATTATTGTTGGATTTGGAACGGTTGGTGGTGCAGCATCGATTGAGAAGAGTTTGATTTTTGATATACATATACCATATGAATCCTATATGAGAGATACTGCTCAGGTAGGTACAGCAGTTACATTAAGTACAATTGATGTTGGTGATTTCTTTGTTGTTAAGAATTCATATGTTGGATTTGCTGATACAACAGTTAAATCTTTGGGTAGAGATGATGAAATAATTGGTATTGGATCATTATTTGTTGATAATGTTTATCAGGTAGATACTGTTGCAAATCATATAACTGGTGCTCTTGCGGGAATTGGTACTACAACATTTAGAAGGGTTACAGCAAAAATTGCTGGTGTATCTACTATCACTTTTGACTATACTACAGTTGGATTTAGTAGTATCACATTTGACTTCTCCTCTGCTGGTCAGGGTAAAGGTATCGGATGGAGTGGAGCATTTACAACTTCTTATTATATTGGTGACTTCTCTTGGGGTAAAATTAGTCTTGTATCTAGAGCTGAATCCAATTCATATAATGCTTGGACTCGTGAAGGAATCAGTGGACTTTCTACAAGTGGAATCATTCAAAGAACTAAACCTCTCAGATCAAAACAATATGATGGCCAAATCATCTAAATACTTTAAATTAGTGTCTCAATAATGGCTTTAGTAGGGATAAATACGGGATCGGCAGCTAATGCTGGAGATGGTAGTACTCTCCGAGCAGGTGCTAATATTGTCAATGCCAATTTTACTGAAATATATGATTATTTCGGTGATGGTACTAATTTAACATTTACTGGTGGTAATTGGGTAGAAGTTAGCGCAGGAATTAATACACTTAATTATGTTGGTATTGGAACTACAAACCCCACAGATCCATTAACGGTTAGGGGTAGTGCTAATATTTCGGGAGTTGTAACTGGTAGTAAGTTTAGTGGAATTTTAAGTGCTACTGATGCCGTTGTTTCTGGTGTAGGTTCATTTAATAATGATATTTTTGTTGGTGCTGGTGTTTCTCTTTATGGTTCTACAGGATTTGTTAGTGCAACAAAATATTATGGTGATGGATCATCCTTACTTAGTGTTCCTTCTGGATTAGGAACAGCATTAAGTGAAGATTCTAATAGTCCATTGAATAAAATGTACTATGTGGATGCTGCACTGGGTGTTGGACAAACTATTACAATTAATCCTCCTAGTTCATCTCAAGTTGCCTTTACTAACTATCCTAATATTAATGTTGAAGAAGGATATGATTTAATTGTTGCTGATGGTGATGATTTTATACCAGATATTCTTGGTATAGGAACTACTGGTATAGGAGGAGTTCTTTCTGGTGGTGGAGGAAGAGTTCGTGCAGATAATTATACAAGTAAAAATGGGGGAGCACCTAATTTCCCTGCAGGTGCTACCGTTTCTGGTATTTTAACCTGTGTCGGATTTGCGATGACAGATATATCAGCATCTGGTGTTGTTACCGCTACTGGTGGTTTTGATGGTGCTTTAACAGGAAATGTTGATGCTGCGATTGTTGATGTATCTAGTAATCTTTATGCGGTAAGTGGTATTGTTACAACGTTAACTGTCGCTAATTCTTTAACAGTTACAAATGATTC
>MDSY01156877.1_pt1 | contig 14375 bp, 11 predicted proteins | sample 811131 | NCBI WGS metagenome assembly MDSY01 (sample SAMN05326643, study PRJNA326480) | marine metagenome | isolation source: seawater | place: Atlantic Ocean: South West | collected 2010 | reverse complement strand
TGCCGTGCGTCGCCGCGACGGACCCGGCCACAGAGCCGCCCGCCACGGACGTCCCCGCGTCAGATCCCGGGAAGTCGGAGCCCGCGACTGAGATCGTGTCTGCTTTATCATTTGCATCGCCTACCGTGTCCACTTCGCTAGGCGCTCGGGAGCTACCACCCACGCTCGCCGTGCCGACGCTGGAGCCATGTCCGTGGTGTTTTTCACCGCCTCCAACAGATTTCGTCAGATCCTTCCTCTCCTCCGCCGCCGCGGCGATGCTCACCGCTTCCTTGGTAAACGCCACGCTTGGCCTTGAAGACGCGTTTGAATATTTTATTTCTATGGTGTCGACGGCAGAGGCTAAAGCGGCCGCGGCCTGGGCAGCCGCGGCTCTCCTGGCAGCAACAATTTTCTTCGCCTCGGCGATTTGATCCGCCGCTTCTTTTTGCAAATCGATCGATTCACTCTCCATCGCGAACGGGTTCGCGCCGGGGGGGGGAGGTGCTTCAGTCGCGGATTTGCCGAACCAAAACGCGTCGTTCTCGTGGTCAGAAGTGTCATCTGAAGCGTCGCTTTCAGAGGCATCTGAATCGTCAGAGTCATCATCTGCAGTAGCATCATCATCCTGAGATTCCTCATTATCCGGCTTTGCCCGCGGTTTGCTCGCGACTTCGCTGGAGTCGGAATCCGACGCGTCGCCGTCCTTCACACCCACCGCGTGCGTAACGTGCGTCTCTGCAGAATTAGCGGGCTTCGCAGCAGTTTGCTTTTTCTTTGAGTTCTTTTTGATTGGGGACGTCATCGCTTCGGGTTCGAATCTGTCGTCGGTGGTTTTTCCATTTTCGTCAAGCACTTCGTTGGCCAGGATCTTAAGCAACGCGCCTCGCATCTTCGCGCCTTGGCCGTCTAACTCGGGGGGGGTGAACCCCCTGGCTTTGATGTGCCCCCAAGCGATCTCCTCGGGCATCCCGCTGTACACCGCCAGCGAACGCGCCAAACCGGCGAGGACGTGCTTGGGAAGCGACGTGATCGGGCCGCCCCCCGCCATTTTCGTCGATCTCAGTACTAGATTCGGGGAAAAAGGTTGTGCGGGTGGGTCCGTACTACACGGGAACGTCGCAGTCCGGGTCTATGAGGTCTACAATGAATCTGCGCTAGCCGGTCGACACCTGTGCGGCGAGGCGAAGGGTGCCTGTCGTCCAAGGCGCGCGAGTACTTGTGGCGGGCGGGAACACAAAGGGCGTCCCTTTGGGGACAAAAGTGCGCCGAAAAGGAAGCGGGCAAGCACGGTTGATTTCAAGAGGCGACTTGACAGGCGAGCGAGCGTTTCACTTCGTAAAATGTTTACATTATTAAATGAACCGACAGACCACCATCACATCGGCCGCCTCCTTTGATAGGCCACAATATATACCCCCCCTTAATTAAAAATTAGAACCCGTAGAATCCAGTCGACCCCTTTGACTGCCTCGTTCGCGGGTCCTTCACTGGTTCGCCCATGGGCACGCCCTCCTTCATGAACGTCATCGCGGATCCCACGGTGTCAAAAGTGTTTTTGCACCGTTGATCAATGCCGTACTGCGTCACGCGTTTTCCCACGCGCCGCTCCTGGACCATCTCGGACGGCGCGCCTGCGCTTCTGTTGACAGGCACCACCGTTTTACCCGCTCGCGGCATCCCTTGCTGCATCTCCTTTGTACCCGCCTGCATCTCTCTTGGGATGCCCATCATTTCAGGGGTCAGACCCACCGTGGCGAACGAGTCCTGATGGTGCACGTTGCGCTCACCTTCGTACGTCTTTCTGCGGTTGATTTGATGCACGGGCGGCGCCGGCATCGCCCCCGCGTGCGGCTGCGAGGTTTGGTACTTTGCAAAGTGTTCCTCCCGTCGTTGTTCCTCCATCCGCATCCTGTTGTCCTCGTTGCGGTGCATGTCCATTTCTGGTACCAGAATCTGGGGCGTCAAACCAACGGTTTCAAACGTGTTCCGCACTTTCCAATCCGGCTCTACTGACTTTTTCAGCGGGTGTCTTCCTGTTAGCGTAACGGTCGACGCGCCTGAGTACTCCTGCTCGTCAAATTCAGGCACGGTGTGTTTCTTCCGGTGAAGCTTACCCGCGGTGTGGTTCTGGTGCGTGCCGATGACGTCGGGCACGTGTTCGTGTCCCCGTGTGCGTTCGCCCCGGGTGGGGTTGGGGTTCCAGCCCCAGGATGGAGGTTTGCTTCGATCTCTGGGTGAAAGTTGGCCCGAATACTCGCCAGTCGCTTTGTACGGCTTCTCGCTTTGGTACTTCCCTTCAGGGGCTGGAGGCGAATCCGGGTTCCTGAACAGGTGCGACGTGTCTTTAGGGTCCTTCGCAGGGTCCTCTGGGATGACGTGCCGGCGCTCACCACCAGGGCCGAACACGTCGTTGTGGTTGGTCCAGCTAGGATTTTGGAAATAGAAGTCAGTATTTTGTATGGGCCACAGTCGGGCGGATGTATTGGGCGCGTTCTTCGGATGGGGATGATGAGAAATCCCTCACAGGATGTGTTGAAACGCGAACCACGTGGTACAAGACGTACGTGGTACAAGGCGAGCAGGATTTTACGGGATAAAAAACGTACCTGTACTTGGCGTCGTCGAAGTGATTGGCCCATGGGGCGTTGTCGGGCGCGCGGTACCCGGGGGGCAAAACGGTTCGCACTTCGTGGCCGAAAATGTCGTGGTTGTCCCCCCCCACGTAACGCATGCCCACAAAATTCTCGGTTCGTTGGTTTAGGTATGGGACGCGTCTTCGGGTGACGCCTTCGGGGGATATTGAGCCCAAGCCGGTGGTTTGGTGGCCATATCTAATCGGCCCAGCGGTCGGCGCTAACCCGCCATCCGTGCACTGTAAATGGTTATCAAGCGTTTGCGAAGTGGTAGCGCCTCTCTTCCTGTAATGCCGCACGCCCCCCTTGCCGAAGTTCGAATAACACCCTGGACGGACAGGATCCTCCGCCAGTCCTCTCGGGTGCCCGAAGTTCTTCGGCGGTGTGGCGTTACTCCGCTGCGGAATGTCGTCGCTCTTGTCCACGTCGAAGGATGACTCTTCCATCCCAGCCACGGCGTACTTCATCGAGTGCTTCGAAGAACCTAAGCCGGGTTTAACCCCGGGTGGCGCCGCCCCAGTCGCGGCTCTTAAAATAGGCCGTCGCTCGTGAGGGGCCACGTCGGGATCCGGCTGCGAGAAGTTCACACGCGCGTCCATTATGTTCTCCTGCTCGTCCGTGAGGTTTTTCTGTAGGGGCGGAGGAGTGGAAGGTCAGCGACTTGAGAAATTTATCTGCGAGGGGGAAGAGAATCGCGATGTGTGTCGGGCGTGCTCCGAGACGCGCGGCTGCATCCACGGGTATATACGCGAATCCCGGCTACGTTCTCTCAACGCGTCACAAATGTAGACGTACACTGAAATGCGCGTGGCGTTGCGCTAGTTGCGCGGTGTTGCTCATCGCCCGCGCTTGAGACGACCGCGCGACCTTCTCGGAACGATCCTGTCGTGGTCCGGACGAATGTGATTCGTAGCCGGGACGAAAGAAGTCAGTGGTCTCTGCCTACTAGTACGCTTCAAACGAGACGTTCAGGCACCTTCTCCCTTAGTCGAGTCACCGGGTGTACGCGTGCAGGGTGCGTCTCTTAGTGTGGGAGCTTATCAGCGGTGCCTTGGGAACGCCGCGGGGCCCGACAGAGTCAACCTTTTTCGCGACACAAAAAAACGCATCCAAAACGGGAATCAAAAAATTTCAAAACGCTTTTCGGCGGACTCACTTTTTTCGTGTCTTGACTCTTCTGCGGGATCATTCGCGTCGCCCCTGAATGATATTTTAAGTCATGCGTATCTTGTGATTAAATAGTGGTTGCACGAGACATTCCTCCAAAGCTCTGTTTCACTCTTTCTCTTCAGTGGAAATACCCTGCTCCTCCCTCTCCTTCTTCTCCTCCTCCCACGCCGCCGTTTGCTCATCAATCAAATCCACCCCCGTGAGTTTATCAAGCCACTTCTGCGCCGCTAGGGCGATTAAACCGGTCCCATTAGCCGCGTACACGAACGTGGCGAGGTATGCCAGGCCAGACACGATGGTGCGCACTGTGATTGTTATTTGACGCGCTTGATAATTCTCAGGCACTGCTTTTCCGTCCATCGTCCCGACTATGGTTTGCGTAAACCCGTATAGCACGAACGCGATCGCTAACCCGGTAGCGCCTCCGGTGAACGCCTGCACCGGGGTGAGCTTCTTCGCCTTCTCCAGTTGTTCCGCGTCCCTTGCTTCGCGCTCTTCTTTCTGTAGGGTAGGGTGAGAGGGTAGAGAGATGAGTGTTGGAAAGAAGTTGTTTTTGTGAACCCACTGCCAGAAAGTGCCCACACGCTTAATAATGGATAAAGGAAAAATGAGCAACCCGTCGTCCCCCATCTACACGTACCGGCAGCGTGTTTGCAACCCGAAACTCCTTGGCTCTGTTCCCCCTTTTCTTCACCACCCGGAGGAAGTACCACCCGCAAAACACGGTGAACAGGAGGCCGAAGGCGTTCTGTAAAGGCGTGGCTTCGTCGTCCGGAACTCCGATGCCTTGGTATCCCTCCGCCGCGAACGCGGCGGTTGCGTAGGCCGCGTTCGCAAGGACCGCCAGGGATGTGGACAGGAACGCAACCGCGGGGCTCCGAGGGTCGTTTTCTGGAGATATGCTGGCCCATGGTACGACGTCTAGGTCCGTGAAATCCCTCTCGACCAGGTCGGCAACCACCGGGAGGTTGTGTTTGGACGCGGCCGCCGCCGCGCATCGTGCTGTTTTCTTTCCACGCGGGACCCTGGTGAACACGGCCACACGTTTAGCCAAAGGGCGAACCACCGCGGAAACAGAAGTCGCCGACATGCGTCGCACGGTGGGAGCCACTAACGCAACACGCATAAGGGTGGACATCGCCATCGCACCGGCCACGCGCGTGAGGATATGACTGATTGATTAAACGAACGATACGAAAGTTTTGTTTTCAGAAAAAATAAGTCGTCATCAGTGTTCCTTCTTCCCCTCCCCTTTCTCGAACCTTTGAACCAACTCATGCACCACTTCCCTGAACTTCTCCTCGGCGACGACTCCGTCATCGTATATGAAGTTCTCCACCTTGACGGTTTCTTTGACGGTATCCGGGTGGTCGTCTTTTCTTGTGTCGACTCGCATTATGAAAATCGTACACCGCTCGTCGAATCGCTTCATCACCAGCTTCACCGCCAATCCCTTTTTCTCCACAATCGACGCGCCCGCCCCGGGGTTGGGTTTCGTGAACAAAATAACACCGTTCTCCGTGAAGCTAGTGATTAACTGTAGCAACACATTCAACACCACGTACCCCGCGACGCACGCAAACAACGCAACCTTATTTTCAGGATAAGGCTTCGGGTAAAACTGCGCCGCTAATGCGAGGCCCACGGCGAACAAGCCCAAAACTATTTTCAAGTCGCTCGCCAGATGTTTCTCGTCGTACCCGAGGTCGAGCACAGCCTGTTTTAAGATATATAAAAGGAATGAGAGAGGTCAGAAGGGGCAACGGTTTGTATCTAGTACGTGCTTGATTTGGTGTTGTGTCCGGACGGAGGTGTACCGTTCAGGGTTGAGCATAGCCTCGGCGCTCCCGATGTTGAGATCGGGTGAAAAAAAATCCATGCCATTCACGCACCGCCACCGCGGTCTCGTCCAACACGCGTTTGATCTGTGCCATGTCCCCTAGATTCTGGATCTTTAACGGCTCGACTTCCTCATCACCCGTCGCTAGTTTCCCCGGCTTCGCAGGTTTCGAACCCGCCATCGTGCGGGTGCGCCGAGGTGTGAAGCGAACGATAGCACGCGGCTCGGTTTTGGCGACGAAGCGGTTTTCGGGGAAATGAAAATGGCCCCCTTGACCGAACCGTCGCCACAGTCGTCGCGCGCCATGGCTCCCGCGCCTGGGGAGCCTGTGCCCTTGGCCACGCGGGCGTACTGGGACGACTGGTACGCCTCCAAGCTGGCTGACGAGGCTGATGTGCCTGGTGAGGCGCTCGAGTTTGAATGGCTGGACGGCGTTGGTGGTGATGGTGATGAGAACGATGAGAAGGTTGGGGCGATGTGGTCTGTGATTGCTTCGATGCCCCGTTCCTCAAAGGTGCTTGAACTCGGGTGTGGCGTGTCCCGTCTCGCCGAGCGCATGTGCGACGCCGGGTTTGCACACGTGGACGCGGTTGATTTCAGCGAATCACCGATAGCCATCATGAATGCGAGAGCGGCGTGTAGAGATGCAGGGGAGATGCAGAACAGTGCACAAAATTCTACCGAAAATAAAACGAAAAGAAACTCGGCCGCCTACGCCGTGGCGGACGTGCTTCACCTTGACCGCACGAAATACCCGCCGGAGACGTACCACCTGATCACGGACAAAGGCTTGATGGACGTGATTCTCAACGCGCACGACCAGGAAGTTTGGTTCGAGAGGTGTCAACTTGAGCGGAAGAAAGACACCGACGATGCGAGCTTGCCGGGTAAAAACATACCCGAAAAAATAAAAAGCGTGTGTCCCTACGACGGCGAAGCGTCTCGTTCCAACGCCCAAACCGCTTTAGCAACCATCGCGTCTCTTTTGAAACCGAACGGGGTGTTCGTAGTTCTTTCCTATGAACCTCCGGCTGGGAGGAACGAGTTTTTTACAAATCATAAGTTTGGGTGGCAAATGAAACCAGGGTTCCTGCGGGAGGACGGATCAGGAAATTTTATTTATATTTTGGAAAAACTTTCAGTCGACGAGAAAGCATCGGTACGTAATTAGTCTATAGGTTCGTTCATGTTCATTAGACATTAGGTAAACTCTACGACGTCTTCACACCTACTTACGCCAGTCCCACGAAATGTTCGCTGTACCGCCAAAGCGCTTTGGCTTCCTCGGAGTCCATGGCTTCCTTCGAGACGTCGCCTTGTTCAAACAGGTGGCCCGTTTTTCCCGTACCGGGCGAAATGCCATTGTTGTAATACAACCCTGTTTTGCCCTCCAGCGTCTCCGAGGTGGCCATGAACACCAAGCAATCACCCCCTCCATTAACCGTCTCCGCGACGTGGAAAATATCATTCGTCGCGAAATCAAAAAGCTTGACGAAAATCGGGTTCTGGTACCGGAAAAAACCGGTGCGCGTGATTAGACCGGGGCCGAACGAGTTTACTCTTATTGTCGAATTACTTTCCCCAAGCCTCCTCTGCAACTCCTTCGCGAACAAAACATTACACAGCTTCGAGTCCTTGTACGCCTTGTCCGCGTTGTACTCCGATCCATCAACCATTGCGAAGTTCTTGCCGTTTTGGGTGAAGCCTTCTAAGCCTCCAAGACCGGCGCCTAGCCCGACGTTGCCTCCGGGCGAAGAAGGGTCGTGCACTTCCGAAGCGGTGACTACGATTCGCGGCGCCGTTGATTCCGGCGACGTCCCCACCGCGGCTTCCAGTTGAGGGAGCATCAAGTTCGTCAACAAAAAGTGCCCCAAGTGGTTTGTGCCGACGGTAATTTCGAACCCATCCGTGGTTCTTCGAATGTCGTTATCGCCGCTGTACTGCACTCCCGCGTTTAACACCAACACGTCTACCGGCTTCCCGCCTTCCGCCGAGGCGGCGAAATTTCTGACCGAACTCAAGTCGCCCAAGTCGCACTCCACTGGGATGAGTTGACCAGGTCGAATTACGCCTCCAGTTTCGGTAACCGCAGCTGTGATCCTATTCGCGGCGTCTTCCGCCTTCGCCGTCGTGCGGCACGCTAACACTACGTCGTACCCCAGTCCCGCGAGCTTCACCGCCGCGTCGAAACCGATGCCACTGTTGGGGCCGGTGATGACCACTCTTTTGGTGGAACGGCGTTGTGGTGGGGAAGGCGCTGCCTCGGGTGCGCCCGCGTCTTGGGACGACAGGACCTCAGGCTCCGCACACGCCGTGTGGGGAAGCGAAATCGCCGTGAGCGCGGCGAGCGTGCTGAGAACAGCGGTGCGGCGTGCCAGGGGGGGGGCGGGCGCAGCGCTCGCGTCGGCATCCGAAGCTCGGGCGCGTGCTGGGACGGCGCGAGACGCGCGCCGAGCGCGGCCGACCGACGTTCCGGGTGCGACGCGAGGGGTCGCGAGAGCGCGGAGCGCCGTGGATGATGCCATGAGCGTCGCGGGCGTGGGGTCACGGGCGGCGCAGGTTGGAATGCGCGCAGAGCGAGCGGCGGGCTCTATCCACCGATGCGATGCCACTTGTCACGGATATTTGGCAGTGACGTGGCCGGTGGCCCTCTCATTTTTAACCACAACTCCTCGTGCGCCGGCCACACCAGATGAGAGCCTTCGGTTTCCGCACCCACACCGGTGTCCCCATCGCGAGCCGCCCCAAGATGGGCGCTGATTCTTCACGCGGCTCCGTCGCCGCGCGCGCGTCGTCTTCCGTCCCTGAGGGCCTTTCGGATGGATGCAAAGGCGCTCCCGTCCCCGAGGGCGTCAAGCTCCCCATCGTGTGCGGCGAGGACGTCATGTCCCCGAAGAAGCACGGCACGACTGATACCCCGGTTCAAGACAACTTAAGATGGGGCTGCGAGTGGAAGACCGCGGACAAGATCTGCTCTTTCAACCGCCACTACGCCGAGTTCGCGGGGTACTGGGCCACGACGAACTTTCTCGATGAAGTGGATCGCACAGGGGAGACGACGTACTATGACTCCGTGTCTGGCAAGCCCTTGTTCATCGCCCCCCGAGGCAGGTCCATGGACGCGTTCCTCAAAGAATCCAAAGCACACGGCTGGCCCTCGTTCAGGGACGAAGAAGTGGTGTGGGAGAACGTGCGGTGCTTGAACAACGGCGAAGCCGTGTCGTTAGCGGGCACACACTTGGGGCACAACCTTCCCGACAAATCCGGGAACAGGTACTGCATCAACCTCGTGTCCGTCGCAGCACAGCCCCCCAAGTGAGAGATGAGCATTTTTTGAAGCGCGAGGTTGTGTGTCGCGCGAGAACAGTAGCTCTTACTTTTGGAGCTATATAAACAAGATCTAAGAACGTCTAATATTGGGACCCTTCCCCCATGAACCCGTCTCTTTTTTGCCCCCCCCCCCGCTGCAGTGTTTCCAACACGAACGGCCGTAGCGCTTCCAACAGCGCCCTTGGGGACTCCTCGTGCGGCAAGTGCCCGCACCGGGGAAGGATCTTCAACGCGCACCTGCGAAGCTCCGCCGCGATCGCTACCGCGCCTGTGGGCGGCGCAACGACGTCGTCCGCCCCAGTGACCATCAACGTCGGTGTGTCCGCCAGCGCTTGTAGCGCCACGGATACGTCCCTCTGGGTCATTTTTTGCCGCGTCCGCGCAGCTTCCATCAACGCCCAGTCCCATCCCTCGATACACAGCGGTTTCTGGTACAAACGCAGGGTTCCTCTGGTTAGTTTACTTCGGTCGAACCACGCCCTGCGGTTCGCGACTTCGCCGATTTCCGTTCGCAACAACGGGCGCAACATTTTTTCTCCTAATTTCGTGTTCAGCAACAGACGCACCGGCGCCGGAACCGCGGCGTCCAACCGGAAGTCCGCGCCGAGAAGCGCAATCCCCGCGACACGCACGTTGTTACGGCTGGGTTTTGAAATGCTGGTGACGAAGCTTCCGGCGGTGTGTTCATTGTTTCCAAGGTTACCGTCACTTTCAGTTTCTGTATCGCCGACGTCAACCTTCACGTCCCCAATATCCGACATCCCTGAAAACCGGTCGCCGTTGTTCACCGTTGTTTCCGGCGACCACGGCGTCATCATCTCCGCCTCGGCTGCGGCGCGCATCACGACCAAACACCCGTCCGCGTGTCCTGCGAAAAGAACCCTGTCAACTTTTAAATACGAACACAAATCAAGCACGATCCGCGCTTGTTCCACCACGTCGTACGGCGATTGTGATTCTGAAAACTCCCCGCGCTTTGGACGCGCGCTGAACCCGAACCCGGGGCGGTCCACGCAAATACACCTAACGCCTAGAGTCCTAGAAAGAGACGGCGCAACTTTTCGCCACGCAAACGCACCAGCGCCGAAACCGTGAATGAACACCACCGCGGCGTCGGGGGGGAAGAATCCGCCACGTGTTGTGTTTGTATTTCCACTCCGAGATTCATCGTCGCTGCAATCAAACTCGTTTTCGTTTTGAGTCTGTCCTTGTTCGTACGAGTCTTTGTAGTGCACGCGCACGCCCCTGATTGTGGCGAACTTACTGTCCCTGTCGATAAGGCGGTCTGCAGGGACGTCTGCGTCGAAATCGAACCCGGGAGTGAGCGGGCTTTGCATCATTTGCTGTCCTCGCGGCGACCGGCGTCCGTCTGAATTTAAATTGCCATCGTCGCCCTGACTGTCAAACCCGTAGCTACCATCCGTGCCCTGAAGCGCGCCACTCTCCGAAAATCTAAAGCCCAGCACCCCCGCTCGCGTCGCGGCCTGGCGCTTTAGGGTTTTCCGGGCGTGTACCCTCATACTGGCTGCGACTAATACGTGCGCCACACAAGCAGTTATGGTAATCGCGAACATCAGAGGCGCGATTGTTTTGTCAACCTCGTCCTCGGCGTATTGGAAATAAACCGCTTTCAACGACGCGTGTATTCCGCACACCACTAACAGAATGCTTGATACTAATAGATAGGGAAAGTACACGTTTTCTCGTCTAGATGCTGCGTGGGATGCTAATGCAAGAAAAGTTCTTACCCAACTGCTCCACACTAAATCGTTAAGAGTGTGGTTAAACCGGTACGCGAACGTGGTTTGCGGTTTCAGGATGTGAAACTCGGGGGCGAGGAATGAGTACACCACAACCATGGAGCCGGTGTCCGCTATGCACACCACCATGGTTGCCGCGCTCGCGATTAAACTCGCGGTGCACACGGTGAAGAAGAAACAGAACGCGCCGCAGCGCTCGCACCACCACCCGGGGCACAACCCGTGGCCGCGTGGGTCCAGCAGCGGCACCAGCCGGTCATCTTCCACCTCCTCGAGCTCGCAGTCACCGTTGGTGTTGGCGAAGATATTTGGCTCGCTCAAAAGAGGCGCCACGTGCGTTTCCCGCTCGAATCCGTCCGCCACGCCGAACTCGGGGGGGGTGGGGGGGGTACGCGTGCCGTGGCTCATGCTGCCACGCGCGCCCGAAGTAACTCGAACGCGCGGGGTTGGGAACAGCGTGTGCCCGAGAGTGATCAGGAGGCTTCACGAGATTAGCAAGATTATTCGGGACGGCTATCTCTCGAGAATCGAGTCTGCAAAATCGAAGTCCGCAGAAAATTAGTGGCCCGCGGCTTCTGATGACGACAGGGTCCGATCGGTTCCGCCGCGTCCGATCTCATCGCGCAGCCACTTTGGACGGCACAGTCGAGTTGTCTGCACGCACGAGCGCGTATCGGTCGAAGCGGCCGCCAGATTTCAGGGCCAGAGTCAGCTTGAGTAAATAGGGTGTGCGCGTACCTCACACCATGGCGTCGTCTCGGTTTTTCTTCTCGGGATCGCGTTTTTTCCTTCTCCTGGTGATCCTGCTCTCTGTCATAAGCAACGTCATCGCCGCAGCTGATTACTACAAAACCTTGGGATTAAACCGAGGCGCTTCGGATGACCAGATCAAGAGAGCCTACAGAAAGCTGGCGTTGAAGTACCACCCTGACAAGAACCCTGGCGACGAAAAAGCGGCGAGCCAGTTCGCCGAGATCGGCAACGCGTACGAAGTGTTGAGCGACGCCGAAAAGCGCCGGATATACGACCGGCACGGGGAAGAGGGTGTGAAGCAACACGCGCAGCAAGGCTCGGGGGGCAGCGGGGGGTTCGGGGGTAACGATATCTTTTCGCAATTCTTCGGAGGCGGGTTCGGGGGGTTTGGCGGGGAGCCGCAAGAGCCCGAGACGCCCAAAGGGGATAGTATCGTCATCGACTTGGAAGTAACCATCGAGGATTTGTATTTGGGCAAAGTTCTCCGAGTTGCGCGCGACAAGAACGTCATAGTACCCGCGAAAGGCAAGCGCAAGTGCGGCTGCAAACAACGCATGGTCACGAAACAGATCGGCCCTGGGATGTTCCAGCAGTATGCAAAAGAAGAGTGCGAGGAGTGTCCCAACGTGAAGTTGGCGCGGGAGGGCGGGACGTTGCACGTGGAGATCGACCCCGGAATGCCGGACGGCCACGAGCTCTTATTTTTCGAAGAGGGGGAGCCTCTTATTGACGGGGAACCGGGTGATTTAAGAATGCGGATCAAGACGAGTTCCGATGCTATTTTCAAACGGGAAGGGGACAACCTTTTGATGACCAAGCGCATTTCCCTCGTGGACGCCCTGACCGGGTTTGACTTGATGCACAAACACTTCGACGGGCACGGCGTTAAATTGAAACGAGATTGCGTCACGATCCCAGGACTCGTGGAAACCGTCGCGAACGAAGGTATGCCGAAACACAACCAGCACAAACAGTTCGGAGACCTCGTTGTGACCTACCAGGTGGACTTTCCGGACACGCTGGACGAGAAACAAAAGGCGGAGGTGAAGAAACTGTTCAAGTGATGAACGCTGTGAAAGCGAGAGGAGAGGTCTCAACTATTCTTTATAAGATCATTCTTAAATTCAAATAATGTCTGGAAGAGGTCAACCTCTACTCAATCTTACCCGCTTATGCTTCGAGGATGAGCTTGATGGCGTTGAAGTCAACCTGCGCGGGCGAGGAGGCCATTTTCTTCTCCTGCGGGTTGTACTTTTGCTCGCCTAGGATTTTGGAAATAGAAGTCAGTCTTTTGTATGGCAAACAGTCGGGCGGATGTATTGGGACGTATTGCGTGCATTGCTCGTATCAGGATGGTGAGGAATCCCTCACGTGATGTGTTGAACAGCTCGAAACGGAGGTGGCGAAAACACAGGAAAAAGCGAGCAGGATTTTGTGGCGGGGTGTACGTACCTAGGGCGACTGACGTTTGCACGTCCGCGGTTGCCTTAATGGGGCCCACGTTCTGCCTGAACTTCTTGCACACGGAGAACCCGTTGGAGTTAGCAGGCGAGGAAACCCCGGAGGTCGTCAGAACCTTGAACCCGAAGTACGGCACGTTGTTGTCGTAGTCGTACACGCCGTTGCACTTAATGGCCAACGAGTCGAGGTCGAAGGTTTTGGAGTACTTGCCCTCCTTGCCCGCCGTGTTCACCGTGATCTCGCCGTTGAACCACGTCTCGGTGATGCCCCAGTTGAAGTTGGGCTCGTACTTGAACTCGTAGTTGTTGGTGTCGCCCTTTGGTTCAACCGAAGCGTCCGTGCCGAGAGTGACGCGGATGGAGGGGGCCATGGGGATGCGGATGTCCAGGTGCTGCGAATGAGAAAAAAAAAGTCAGTCACTGAAGTCGGAGAAATTTTTAACACCGTGTCGAACACATTTTCAAGATGATCGAGTGTACGTGGCAGTCTTCCGGTCTATTACTCCAGTCATCCACGTACCTTGCGGAGCTCGATCGCTAGGGTGGGGTTGCCGCCGAATCTGACAACCTAAAGGGGTGGGGGATGGGGGACAAGGCTTGGTCAGGGTCCGGTTCGAGTAGACTTTTGGGTCTCTCCGCAATTCAAGCGGGAGGTTTCGCAGCACGGTCGTGAAATATTTTGGAGACACGTACCTTGTCCATCTTCGCCTTGCCCTGCGCGAACAGGTCGGTGGCTTTGCCCAGGACCTGTTCCTTAGCGGCTTCGAGGCTCTTGCCTTCGTCGGACTCGCCGAAGCTCATGTTGTGCGTTTGTTGAGGCTGGGGGTGCGCGTCAATAATGGGGCTACGGGACAGCGCAGACGAGCGACATTTCTCTGGCTGCACGAGAATCTCAAATTGAGACACGTGTGATTTGGGGACGCGAGTGGGACGCGTGCTGCGAGCGTTTGTGTCCTCGCCTGTCCCGAGATCGGGGATTGCTAATCAGTTCTCGGCGCGCGCACATAGACGCTCCCTGCCCGCGTCGCGTCCTCCGAACGTCGCAGAAGCAGAGATGGCGATCATGGACGATAAGCAAAGTGCGTAGCGAGTCGTCCCCACGCTCGCATCAATCTCCAACATCGGCACCCAACGGTCAGGGGGGATGAAAATGAGATGCCCTCCGTCGTCGCGTAGATCCCACCGTCCTGACTCAACTTTAATACGTTCTAACTAGATCTCCAACCACTTCTGACCTCCCTCACCCTCTCCCTCCCATCTCCACAGAGATCGGCATCGGCTTGACGAGTTTCGGGGTGCTGTTCGAAGTGCTCGGGGTGATGCTTTTTTTCGACCGTGGTTTGTTGTCCATGGGCAACATTTTGTTCCTAAGCGGCGTCACCACGACGATCGGCCCGCGGCGGACGTTTAAGTTTTTCAAAAGGAACGGGCGAGGCACGGCGGCGTT
>MDSY01117291.1_pt1 | contig 14376 bp, 10 predicted proteins | sample 811131 | NCBI WGS metagenome assembly MDSY01 (sample SAMN05326643, study PRJNA326480) | marine metagenome | isolation source: seawater | place: Atlantic Ocean: South West | collected 2010 | reverse complement strand
TGCGGCGATGGAAAACAGCAGTGCACTGCCGCCCCGCCGCCCGCCAATCTCTAACACCTGCTTGGGAGCCAGCGCATTAACTCTATTAAGCAAATCTAGAAACTCGGGTTTCTGCTGATCAACTCGATACTGGCGGTTGTTTTTCATGTACTCAAGCTTCGCACTTAACTCAGGTAGCTTATCCAGCGCATCACGCACCTCTGTTGTGTAAGCGTTTGACGTGGCATAAAGTTTTTTCGACAGACGTTTGAAGGGATTTTTCACCGAGATTCTCTCTACTTTGGTTCGTATCGTAATTTGTGCCGAAGCTCCAGTGACAAGCGTAACGTGTTTGCGACCACCATACATCGCGTACGACGACACCGATCACACCCTATTAGTTATCCAAGCCCTCCCGCTATCGTAAAAATAAATCAATTTCCTATTATCAATAAAGGCATCCATATCATTCGATAACCTATGAGGATTCAGCCGTTGAGCATGTTAAGGACATGAAAGCTATGCTCGAGGAACAACCCCAATAACGGACATACGCAAAAGCTAGTAGTCTTTCGAGCCAGCGAGGGGCGCCATCATCGCAAATTTACTCGGGGCTCAGATGGACTGCATCGATGCAAACATTGCGTTGAATGTAGGTGGTCGTTGCTTTGTTGATAATGTATTCCTTAGCACAACGTCAGAACCAAATTACCAAGTCTACAACGAAGGAGAATATAGCAAAAAGCGTAAAAGGTGTTGATGAATTCTCCTAGCACGTTTTCAATAGTCGGCCTTTCGAGCAATTCGTGGGCGGTCATGTTTACAATCGTAGCGGCAGGTTCTCGCCACTAATCAATTAGAAATCCTTAATAAAGTGAACTCACCATTACTGATCGTTCGAGGAGGCAGGGATTGATCTGTAGCATCAAAAAAGATTAATGAAATGATAACGGCGTTACGGGATAGGGCAAAAAAAATAGCAACCATTTCAAATGCTCGGAGCTCGATCACTTGTTTAACGCTGCGTGTAAGCAGAGACAGCGAAGCGAGGTAGTCACCGACTTGCAGACGTAGCCTGAACAAAAGCTAAACCAACCACGCCCGAGCGACGCGACATATTAATCGACATCTGCAAAAAAGCACCTCTAAATAAAGTTACAAAAATCCACTAGAACTTTAGTCCGATTTAGGGGATGTTTAGGTGCAAGAGAGGAGAATCATATGGATTTATACGATGCGATGAGCACCTTGCGTGCTGTGCGCAGATTGCGCCCAGACCCAATTGATGAAGAAGTTATGGAGCGGGTGTTGACAGCTGCCACTTGGGCCCCTACGGGAGGCAACACACAACCTTGGCGCATTGTTGCTGTAACAGATCCAGCAAAGAAACAGGCCCTACAAGATCTTTACAGCCCACATTGGGACGCCTATATCCCTGGGTACGAGGCCAGACTTGAACATATGCCCGAGGACGCCAAAACCTCCAGCATCAAAGCCATGGAAGCCGGCAACTATCTCGCCAGCCATATGCACGAAGTACCAATAATCGCAGTATTTTGTTTTAACCCAAAATTAATGGCTATTACCGACGCTGAACTAAACCGGCCCAGTGTAGTTGGAGGCGGATCCGTTTACCCCGCTGTACAAAACCTTTTACTCGCCTGCCGTAATGAAGGACTCGGCTGCGTGCTGACCACTCTGCTTTGCTATGAAGAAGAGTCAGTTAAGGCGTTACTGAACTTGCCCGAAGACTGGTATACCTGCGCTCATGTGCCTATCGGTTATCCAGTCCTCGGCGGACACGGCAGCATAAGACGTCGCGACATGAAACAAATGGTGCGCTTCAATGAGTGGTAACTCATTAAAATCGACCCAGCCGATGAGCACGGAGGGAAAGGAATAGAATGGACAACTCGAGCGAGAAACAGTCCCGTTATCAGCAAGATATAGAACTTGAAGGTCCAGTGATATTGCCCCTGCCCGAAACCACACAAGACCTGAACCAGGCTCAAGAGGATTTGCGCAGTCACGGTTGCTGCATTATTAACGACGTATTAGATGACAACACTGTCCTCGATCTGAAGGCAAGAATGGATCGCCAATTTGAGGCTGAGCTTGCACTAGGCGAACAATGCCCTAACCGCGGTTCAAGCAACAAAATTGTAATCCCAAACCTTGTTAATAAAGGCAAGCATTACCTCGATTTGGTGGAGCTGATTGAAACAGAAACACTGGCGGGTTTTTTGTTAGGCAACGACTTTTTGCTGTCCAGCCTTACTGCCCATATGTTCCTTGGCTCAACCCCTGAAATTGAACAGATTCACCGGGACCAAGGCCAAATACCTGCATCCGTAGAATTCCCAGCTATTTTCAACCTCTTTTATACTTTAGACGACTTCACGCCCCAGCGCGGAAGCACAGTGGTTTTTCCTGGCAGCCATCGCTGGCCCCTCAATCACAGAGTGCATCCACCCGAAGCTAATCTAGGTCATCAGGTAAACCTTGCTGCAGGCAGCCTTTTTGCTTTCGATGGCAGACTTTGGCATGGCACCGGCGCGAATCATGAGGGGCATCGAAGGCGAGCTATATCTGTATTTTGCTGCGCGCCTTGGGTGCGCCAACAAGAAAACGCGGCGGCGGCAACATCCCATGACATATTTGATAAAGCCAGCCCCAAACTAAGAGCGAGACTAGGCCTCAAGACCTACGGCACCCTTGGCAATATTAATGGCACCCGAGTAGAGCATCAGCGCATTACTTTTGGCAGCATGGATGTAGTATTTCCCAATGAATTAATTGGGGAAAACGCCGAACTTATTCCGCTCAAAAAATATAGTAAAACAGATTGACGCAACACGAAGAGTTTATTCGTGACTCGCTAAACAACAAAACTTAAAGTTAGTCATCTAACCAAAAACTTATTTGAGAGAAACGTCTTGTCCCAACACAAACCGTTGAGTACTTATCAGCTTGCATCTTATGGGGCGCCGGCAATGCCGTTATCTATGGTTGCGTTGCCGCTGGCGGTTTATTTAACTCCGGTGTACGCAGATTCTGCAGGCTTCGGATTGAGTCTTGCCTTTGTAGGTTTGATGCTCGCGCTCTCGCGGGTATTCGACGGAATAACAGATCCCATTGTTGGCTTTATTTCCGACCGTATTCGCACTCGTTGGGGGAGGCGTAAACCATTTATTTTAATCGGCATGCCCATTTTCATGACTGGGGTCTGGCTACTTTGGATACCTCCAATTGATTTCACAGAAGTAACTTGGCTAGGCTTGACCTTCAATACAGGCTACCCGTATTTGTTAGGCGCTCTGGTGATACTTTATATTGGCGCAACCATTCAAGACGTCCCTTACTCTGCTTGGGGCGCTGAACTTGCTAGAGACTACAACGAGCGAACGCTGGTAATGAGTTGGAAAGAGGCTTTTACCGTCTCAGGCTCTCTCATTGGTGCGCTCTGCCCGGCGATCATCGTTTTCTGGGGCTATACTGCACCTGCTGATAACGTCTACTTTTTAACCATTGGGCTAGTCTTAGTTATGCCCTTCCTGGTGTTCAACCAACTCAAAGTAGTACCTGAATATCCCGTCAAAGAAACTAATTCAGAACGACTCCCTTTAAAGGAAAGCTTCAAATACGTATGGGCCAATGAACCCTACCGGAAATTGGTCATCATCTTCCTGTTTTCCACCATTGGCTCAGCAATGACGAATTCCCTAAGTTTTTTCTTTGTGAAACACGTCTTACTCGCCGGCGATTTATACGGTTTTTATCTCGCTCCTTATTTTATTTCCCAAATTGTCGCCATACCTCTATGGTTTAAGTTGTCAGCCAAGATAGGCAAACACCGCGCAACTATGGTCGCTATTTTTTGGTACGCACTATGGTCGTGTTTTATACCGCTCATCGCCATAGCACCACAAATTTGGTTTGAGGCATTCGAGTTAACCAAAACACTTGCGTTCTTGCCTGACAGTTGGTTATCTGGTTTAGATGAACGCTTTGCAGGCATTCCCACTGGGAAGTTCGCATTCTTCATCGGCGTGATGTGTCTTAAAGGCAGCGCCATTGGAGCACTTAGCGCCCTACCCTACGCAATGGCAGCAGATGTAATTGATCTCGATAGCTCTCGTACTGGCAAACGTCAAGGTGGAGCATACTTTAGCATTTGGACCATGACCCGAAAACTAGCTTATGCCGCAGGTTTAATAGTGGGCACCACAGCGGCGACTATAGTTGGCTTCAACTCGCTGGCAGATCCTATTGAAGCGCCCAACACTGCTTATTCATTGCTTTGGTTGGCCTGCTTGTATTCCATAGTCCCAGCCATATTCAAGTTTGTGGCAATGCCGTTACTTTGGAACTATTCATTGACCGAGGAGAAGCTGGCAGAAATTCAAAAGGAAATTGATGAAGCTAAGGTCGCGCCAGTCTAGGAGGTTGGCTTACATTGTAAAAAAGTACTGACCGCAAATGGTCAGCTGCAACTTTTTACAAGTCTTAAACGTTAATCTAAACGTAAAAAGCCATATCAAAAACGGTTAGAAGTCTGCCCGGTCCATTTATGCATCTCGCCAAATTTTCCCACGCTTTTGCACAGCATCGAGCATCGACCAATCACCTTGAGGCACATCAAAACCTTGCGGAAAAGGTGCTCTAGGCTCCACCTCTAACGACACCATTATACGGTCATCGCGGTAATAGCACTGCATAACCAAACTCACTAAGGCTGCCATTGCTGGATGGCCCTCTAGCTCAGAAGCCACTTGCTCTATCGACACACCGCTCCCCAGATCATGGGACATGGCAAAATCAATGCTTTCAGCAATCTGCGCCTCATTAGCTTTGGCAGACTCTAAAATATCGGCAAAAATAAGGTCATCATCTGCACCGGGCAGATTGTAGGCTGCAGTTGATGGAATGATCATTCTTGCCAACAAGCGCAGCGCGTCGCGCTGTTCAATGCTAAAAAAACTATCTGTTGCAATCGTGTTGCTCATAAATTTTCTTCTCTTTTCTTTCCTGCACTTTCATTTCCTGCATCAACCCCAGCTGCAATGAGGCCCGCTCGCAAAATTGGCATTAGAATCAGTCAAACAAGTGGGCTAAGCGCTTCTTAATTTGATCAGTAATGTAAAGTGCCAGGGTCTGGATCGTCCTAGTGGGGTTCACTCCTGCACTGGTGACAAAAATGCTGCCATCTACAATAAATAAATTCTTTACGTCATGACTGCGACCCCATTCATTAACAACAGAATTTTTTGAGTCCTTTCCCATTCTCGCTGTGCCCATCAAATGCCAACCGCCACTAGTTAATGGCGACTCAATAATCAAATCCGTGGCACCAGCTACGCGCAAAGTTTCTGAGGCTCGAGCAACGGCAAAGTCGAGCATATTTTGAGAATTGGTGCTAATTTTATAGCTCATCTTAGGTGCGGGAATACCGTGGGCGTCCTTAATCCACGGGTCTAATGTAACGGTATTGTGTTCTTCGGGCAGATCTTCACAAATAGCCACCATACCAGCGATGCGGTTATGCAGCTTGCGATAGGCCTCGTGATGGCCAGAGCCCCAAGGAATGCGACCTGTATGCACACCTGTCAAAGCGGTGGCTACTAAACCCCGGCCTCTAGTAGTCTCGTAGGTGAAGCCGCGGACAAAATCTCTTTGTTCACTCGTTTCATAAAACTCCTGACTCCAAATACTGTCGTGTGGTCCGCGGTAACCGTCTAAAGGTTCGTCGAATACCCCTTGGATAGACGCGTATGGATGAAGCATCAAGTTCTTACCAACCAAGCCAGAGCGATTGGCCAGTCCATCTGGAAATTGCTCGGATACAGAATTTAGCAGTATGCGTGGCGTGCCTACGCCATTACAAGCCATCACAACTACATGGGCCGGTTGAAATTGCTCAACGCCATCTTCATCAAAATAAGTTACTCCACACGCTAAACCGTCATCGCCAATGTTGATTTCTTTAACTCGGCACCAAGTGCGCAGCTCCACGCCGGCGCGAATGGCCTCCGGCCAATAGGTGATATCAGTGCTGGCTTTGGCGCCTTGGGCGCAGCCATAAATGCAAGCACCAAGGTTTATGCACTGATCTCTACCGTTGTATGGTTGCGTAGCAATGGCCGAATCTGAAGGCCACCAATGCCAACCTAGCTGGTCAAAACCTTCTGCCAATTTTTGCCCAGACTTTCCCATAGGTAGGGGCGGCATGAGTGATTGTTTCGCTGGGTACGCCGGATCGCCGGCAAGGCCAGAGACACCGGTTATCCGATCATTTTCTGCATAAAAAGGCTCTAAATCGCCGTAATCTAGAGGCCAATCATCGGCCACACCATCTAAAGACTTAACCTTAAAATCAGAGGGGTGAAAGCGAGGATAGTGACCGGCGTACAATACTGTACCTCCGCCCACGCCATTGAAGTTGGCGATTTTGATCGGCGAATCATCGTCGTTTACAGGGTAATCACCCGGCTGCTGGCGACGATTGGGATTAATACTAAAATCCGATTGCGCCCGACTTTCCCAGTCTCGTCCGGTGGTTGGATAATCTGCAGGATTAGTCCAACCGCCCTGTTCTAAGCAGACAATACGCATTTTGGTTTCGGCCAAATTCCAAGCCGCCGTGGCACCAGATGCGCCGGCACCAATAATTAAAACGTCAACTGGCGAAAAATCGATATCACTGCTCATATTATTTCTGCCGTCCAACTCAAACTTTTTATTAGGTGCTTATCGATACTCACCTAGCCCCCCAAATGAAATTTCTCCGAACGACATAATGCAACTATTAATAAGTCTTCGCCAGATTACCCTGACCAATCGCAAGTAAAACTTGGAACAAAGACAGATCACACGCAGTAAAGGTCACTTATGTATAATCATCACTATTGAAAAATTCACGCTGTAGCGGTTCAGTCAGATTGCACAAGAAAAAAGCCATTTTGGGGAGTAAAACAATGAGTCAAGCAACACCCGTGTTAGTTGGTATTAGCCACCTTGAGCAGCGGTTCCAAGATTTTGCGTCGGCAAAGGAACCCATAGAACTCATGATTGATGCAGTCAAAGCTGCCGCGGCAGATGCAGGCAATAGCGAACTACTTAATGCAAATTCCGTACGCGTTATTAAAGGTATTTGGGGCTATCAAAACCCTGCAAAAGCAGTCGCTGAAGCCATAGGCTGTCCAAACGCGCAAACTGCTTTATCACCGTTTGGGGGAAACTATGTCCAATCGGTGTTGAACGTTAGCGCGCTCGACATTCAAAGCGGCAGTCACGACATAATTATTCTTACCGGCGCAGAATGCGGTAACACTCAAGCAAAAGCGGCCAAGGCTCAGCATGATCTGGGTTGGGCAGAACTACCAGGTATACCTGACCTACTTATCGGCGAAGATAAAGATATGCGTCACGAGGCCGAGATTGCCATTAGATTAGGCCGTCCAATACAAATTTACCCCATTATGGAAACTGCCATGCGCAGCGAATTGGGCATGAATGTCGATGACCACATGAAGCATATTTCTGAACTTTGGGCGGACTTCAGCGCAGTTGCCGCAAACAACCCTAATGCTTGGATTCGCGAAGCAAAAACCGCCGAAGAAATTCGCACAGTCTCCGACGTCAACCGTCCCGTATCGTTCCCATATCCTAAATTTTTGAATTCAAATAGCGCCGTAGATCAGGCCGCTGCGTTGATTTTGTGTTCAGAAGAAAAAGCAGAAGCACTGGGCATACCGAAGGAAAAGTGGGTATATCCTTGGGCTGGCAGCGACGCTCAAGATCATTTCCATTTCTCAACCCGAGACAACTTTCACAGCTCCCCTGCCATTCGTCTGGCGGGCAAGAAATGCCTCGAGATGTCTGGGATGACGCCGGCTGATATCGACCTCGTCGACGTCTACAGCTGTTTTCCTGTCGCCGTGCAAATCGCTTCCAGAGAACTAGGCTTAGACGCAAACAAACCATTAACTGTTACCGGCGGCTTGACCTGGGCAGGCGGCCCTTTGAATAACTACGTTATGCACTCCATCGTTCGTATGGCTGAATTACTTCGAGCCAAACCAGGCGACAAAGGAATGATCACGGCGAACGGCGGATACATTACCAAACATGCTTTTGGAACCTACTCTACTCAGCGACCAGAAAAACCTTTTCAGCATGCAAACCTGCAAAATCAGGTAGATGCATTACCAAAGCGAGAAGTCGCTATGGCTCACGTCGGTAAGGGCATCGTAGAGGGTTATTCTGTAATGTACGGTCCTGAAGGCGTAAACAAAGCATTTGTGGCTGCCAGGCTGTCTGACGGCCGCCGAGCTTGGGGCACCTCGCATGATGCTGATCTACTGCAAAGTATGACCACAGAAGAATATGTCGGTCGTGCGGTGAAACTAGCCGATCATGTAGCAACATTTTAATAAGCGGGCTAATAAGTGGTCAAAGTCATTGAATAAACAAGAAGAAATATACAGCCCTGAAGAAGGATTCCCAGCCGGCATCGGCCGGCGCTTAGGTGCTCTGATGTATGACAGCTTGCTGATCTTAGCGCTGTGGTTTTTAACAGGGTTTATCTGGGTACCTCTGAGCGGCGACGTCGTTACAGGCTTTGCATTTCAACTGACTTTGATAGTGGAGACAGTGGCTTTCTACGCGTACTGCTGGCACAAAAATGGCGAAACACTTGGTATGCGTGCTTGGCATATCAGGTTGGTAGATGAATCTGGCAGCAGAGTAAATCTTCAACAAATAGCCATCCGTGCCTTAGTTGCACCGTTCTCGCTGACCTGCGCTGGCCTAGGGTATCTTTGGCTGTTTATTGGTGATGACAGGCAAACTTGGCATGACAGAGCCAGTAAGACGTTGATTGTATACCTGCCACGATAGTTGCCTAATTCCTTGACCGTTCAGCGCCGTGCAGCCCTCTCTTATTCTTGCAACCAGCCAGCTGAAGCTCGGTCGCCTGATTCCAATCTGGGCCCATTTTGTCTCATTTCTTTTCAGTCTTTTTCCTCCAATAACGCTAAACTTGTGCTTCGCACCTCCAATTACTGATGTGGATTAATCAAACATGAATTTCACCCTTACAAGTGGCGAGCTAAGTGCCGCCCGTACCCCCTGCCTCGTGACTAGCTTTCAGGTTGCTAAAAAAGTAGCTAAGTCATCAGGAAACCAAAGCGCGTTCAAACAAGCTACCCAGGATTTCAAAGACAACATTGGCAACACGCTGTGCATTCAAATGGAAGGCGCTGCAGCAAGGCTGTTGATCATTGGCGGCACAAGCGAAGCTTCTGCGGCAAATTTTGCTAAAGCTTGCGACGTCGCGGCCAAAACATTAATAAAACTACCCATAGGTCAGGCACTGATTGCTCTACTAGACGCTAAAGTAAAAGGCAAAGATGCACCATGGAAGGCCCAAACCTTACTGCAAGCAATTAGTCATGCGGCGTATCAATTTAACCGCTACAAGACTCAGCCAAAGCCCCCTCACCAGTTAAAGCGCGTCCGTATTCAAGCCCCGGCAAAAAATACCGCTTCAGTGCAACGCACCATTAACTTGGGCAACGCGCTAGATGCGGGCATGGCGCTGACAAAGGACTTGGGCAACGAGCCGCCTAACGTTTGTACGCCTCTCTACCTGCTGGCGGAGGCTCGTAAGATGGCGCGCAACCCAAAAGTAAAAGTCAGTCACTTAGATGAAAAGAAAATGCTCAGCATGGGTATGGGTGCATTTATGGCTGTATCTCAGGGTAGCGACAATCCTGGCCGAATGATCATTATTAATTACAGCGGCGGCCCAAAGAGTCAGGCCCCTATAGCACTAGTGGGTAAAGGCATTACCTTTGATACCGGCGGTATTTCCCTTAAGCCCCCACCCGCAATGGATGAAATGAAATACGATATGGGCGGCGCGGCGGCAGTTTTAGGTGCGACAAAGGCGGCTATTGAAGCCAAGCTTCCGATCAACCTTTTGACCATTGTCGCAGCGGCTGAAAACATGCCAAGCGGAGGCGCTACTCGCCCGGGCGATATTGTTACAACCAGCTCAGGTAAGACGGTGGAAATTTTGAATACCGATGCTGAAGGCCGCTTGGTTTTATGCGATGCCCTTACTCACGCACAAACTTTTAAGCCGCGCACAATTATCGACGTGGCAACCCTAACTGGCGCATGCATCATGGCGCTAGGCAGCCATGCCAGCGGACTTTTCGCCAACGACGACGCTTTAGCAGACGACCTCTTGGAGGCTGGCCAAGACACCGGAGACCGCAACTGGAGACTGCCTTTGTGGGATGACTATCAGGCAGGTCTTAACTCAAACTTCGCGGATATGGCCAATGTTGGAGGGCGCGGCGCAGGCAGCGTTACCGCTGCCTGTTTCCTGTCGCGCTTTGTGGACGATACACCATGGGCACACTTGGACATTGCGGGCAGCGCCTTTAATGGCGGCGCAAACAAGGGCTCTAGTGGCCGGCCAGTGCCCATGTTGTTCAAATATTTGGTCAATCAGAGTTAGGGCGGCCGGAATAAGTGACTAGGGTAGATTTTTATGTCTTGGAGGACATTAGCGAGGATGCAGCAATGCGCTTCGCTTGCAGGCTCTGCCTCAAGGCTATACAAGGTGGTATGCCAGTGCATGTGCAACTTGAGGATAAAACCCAAGTTGCCGCCATGGACACATTGCTTTGGGACTATCCGAAACATCGTTTTTTACCGCACCAATTACTACCCCAGCCTGGAGAAACCGCCGCGGTGCACGCCGAAAAAATTAGTGACGCGAAGCTTACTGGTGAAGAAGCGAGTAACTATCAAAAAAAAGACTATGCAGAAGTCAAAAGCCCAATACACCTGGGCTGTGCAGGCCCACTCCACGACAGCGGTTTCTTGATTAATTTGGCCTCTCAGGTACCCAGCTTCTTTGGGCGCTTCGACCGGGTGGCCGAAATCCTCGTCGGCGAAACAAAAGACCGGGGACGCGAGCACTATAAATTTTATCGTGACCGCGGCTACCCATTGCATCACCACGACCTGAAAGATTGGGAAAATTAAGCTAATGACCCCAGCGCCATTTTATGAGGGTCTGCTCCAAGCAACCCAGAGCCAAAAAAAGTAGATATAGGAACCCATGGACAATAGTTTTAATCCGGAAAAAATAGAACAAGAGCTTTACCAAAGCTGGGAGAAAGCTGGTCATTTTGCACCCAAGGGAGACGGCGACGGTTATTGCATACTGATCCCCCCACCTAATGTTACCGGCACTCTGCACATGGGCCACGCATTCAACCAGACCTTGATGGATTCGCTAATTCGGTATCAGCGCATGTTAGGTAATCGCACCCTATGGCAGATGGGCACAGACCATGCGGGCATCGCGACACAAATGCTGGTTGAACGACAAATTGCTAGTGAAGGCAGCAGCCGCCACGAACTGGGTAGAGAGGCATTCATTGAGCGCGTTTGGGATTGGAAAAAACAATCTGGTGGCACAATTTCTAAACAAATCAGACGCATGGGTTCTAGTATCGATTGGACGCGCGAACGCTTCACAATGGATGACGGTTATGCTGAAGCGGTACAAACAGCGTTTATTCAACTTTTTGACCAAGGCCTCATCTATCGAGGCACTCGCCTAGTCAACTGGGACCCTGAACTGGGAACGGCTATATCGGACTTAGAAGTGGAGAGTAAAGAAGAACAAGGCTTTCTTTGGCACTTTCGTTACCCACTCGCCAACAACGCAAAAACTAAAGAGGGCGATGACTTCTTGGTGGTAGCCACTACAAGACCAGAAACCATGTTGGGTGATACTGCGGTAGCCGTGCACCCGGACGATGAGCGCTACGCACATTTAATTGGCGCAACAATTACGCTGCCCCTTGTTGGACGAGAAATTCCTGTCATTGCGGATGATTATGTAGACATGGAATTCGGTACGGGTTGTGTGAAAATAACCCCCGCCCACGACTTCAATGACAATGAAATAGGCGACCGGCACAACCTTGAGTCGATTAATATCCTAACGCCAGAAGCAAAAATCAACGACGAGGCGCCGGAAGCCTATCGCGGTTTAGACCGCGTTATTGCACGCAAGAAAATTGTGGCCGACCTTGATGCCGTAGATTTGTTAGCTGCTGTTGAAGATCACAAACTCATGGTGCCCCGGGGCGACAGATCAAACGCAATTATTGAGCCTTACCTTACGGACCAATGGTTTGTGAAAATTGCGCCACTTGCTGAACCAGCCATAAAAGCGGTGGAAGACGGTAAAATCAAATTCGTACCAAAACAATATGCGAACACCTATTTTTCTTGGATGAGAGATATCCAAGATTGGTGCATCAGCCGTCAGCAATGGTGGGGCCACAGAATTCCAGCTTTTTATGACGAAGCTGGCAATATTTATGCTGCCGAGAACGAGACGAGCGCGCGCGAAAAATATGATTTAAGTAAAAACTTAAAACTCCGTCAAGACAACGATGTGTTGGAAACTTGGTTTTCATCAGCCCTGTGGCCGATGGCCACATTAGGCTGGCCAAAAAAACACCAGGATTTAGAAGACTACTTACCGTCAAGTACGCTAGTCACGGGTCATGACATTATTTTTTTCTGGGTCGCCAGAATGATCATGATGACTCTGCATTTTGAAAAGAAAGTACCCTTCGACACCGTATATATTCACGGCTTAGTGCGCGACTTCGAAGGTCAGAAAATGTCTAAGTCTAAGGGCAATGGTTTAGATCCGTTAGACTTTATCGACGGCGTCGACCTAGAAACATTAGTTGCCAAACGCACCAGCAACCTCACCCAACCGAAAATGGCTAAGCGCATTGAAAAACAAACGCGCAAAGATTTTCCTGAGGGCGTAGCAGCTTACGGCACAGACGCATTAAGGTTCACGTTCTGCGCTCTAGCAACAACTGGCAGAGACGTCCGTTTTGATACCAACCGTATTGAAGGCTATAGAAACTTCTGCAACAAGCTGTGGAACGCTAGTAAATTTGTCTTAATGAACACCGAAGATGTCGATCTAACTCAAACCGTCGACAAATCTACCCTCAGTTCTGCTGACCGCTGGATTTTGAGTAAAACTAGGCGCATGGTGGAAGATGCAAAGTTTGCTCTTGAAACCTATCGCTTCGATATTTTTGCAAGCAGCATTTATGAATTTGCTTGGCACGAGTACTGTGATTGGTACTTAGAACTAACCAAGTCACTCCTCTGGAATGAAGACATTGACCCGGCTCTAAAAAAGGCCACTCAGCGCACATTGCTAGAAGTATTAGATACCTTGCTGCGCACAGCTCACCCTGTCATGCCCTTTATTACAGAAATACTATGGCAGCAAGTTGCCCCGCGTTTGGGGATCATTCCTATATCTGCAAATGCCGCAGAAAACAGCATCATGCTCCAAAGTTTTCCTGACCCAGAGGAAATCATCAACGATCCAGCCGCCGAAGAACAAATTGAATGGTTGAAGGCAGTAATCACAGGCATTCGTAACATTCGAGGTGAAGCGAACATAAAACCGAGCAAAGAGATCACATTGCTGCTGCAAGGTGGCTGCTCGGCGGATCGCATAGGGGCAACAGAGAGCCGCGAAATGCTCATGCGTTTGGCTAACATAGCGGAAATCACTTGGTTGGAGAATGGGGTTACTCCACCGGCAAACGCTCTGAGCCTAGTAGGTGAACTAAAAGTCATGGTGCCGTTAGCGGGACTAATAGACATAGCCGCTGAACAAGCGCGAATAAATAAAGAGGTGGAACGCATCCTCGGTGAAATAGAGCGCATTGACAAAAAACTTAGCAATGAGTCGTTTGTAGCCAAAGCACCCGCAGAAGTAGTTGAGAAAGAACGGGCAAGGGCTGTCGAGTTCAATGCAACACTTGGCACCTTGTCCGAACAGATGGTGCATTTGGCATCTCTAGCTTGAGGAGTTTGTCATAGGCTTGGGTGCTGATGCTCGCGAAGTAGAAAGCCAAGTACCCGTTAGGCCACCTATTTTTCAGAATAAGAAGAACAAGGACTACAAATCTCAGTTTTTCGTTTTTAGTCTCGGGATACAGATTGCTGAGTAGAATTCGTAGGCGTTCTATTTTGATTATCTTTAGCATTACCTTTCGAATTTAATTTTGTTGTAATTATAGCAAAAACCAACCCACCTACTCCTCCAGCTGCAACTTGAGAAAGCAGTCCACCCGCGCTTCTCGTTACTGCTATTGGGTTGGTACCCATCATCAACCCAAGGCTCACAATCACAGCATAAATACCCATGGTACCCGCCAAAACATAACCTATAGTTCGCAGGTGTGGCTTTCGGCGAATAATAAGAGCAGCGAAAGAAAAGGCCAAAAGCAAAGCGACAATTACAATGGGTAAAAATAG
>MDSY01024350.1_pt1 | contig 14377 bp, 12 predicted proteins | sample 811131 | NCBI WGS metagenome assembly MDSY01 (sample SAMN05326643, study PRJNA326480) | marine metagenome | isolation source: seawater | place: Atlantic Ocean: South West | collected 2010 | reverse complement strand
CCTTATTTCTATTAGTTTTATAATTTTTTGAACTACTATGTATATATTTGTTAAATTTTTGATCTTCAAAATCGTCATAAAAATTCCAAGGTGATTTAGTTTTTTTATCTACATAATCTGGAACAGGTACTTTTTCCCATGCATATAAATTATTAAGGGGGAAAAACATCAAAAAAAGAAAGGTGTATAGAGATAGTTTTTTCATTTTAAAATTTGTAAATTTCCTTTAATACCTTTTTTAATCCAATTTCTTCTGTTCTGGCATATAAATCATAAAGAATAAACTTTAAAACGTCTTTATAATGTTGATGTTTTTTATCATTTCCAAAAGAAGAAAATTTCATCTTTGACAGCTTAACTTTTGATGGACTAGAGATTTTAGAAACCTTAATATTACCTATTCCTCCAGATAAAATTGATTTTTTTACCAAAAAATTAATATCTCTATTTTTTTTTGGCCAAATTTTGTCTGGTGGATTTTCATTAATTTTTTTTGCAAGACCAATATTATCTTCGTAAACTTCTTTTTTATAATTAATATTTTGGTTATCTTTTTTTATTTTTATAACTAAAAAAAATTCAGGGTTATAAATGTATAAACTTTTTATTAAAATTAAGTCTGAAAAAATTGAGTCCATGTCAAAATGAATGTCGATTTTTTCAGCTCTAAATATATTTTTATAATAATTTTCGCTATTATTTAAGATCTTAATGCCTTCTATTTTGACATGGCCAGAATAGTTAAAATTTAGCTTATCAATTTTAACAGGTCTTTCTACCCAATTAGAAAATTTATTTATATAATAATAAGAAACAATCTTTTTATTGAAAACAATTAAAGTACAGAAAAAAATGAGAATAATGACAGTTATCCTTGACATCGATCATTACACTATAAAAAGTAACATAAATATTCTGAAGATTTATCCTTTAAAGATGAGTGTTACTCATAGTTTAAATCTTTAATAAACTCTGTATTTAACTTCCTGTTAGTCCATAATATTAAATTGTTAGCTGCATGTCTTTCAGAAAATTTATTTAGATTTTCATTATCAAAAAGATTAAAAAAACTATCTTTTTCTACTTTATTTTCAAATGCTTTCTCAAAAAAATTTTTTTGAAAATAAAAAATATGTGAAATAGGTCTGCTTCTAAGTTTCATAATTTTAAGATCATGATTTCCCTCTGGAACCTCAATAAAGAAGTGTGTGTTATCATGTGATATTTCACTAAAAATTTCTAATGTTTTTTTTAGTTTAGTAGTATGTTCCAAACTGTGAGAAGAATAAATTAAATCAAATTTTCGATTACGCAAAACAGTCATATCATTAGTAAATGTATTTTCTTTATCAAAAAAAGTCTCTTCCTTATTTTTTAAATCAACTTCAGTAACTGTTGCGCCTAGTAAGTTGCACAGGTATGAAAAACCACTTTTTCCAGATCCAAAATTTAAAATTTTTTTATTTAAAAAATTGAAATTTTTTTTTAAAAATATCATTTGGGATAATTCTCTTTCACCAATATAGAATTTAGAATTTTGTCTTGAGTGAGCGTATAAATTTGCATAAAAATTTTTAATTTCATCTTCATTAGGTATAGGTGAAAAATGAAAAAATAAATCTTTATAATTTTTAATTGATAAATCTTTGAATTTTTTCATTTCCTTTTGTGTAGCAAGTGCCAAATGAACACTGTCATATGCTTGATTTGTCAATTTGCTTTTAGGAAACAAAAACTTCATTAAACTTACTATCGTTTTTTTTGCTAGTAAAAGAAAATAACTTTTAGACATTTTGAACTTTTGAATTAAAATAATTTACCTTAAAAATAACTTATAGTCTAGATTCCCAAAAATTGGCGGTCCCAAGGGGAATCGAGCCCCGTTTCGTGGTTCAACGCCCCTTTATTCAACAAACTTTTTAAGATTAGGCTCAAAGTATTTGGGACCCTTCATAACTTTTCCTTGCTCATTATAAATTGGTTTACCGTTATCTCCGAGTTTGCTCATATTTGATCTTTGTACCTCATTAAAACATTTGTCTAGATCTATTCCAAAGGCATGGCCGGCTCCATAAGTAACATATAAAATATCAGTAAGCGAATCTGCAACTTCTTTTAGATTTTTTTCTTTAATTGCTTGTTCAAATTCGTCTAGCTCTTCTTTAATTAAATCATATCTAAGTTTCACTATTTTATCAGATGGAAACTCTGCTTTTTTCTTAACTTCTTGGCCAAAAGTTTCCATAAATTTTTTTACATCGCTAAAATTTGTCATAAAATCTCCACAGTCATTTCTTAAATTATTTACAATTAAATATGCTTACTATATCTTGGATACATCAATGAAATATAGAACTGAATTTGATTCTATTGGAAGAATAAAAGTTCCTGGTGATAAGTACTGGGGAGCGTCAACACAGAGATCTAATAAATACTTTGATATTGGTGATTTTTTGGTAAGACCAATTTTAATTCAATCAATAGCTATTGTAAAAAAAGCTGCAGCAATTGTTAATTCTAAAAATGGGGATTTAGACAGGAAATTAAGCAAATATATAATCAAAGCAGCTGATGAAGTGGTAAAGGGCAAACTTGATAAACACTTCCCTCTTAAAGTTTGGCAAACTGGATCTGGAACTCAAACAAATATGAATGTGAATGAGGTGATAGCAAATAGAGCAATTCAAATGATGGGAGGTAAAATGGGAACTAAAAAACCAATACACCCTAATGATCATGTTAACAAATCCCAATCGACTAATGATGTTTTTCCGACAGCGATGCATATTGCAATTGCCATGAAGGCAAAAAATAAACTTTTACCATCTTTAAAATTGTTAGAAAAAGAGCTGAATAAAAAAGTTAAACAATTTAGTGAAATTGTAAAATTAGGAAGAACCCATTTACAAGACGCAACTCCTTTAACTTTGGGACAAGAGTTTTCCGGATATCATGCACAATTAAAAAAATGTATAGATAGGATTGAAAAAGCGCTTAATGAAATTTATTTTTTGGCGCAAGGTGGTACAGCTGTTGGGACGGGTTTAAATACAAAAAAAGGCTTCGATAGTAAAATCGTAAATGAAATAAGAAAAATAACTAAGCTTCCCTTTAAACCTACAAAAAATAAATTTGCTGCCTTAGCGTCTCATGATCCGATTGTAAATTTTTCAGGCACTATGAATACGACAGCTGTTTGTTTGATGAAAATTGCAAACGATATTAGATTTCTTGGGTCTGGTCCTAGAGCAGGTTATGGCGAACTTGTACTGCCAGAAAATGAACCGGGCTCTTCTATAATGCCCGGGAAAGTAAATCCAACACAGTGTGAAGCTGTAACAATGGTTTGCGTAAAAGTAATTGGTAATCATAATGGAATTACAATGGCAGGCTCACATGGTCATTTTGAATTAAATGTTTTTAAGCCTTTGATTATACACAACATATTACAATCGATTAATATTATGGCAGATTCTTCAAAAGCTTTTGCTAACTTCTGTATAAAAGGATTAAAAGCAGACAAGAAAAGAATTAAGTCCCTACTAGAAAATTCTTTAATGTTAGTTACGGCTCTTTCACCAAAAGTAGGTTACGACAATGCAGCTAAAATCGCTAAAAGAGCTCACAAAAATGGAACGAGTTTAAAAGATGAGGCCATAAAATCAGGTTTGATTTCGGAAAAAGAATTTTTAAAAATAGTTAACCCAAAAAAGATGACTAAACCTAATAGATAATATCACTGAATATTTTGATTTGCTTCAAATATAAATTTTTTTATTTTAAAAAAATCAAAAAAACCTAAAGAATTATCTTTAATGACATTCTGATTAAAAGAATTTTCTACAACAACAAGATTTCTACCAACTATTTTTTCATTATTTACTGTCAAATTTTTAAATTTAATCTTATTTTCCATAATATTGATTGTGCCAATTGCATTAAAAGAAATGCTTTTCAAATCCACATTTAAATTCATTTTTTTTAAAATATCGTTACTATCTTCAGAAAGAAAATTAATAAAAAAATTAATTCTTTGATCTTTTCCTTGTCCCAAAATTGAAGCTGTAAATTTGGATTTGCCTTTCTTGCCTAGGTTGATGGATCCACTTTTAATTTTTAAATCCCCATTTTCAAACAACATGACAAAATTGGTTTCGCCAACTTTTCCAAAAAAAGTTTCTGTTTGGTTAATCTTGACATTAGCTTTCCCGTTTATTTTTTTGCTTATGTTAAAAATATTTTTATTACTATTTTGTCCTATTGTTACGTAGTTAAGAAATAATTTTCTAAAATTTACCTGATTTATATTGAAATTAAGATCAAAATAAAAATTGTCTTTAAAATTTACCTTTCCATATAATTTTGAATTTAAAAATTTGTTTCTGAAAAAAGAGTTAGAAATTTCGTAAAAATTATCTCCAATAAAATTTAAGATGAGAATATTATCAACAATTTTTAAATTTAGTTTTCCAGATTTCTTTTGAAGATCGCTTTCTTTATCAAATATTATTTTAAAATTCGTATTTAGGTTTGGTACTGAAAAATCTAAATATTTTTCCTGATTTTTTTTATTAATGAATTTAAGTTTAAATTTATTTTGGGAAAAAACACCTTTTATCGATATTTTTTCTTTAATATCGTCAAACGTATTATTTAAATTGAAATTATTAATTGCTATCAAATTATTTTGTGCATCAACAAAAAAGATTTCGGTATCTCTTAATAAAAAGTTATCTACATCATTTTTTTGAAAATATTCAATATATTTTTTTAATTGTTCTGGATGTATTTTTATTTTTTGTTTGTTAACATTGAATTTATTTATTTTTATCTCTTTAATGGAACTAAGTTTCGATATTGCAATTATAAAGTTGCTTTCATCAAATATAACTGGTTTATCTTTCGAATTACCAAATTTTGCTTCTAAATTTTTAACAATTATTCTTGGACTCGGAAATAAACTGAATGATATGTCTCCCTTAATACTTGAATTAATTTTAAGATATTCACTAACCTTTTTTTCAATAATTTTCTTATTTGTATTGTAATCAAAAAAAGTTGGTCTTAAAAAATAGTAAACTGCGATAATAGAGATTGTAGCAACTATTAGTATTATAAGATATTTGATGTTTGTTATTTTTTTTAAACTGTTAATATTTTTTTTATTCAAGTAAGACTTAACAAAATTTGCTGCTGAATTATTCATTACGTTGTTGTTTTATAAGCAGTATAGAGCTAAAAATAAAGTGATTCATAATGGAAAATTTTTTAAAAGAATTAAATGATGGTCAGCGATCAGCAGTTTTAAACACTGAAGGTCCAACATTAGTTGTCGCAGGTGCGGGCTCGGGAAAGACGAAAGTTCTAACATCAAGATTGGCCTACATTGTAAATGAAAAGAAAGCTTACCCAAATCAAATACTTTGTGTGACCTTTACTAATAAAGCTGCAAAAGAAATGAGAGATAGGGTTTTAAAAAATTTGAATGGAAAGCTGAGTTCTCTCTCTTGGCTTGGTACCTTTCACGCAATAAGCGTAAAATTTTTGAGGAGACATGCTGAAGCTGTTGGTCTAAAGAGTAATTTTACAATTTTAGATACAGATGATCAAAAAAAATTAATCAGAAATATTTCAAAAGCAGAAAACATTGATGTTAAAAAAATCTCACCTCAATTTATATTAGCATTTATAGACAGGTGGAAAAATAAAGGGTTGCTTCCTGAAGAGGTAAAATTGTCAAAAAATCTTATTTTAGAAAATCAAATTTTAAAAATTTATAAAATTTATCAAAGAAAAATTATAGATTTAAATTCATGTGATTTTGGAGATTTAATTCTTTATTGTGTAAAATTGTTTGAAAAAAATCCTGATATTAGAAAAATTTACTCGAATAACTTTAAGTATATACTTGTAGATGAATATCAAGATACAAATTTTATTCAAAATAAATGGTTAAATCTTATCGTTAATGAAAATAAAAATATATGTTGTGTTGGGGACGATGATCAATCAATTTATAGCTGGAGGGGCGCTGAAATAAAAAATTTTTTAAGCTTTGATAAAGTTTATCCAAAATGTAAAATTTTTAAGCTTGAACAGAACTATAGGTCAACAAAAAACATTTTAGATACTGCGTCTTATTTAATTTCACATAATAAAGATCGGCTAGGAAAAAAACTTTGGACTGATGGTGATAAAGGAGACTTGGTAAAATTAAATTGTTACAAAAATGGTAAAGAGGAAGCTCATGAAATAGGCAATATTATTGAGGAGAATGTTAAAAAAAATAATTCTTTAAATGATATAGCTATACTTGTTAGGGCTATTTATCAAACTCGAGAGTTTGAAGAAAGATTTTTAAAAATAGGTATAAATTATAGAATTATTGGAGGCATTAAATTCTATGAAAGGGCAGAAGTAAAAGATGCCATCTGTTACTTAAGAATAGTAAATCAAAAATTTGATGATTTGGCATATGAGAGAATCATAAACACACCCCGAAGAGGGATTGGAAGTGCAACAATTAAACAATTGCACGAATTTTCATCAAAAAATAAAATATGTTTAGAAGATGCTTCTCGTAAACTTCTTCAGTTAAATAAATTCAAACCTAAAACAAAAAATTTAATAAAACAGTTGCTAGGAATGATTGATAAATGGAGATCAGATTTAAAAAAGTTGAAACATTATGATCTTTTAAAAATGATTTTAGACGAGTCGGGATATTCTGGAATGTTAAAAAATAAAAAAGATTTAGAAAATGAGAATAGAATTGAAAATTTAAAAGAACTTTTAAGAGCAATGAATGATTATGATAATTTGCAGGGTTTTTTAGAACATGTTGCTTTAGCTACATCAATTGATCAGGAATGGGGCGATGAAAAAATAAATATAATGACTATCCACGCTGCAAAAGGATTGGAATTCAAAACAGTTTTTTTACCTGGATGGGAGGAAGGTTTGTTCCCTCATCAAAAATCTTTAGAGGAAAAAGGAGATTTTGCATTAGAAGAGGAGAGAAGATTAGCGTACGTTGGAATAACAAGAGCTAAAAAAAACTCGTATATTTCTTTTGCTAATCAAAGAGCTTGGCACGGTGAATGGATGGATAGTTTGCCGTCAAGATTTATTAATGAACTTCCAGAGGAAGGAATTGAAAGAAATGAAAAACCTCAGAAAGAAATTTCTGATGATTTTGATTTCAATCAAGATGAAATTTTTGATGAAAATGAGGAATACAGAAGTCCGGGATGGGCTCGACTTAAAAAAAAATTAATTAAGTAATGAAAAGATTTAAAAAAATTCTCCAAGATTATAGAATTAATGGATATATAGTCCCAAAGAATGACGAATATTTTAATGAATACGTTAATTCTTCACAGGATAGATTAAAATTTATATCAAATTTTTCTGGCTCGGCAGGTTTTGCTTTGATTTTAGAAAATCAAAATTATTTATTTACAGACGGAAGGTATACAATTCAAGCTAACAATGAATCAGGTAAAAAGTTTAAAGTTATCACCATACCTAAAAAGTTTCCAAAAGATGTTATAAAAACCAAAAAAAAAATTATTGTGGGATTTGATCCTAAGTTACACACGGAAAGGCAATTAAAATTATTTTTCGAAGTAAAAAATGTTGATCTGGTCCCAATAAGTCAGAATTTGGTAGATAAAGTTTGGATGAACAAGCCAAAAGAGGTGGTTAGACCTTTTTTTAAAATAGCGTTGAAACATGCTGGAAAAAGCACAGAAACAAAAATTCAAAAAGTAAAAAAAGCTTTAAAAGAAAACAAAGCTGATTATTTATTGGTTACAGCTCCAGAAAATGTTGCTTGGCTCTTGAATATTAGGGGGGGCGACTCTTCATTTTCTCCAATACCAAATGCTCGGTTATTAATAAGCAAAAAAGGTAAGATAAATATCTTCACAAACCGAAATAAATTAAAAAATTTATTTAATGATAAAAATATTGAAATTTTTGATGAAGCAGATCTTGAGAGAGTTCTAAATCGCATATATCGAAAAAAAATATGGTTAGATAGGTTATCATGCGCATTTATTTATAAAAATATAATAACAAAAAGGGGCAAAGTACTAGATAAAATAGATCCAATTTATTTTTTTAAATCTATAAAAAACAAAACTGAAATTAAAAATATTAAAAAAAGTCATTTAATTGATGGTGTAGCATTAACAAAGTTTATATTTTGGTTAAAGAAAAATTTTAATAGTAAAAAAATTACTGAAATATCTGCGCAAAATAAATTGGAAAGTTTTAGAAAAATGCACATTTCCTATAAGTTTCCAAGTTTTAGTACAATTTCTGGATCGGGACCAAATGGAGCAATAATACACTACAAGGCTTCAAAAAAAACTAATAGAAGATTGGTTGCAGATGAATTGTATCTTGTGGATTCAGGTGGGCAATATTCTTTTGGCACAACAGATGTCACTAGAACTATTTCTTTTAAAAATAAATCTAAATATTTAAAAGAAATTTATACAAGAGTTTTAAAAGGTAATATTGCTGTATCAAAATTCAAAATCAAAAAAAATTCAACAGGAGCACAAATTGATAAAAATGCTAGAAAATTTTTAAATCAAATTAATCTTGATTATCCACACGGAACGGGGCATGGGATAGGATACTTTTTAAATGTTCATGAAGGTCCACAATCACTATCAAGAAATAATAAAATAAAATTAAAAAAAGGAATGGTTGTGTCAAATGAACCAGGTTACTATAAAAAAGGTAGCTTTGGTATAAGAATTGAAAATCTTATTTATATAAAAAATAATAAATTTGAAGAATTAACAATTGTTCCAATTGAAAAAGATTTAATTTATAAAAAAATTTTAAGTAACAGTGAGATTAATTGGATAAATAATTACCATAAAAAAGTTGAGAAGAGTCTTAAAAGATTTATGAGTTTGAATGAAAAAAAATATCTGACTAAAGCTTGCTCACCTATTTAGTAATTCATACCACTTATCTTCGTTCAATAAATTAATTTTTAATTCTTTTGCTTTATCAATCTTTTTCTTAGTTGGCTTTGAATTGCCGACAACCAAATAGTTTAATTTCTTTGATACTGTTCCTAGAATTTTAGCACCATGTTCTTCGGCTAAAGCTTTTGCTTCAGACCTACTCATTTTTTCAAAACCTCCAGTAAACATTATATTTTTATTACTAAGTTCTCCCTCTTTGTAAATTTTTTTAAAATTCTCTATATTAAGAACTGACATTAAAGATTTGATTATTGAAGAGTTTTTTGGTTTTGAAAAAAAATCATCAATTGATCTAATTTGAGTGTCACCAATACCGTCAAGATCATATAAATTTTTTAAAATGTTTTTTCTTTTTTTATTTTCAAACAATTCAGAAAATTTTTTGTCAGTTTTGAAAAAGGCTCCAAGAATTTTAGCATTCTCCTGGCCAATATGTCTGATTCCTATTGAATAAACAAACCTATTAAGAGAGATATTTTTTGATTTATTAATTGCATTTTTTAAGTTTTGTATTGAAAGCTTTCCCCACCCATCAAGATTTTCTATTTTATCAAAATTTAGTTTAAATATATCTGCAGGTGATCTTATTAAATTTAAATCCCAAAAATTATCAATTACCTTTTTTCCTAATCCCTCAATATCAAAGGCATCTTTTGACACGATATGCTTTAACTTTTCCTTTGCAGTAAAATTACAATCATAACCTCTTATACACCTTCTCACTGCATCAGTTTTTTTTGTTGTTGAACTAATTTCTTTTTTTGTTGGGAAGCCACAAAGACACTTTTTTGGAAAAATAAATTTTTTACTACTTTTGGTTCTTTTTGAAATATTTACTGATAAGACTTGAGGTATTACATCTCCTGCTCTTTGGATATTTACTACATCCCCAACTCTAATATCTTTCCTGTTTATTTCATCCTCATTGTGTAATGTTGCATTAGAAACCACAACGCCACCAACAGTAACAGGATCTATTTTTGCAACCGGGGTAATAGCTCCGGTTCTTCCTACTTGAATTATTATTTCTTTAATTTTAGACGATGCTTTAACAGATGAAAATTTATAAGCTATTGCCCATCTTGGTGAGTGAGATGTTGAGCCCAACCTTTTTTGGAAATTAAAATCGTTTACTTTGTAAACAATTCCATCAACATCATAGTCTAAGCCCGAGCGTATATTTTCAATTTCCGAGTGATTACTTTCTATTTCTTGAATTGATTTAACTATTTTGCAATGAGTATTTGTTACAAAACCCCATAATTTTAGTTTCTCGAGTAAATTTTTTTGTGTTTTGAAAATTTGAGGCCTTATCTCTCCAACACCATATGCAAAAAATTTAAGTGGTATTTTTTTTGTTTCATTTGAGTCTTTTTGTCTTAAAGAACCTCCTGCTGCATTTCTAGGGTTTGCAAATTTATCTTTGATGCTATGAAAATCTTTTTTTCCAATGTAAACTTCGCCTCTTATCTCAATAACTTTCGGTGCACTAATTATTTTTTTAGGTATTTCGCTTATAGTTAATAAATTTTCAGTTATATTTTCTCCAAATATTCCATCCCCTCTTGATAAACCATAAATAAGCTTGCCATCCTCATATCTTAAAGATGCTGAAATTCCATCTATTTTTGGTTCAGATGATAATTCAATTTCAGATGAAGTATTTAAAAAATTTTTTATTTTTTTTTAAAATCTATCATATCTTCTTTGTTGAAAGCATTTCCTAAAGAAAGCATTTGTTTTGAATGTTTAACTTTCTCAAATTTTGTTGAGGGTTTAGATCCCACCATGTTATTTATGCTTGTATTTAATTTTAGAAATGGATGAGTTTTCTCTAGCTCTATTAATTCTCTTTTGAGCTCATCAAATTCATGATCTGATATTAAGGGCTTATCCATGTCAAAATAAGCTTTGTTAAATTTTTTTATTTTTTTTAATTTTTCTTGATAAATTTTTGATATTTGATTCTTATTAATCATCTATTAGCAGCATTTTTTTAACAGTTCTTTTAATTAGACTATCATTTTTATTTTTTTTATTTTTAACAGACACATCATAATTTTTATTCAAAACTTTATAAGATCTTTTATACCATTCGCTAGAATTATAATTATATCCTAATAGAGCGGCTGCGGCTTTTGCTTCTCCCTCCAAGCCTATTTTATAGTAAATTTCAACAAGACGGAATAAAGCCTCTTCAATAAAAATTGTATTTTCATAATTTTCTACTACAACCTTAAGTCTATTGATCGCAGCAATCCATTTTTCATTTTTTATGTAATAACGGGCAATTGAAATTTCCTTTGCTGCCAATTGATTGATCACTAAATCGAGTTTGTATCTCAAGTCAATTGCATAGTCAGTATCCGGATATTTCTCTAAATAGAATTCTATTTTTTCTTTTGATTTAATAAGAGGCTCTATATCTTTTTCTTCACTAAGTATCTGCTCATAATAGCTGATTGCAATAAGATAGTTTGCATAATCCAAATTTTTACTTGCAGGGTAAGTTTTCACAAATCTTTCCAAATTTGAAATTGCATCATCATAAAAATTTATTGAGTAAAAACAATATCCTACCATGAGTGCAGATTTCGATGCCCATTCAGATTGGGGCAATAATATTTCTGCTTCACTAAACTTTTTTGAAGCAAAAAAATAATCAGACTTTTCAATTGCGTCTAACCCTTCTTTGTAGACAGCTATAGCTCTCTCTTCAACAGGCAGGGAATTTTTAACAATTTTTTTTTCTGATGAACCACAACTTAATAGAAAAACAAAAAAAAATATTGAAGATATAAATTTGAACATACCCGAATTAATAACAAAAAAAGCTGTCTGGGTAAATTTAAGTTTTAATTAGGCGTTTACTGCCAATCTTTTGTTTAAAGGAAGTATTTTTCTAACATTTGTAGCGGAAGATTCGCTATCTACAACGTCGTAATTAGACTTGTCAGAAAAAATCTTTTTCAAGAATTCATTTGTTAGAGCGTGTCCACCATGTATGCATTCTACCATTCCAACTACTCTTACTCCTGACAACATAAAATCCCCGGCTAAATCGAGTATCTTATGATTTACAAATTCTTTTTTTGATCTTAATCCTTCTTGGTTAAGAATTTTACTACCCTTAACTACGATTGCGTTATCCAATGAACCACCTTTTGCTAATCCTATAGATTTAATTTCTTCTATATCTTCATACAAACAAAATGTTCTTGCATTATAAATGTCTTTTAAATTTTTTTCATGGAAATTTACTTTATTTGTTTGAGTCTTTATTAAAGGATTGTCATTATAGTTTAATGTAAACTTTACTTCAAACTTGTCTGTTGTCGGGACTATGCTTATCAATTTTCCTTCTTCGCTTTTTAATTCTATTTTCTGTTTAATTTTTACGTATTTTCTTTTACTTCCTAAAGTCTTTAGACCACAATTTTTGATAATTTTTACAAAATCTTTTGCTGAACCATCCATGATTGGGACCTCTGGACCATTTAAATTAACAATAAGATTATCAATTCCGCATATGTAAAATGCTGCCATTAAATGTTCTATGGTTGAAACACTTGCTCCAAATTTATTTTCAATCTTTGTACAAAGTTTTGCTGAAGAAACGTTTTTAAAATTCGCTTCAATTTCATTATTTTTATCTAAATCTGTTCTTTTAAAAACAATTCCTGAATTTGAATTAGCTGGGACTAGATTTACATCAACATTAACCCCGGAGTGTAATCCAATTCCAGAGAAACTTATTTCGCTTTTTGTTGTTGTTTGATATTTATCTTGCATATATATCTTATACAAAAATAGGAATTCAATCTTAAAACAACTAATGTTACAGAAAACTACGGCTTTGTTTATTTAAAAATTCGGGAAAAAACCCCTGCAAATATTGATTTTTTCTCTTGAACATAGGGAATTGCTTCTGCATGCCAACCTTTGAAAGTTAGCTCTGCAGCACCCAGCAATGAAAGATCATCTAGTGTAATTGCTCTTAAAGCGGTCTTCTCTGAATTAAATTTCAAGTGTTTTTTAAATATTTGGAAAAGATTTTCTTTAAAAATCTTATTTTCAAAAACAAAATGAATATGTGAAAATTTATTCTTAAAATAATTTAGATTTGGGTTTTTATTAAATAAATAATTCATCATTTCATTAATTCTTGATTCAATAATATCCTCTAGATGTGAGACTCTTAATTTTGTAAAGTTTGACTCCTTAAAAAATTTGGAGTCAATATATTTTGAATTATTTTCTATCTTTCCGTTAAAATTTATTTCACTAATTATTGATCTTGCTTCATAATCTTTAATTGAACAAAGTTGAGAAATATCCCTAAAAATAAGATTGGTTCCAAATGGAAATGTTTTAAAAAAAACTAAAGCAGAATTTTCATATGCAGAAATTGTACTTAATTCATCGTCAATATTGATCAATAAAAAATTTTTAAGACTGTTACTTTCATTTAATAAATTTATTCCTGTCGTTAAAGGTCGACATAATAATCTGTCTACCTGTAAGTCATTATTTTCAAATAAAGCTTTAATATTTTTAATATTATTTTTTGGCAATGTAATAAAAGTCATTTGTAAACCTAAATGATCTCCAAAAATATTTAATGGAATTTTGTCACGTCTTTTTTTATCTAAATAAAAATTAGAGTTTAAGATGTGAAGTATCGAATTTTTTTGCTCATTTTTTGAAATAGAAATTTTGCCTTCATTAAGAATATAATCTAAATCTCTTTTCTCTACTTTGGCGCCATTAAGTTTTTTAAATGACGTAATATTTGTCGATGACATTTCTCTTTGATTGATGATTAAATTTATGCCGCTAAAGACTTTATTTAATTTCTTTTCAATATCTTTAATATCTTCAGCAATTTTTTGAGATGCAATATTTTGATCAACCACTAAACCAGATTTGATTCCGCTATTATTTGAATTTTTTTTGATAACAAAATTATAATTCGAATTATTTTTTAATTCAAAGACTGCATATCTAATATGTTGATCATTAATTTCAGCAAATAATTTATCTTTTTGGTTTTCCATTATTTCATTATAAGTTCGTTTTTAATCCTAAAGTCAAATACTTTAAATTTTTTAAAATTACTCTTTTCATAAATTTCTAAAAATTTTGCAACTGACTCTTCGTAATTTTCTGGGGGTAACTTTATTAATTTTCCATTTTCTATTAAAAGATCCCACCTATTAATATCATAATAACTAAATTGTTTAACAATATTTAAATCTAAATTTGTTTGCTCTAGGCTGGAATAGAATTCTGAAAATTTTTCTAAAGCACCACCGCCAACAACTTTTGGTAAATTTTCAAATTTTTTTTCATTATTATAAATAACT
>MDSY01078805.1_pt1 | contig 14380 bp, 10 predicted proteins | sample 811131 | NCBI WGS metagenome assembly MDSY01 (sample SAMN05326643, study PRJNA326480) | marine metagenome | isolation source: seawater | place: Atlantic Ocean: South West | collected 2010 | reverse complement strand
TCCCAATTGTAATGTTTTGCAAGTTGCCCAGTAAGAGTAGTTTTTCCGGCACCAATGTTTCCTGCGATAGCTATGTGCATTTCCTTTTAGTTAGTTATCTAACTAAAGTAGAAAATAGGAATTAAAAAAGAGCATATGTTAATAACTTTTATTGGTGATTATTTAGATATTAAAATAGAATTCGCCCTAGAGTTCCCTTTAAGTATTCCTATTATTTCCTGCTGACTTTGCATTATTTTATCATAGCTATCTGTTTGGTAAATAGTATCAATTTTATAGTCTAAGTAATTGTAGTTCACAATAAAATCGCCGTCATAGCCAATAAGACATTCTTCTTTTATTATGAGTCCGTTGGAGGCCTTAAGGTTTATTGTGTTTAAAAGTGACCCATATTGATCCAATACAATTATTTGGTTAGAAGTAACAACATAAAGTTTTTTGTTTTTTTCCTGTAGCTTCAAAACTGGGAATTGCATATTTGGAAGAATAACAGAAAGATTACCACTTTTAAATACTACTTCTGCTTGATAATTTATTTTTACAATTTCGTTTACATCAATGTCATATAGCCAAATTCCATTGTCAAAATTGCTGTTTGAAATACAACTTGTTTGGTACAAGGCTAACTCATTTAGAGAAATTTCACTTTTTTGTAAAGATAAAGTATTGTCTAGGGCTAAAATTATTCCTTGATCTTTATAGAAAAGCAATGGTCTCAAAGGATTACTTATATCTAATTGTGTTATGTTCCCAAGTAGTTTGTTGCTGTAGTTGTATATAGGAACTCCTTTGGAGTTAAACTTAATTAGATTGTCCTTATTTATGTGATAAATAAATCCGTATTGATCAATCTCAATTTTTTCACTTTTAGAAAATAATTTGAATGGCTTTTCATTAATGTTCTGTGCATTTGAAATATTAAATATTAATGATAAAACTAAAAGCTTAGTTGCTATTTTCCATTTGCAATATCTCATTTATTTTATCTTTATTTTCATTTATACGTAGAATTTTATTTTGCCCACCTAATTTGTTTTGACTTTCTAACCATTTGTAAAAAGTATTTTTTGGAACTTCTTTTATAACTGGCTTATTTAAAGGATAATTATTTTCTCTTTTAGATTTGTAGTCAATATTAACTTTTTGAAGTTCATAGTCTAAAATACTACTAAAATTAGACAAATCATCTGGCTTTTCACAGAACTCTATTAACCAATAATGAAATCCAATAGACTTATTGCTGTTTTTAAAAACAGGCGCAACAGAATATTCGCTTATACTACAAAAACATTTTTCAGAAGCTTTATTAATAGCTATTTCTACATGTTGAATCATTAGTTCTTCTCCTGCTATATTAATAAACTGTTTGGTTCTTCCAATTACTTTAATCTTAAATGGATTTATAGATGTGAAAATTACAGTATCCTCTAATCTATATCTCCAAAGACCACCATTAGTAGAAATCACAAGTTCATATGGTGTGTTTAACTCCACATTTTCTAAACTCAATGTCAATGGCTGATCTTCGTTCCAATTATCTTTGGAAATAAATTCGTAATATATTCCATAATCAAGCATTAAAAGCATGTCTTGCGCATCATTTTCAGATTGAAGCCCAAAAAAACCTTCCGTTGCGTTGTAGTTTTGATAAAAGTTAATTTTTTTACCACTGATGGATTGAAAGTTTTTTTTGTAAGGAGCTATATTCATTCCTCCGTGAAGATAAAGCTCTAGGCTAGGCCAAATTTCATGAATATTATTTATTTTATTTTCCTTGATAACTTCGTTCATAATAATTAAAACCCAAGACGGAACACCTGCAATAATTTGAACATTATCTTTAGAAGAATGCTTTACTATATAATTTAGCTTCTCTACCCAGTTTTTTTGCAAAAGATTTTTAATTTTATTTGGAGATCTTCTCCATTCGCACCACCAAGGTAAATTCTTCATAATTATTGCTGATAAATCTCCAGATATTGATTTGTCATTTCCAGGTAAATGATTTTCATTCCCCCCCATTATTAAGTGTTTTCCAGAAAATAGCTGTGTCTTTGGATTGTTTCGGTAGTAGATAGCCAATAAATCCTTTCCCCCTTTATAATGGCATTTTTTTAATGAATCTATGGTAATAGGGATATGTTTAATTGTATTACTACTTGTACCCGACGATTGGGCAAACCATTTTACTTTTCCAGGCCAAAGAACATTAGGTTCTCCATTTTTAGCTTTTTTGATGAAGGGCTCAAAGTCTTCGTACTTTCTTAATGGAATTATCGATTTAAAACTACTTGTGTTGTAAACAGAATTAAAGTTGTTTAAAATTCCAAACTGGGTTGATTTTGCAGAACTAATTAAATTGGAAAGTGTTTGTTGCTGAACAATTTCAGGGTTTAACTTGAAATTTTCAATTTCAATAATTCTCTTTTCTAAATACCAAGAAAAAAAATTATTTAGAGGTTTTCCAATTGAAGAAATCATTGGAATTTATTATTAACCAAAAAATATTAATCCGGCAATAATAATTAAAGCAATTGAAACATACAGGTAACCAATTATTCCTGTGCTTCCGTGAAAATTTTTATCTGATGACATTTTTTTTTTTACAAATATATAATCATATTAGAAAATTCTTATTTCAAATGGGAATATTGTTTGATATTTATCTTTAATAGATGGGCTCTTTACAGATTTTTTAAAAATAGAATTTATATTATTAATATACTCCATTGCGTCGTTACTGCTTTTAGCGCCTAATTCTAGAGATGATAACAGCTCTAATAACTCATCGTTTTTTCTCTCTGGTAAATGAATTAATTTTACTTTATTATTTTCAATACCAACCTTATCTGCAGCAAAATCTATAGCAGCTTGGAGACTTCCCATTTCATCTACCAACTCCAAGTCTAAAGCTTCTTTGCCAGACCAAACTCTACCCATTGCAATTTTGTGAACATCGCTTTTTTTAAGTCCATCTCTACCCATAGCAACCCTGGAAATGAAAGTATCGTATATCTGATCTACTCCTTTTTGGAAAGTGGACAACTCTTTTTCATCTAAGGCATCAAACATAGTAAATGCAGCGTGGTCATTAGTCTCCACTCTATCAAAGGTAATTCCAATTTTATTTTTCAGCATTCTTCCCAAGTTGGGAATCATTCCAAATACACCAATTGACCCCGTTATTGTATTTGGCTCCGCAAAAATTCTGTCAGCACCACAGGATATATAATATCCACCAGAAGCTGCTAAATCACCCATCGATACAATTACAGGCTTATTTTCCTTGGTTTTTTCTAAAGATCTCCATATCACGTCGGAAGCTATTGCGCTTCCACCAGGCGAATTAACTCTTAAAACGACTGCTTTAATTGTCGAGTCATTGTTTGCTTTATTAATCGCCTTGACTACTGTGGTTGACCCCATATTTTCTTCAGAACTTTTTCCGCTAACAATAGTCCCAACAGCATACACAACTGCAATATTTCCTTTCTTGCTTCCAAAACCAGAGCCAAGAGTAATCTGATTTTGCTTTAGATTTTTATCCAGATACTTTTTAAAAGAAATGCTGTGAATTTTTTCTTCATTATTTACGCCAATATTTTTTCTAATTATAGAGTCTAGTTGATCTTCGTAAATCAAATCATCTACTAGTTGACACTTTATACTACCAGTGGCATTGTAGCTATATAAAGAATCTGCAATTTCATTTAAGCTTTCTAAGGATATATTTCTAGAATCTTTTATGTTATGTGTCATATTTTTCCATACGTCGTCCAATAATTTTTTTATTTGAAGCTTATTTTCACTACTCATTTTTTCATACATAAATGGCTCAACTGCTCCTTTGAATTTATTTCCTTTAGCTCTAATAATCTGAACATCAACATCTAATTTATCTAATGCCTTTTTAAAAAACATTACTTCGGACCCAAGGCCTCTAAAATCAACCATTCCCTGAGGGTATAAATAGATTTTATCAGCTACACTATTTAGATAAAAAGCGCCCATAGAATATGTTTCATCATAAGCAATAATAAATTTTCCAGAATTTTTAAAATCCTTAAGACAGTTTCTTAAATTGTCAATCGTTGTTAAGCCCATATTAACATTGGGGACTCTCAAAACAATTCCTTTTATTTTTTCATCTTTTTTAGCTTTTACTAGAATCTTTCTAATTTGATGAATTCCGTAGGTTTTGGAAATTGGATTATTAAAGTCATTTGTAGTTACTATTTCACTTCTTTCGTCAATCTTAAAATTTAGATTTAATTCTAAATAAGAATTATCGTTTATTTTAAATTCTTTTTTTTCCATAAATGATCCAGCTACTGAAAAAATAACTATATTAATTATGACAATAACAAATATGCTTAAAACAACATAGGCAAAAATTGATGCCCAAAAAGATCTCCAAAATGGTCTCATAATAATGAATTTAATTTTTATAAAAATATGAATAATAATTCTTTATAATTGCAAAAATAGATAAGTGATTTTAAAATTTATCTTTTTTTGGTTAAATAGTTTTGTTAAATTTTGATTATAGATGGAGGAACATGAAGTTGTAATTTCTTTAGGAACCAATTTAGGGGACAAATTAAAAAACTTAAAAACTGCATTAAATAATATTGAAGTATATGGAAGAATTTTATGTGAGTCCAGAATTTTTTGTTCTGAGCCTTGGGGTTATGATTCTCAAAATGAGTTTCTAAATATGGGCTTAGTTTTTAAAACCTCGTTAAGCCCTACAGAGTTACTTAAAAAGCTTAAAAACATAGAAAAAGAAATGGGTAGAGCTCCTAAAATGATAAAAAGTTACCAAGACAGAATAATTGATTTAGATATCTTAATATTTAATGGTTTTAATATATCTAATGAAGTGCTTTCAATTCCTCATCCGAAAATAAAAGAAAGAAAATTTTCATTATTGATACTTAAGGACTTGTTTAAAAATAAATTAATTCCAGATTTAAATGATTCCGCCGAGAAAATGCTTTTAAAATGTGTCGATGAGTCTAATGTGTTTTTATACGATGAAAAATAAATATATAGCAATTGAAGGCAACATAGGGGTTGGTAAAACAACTCTTGCAAAATTTCTTTCCAATCATTTTAATGGATCTCTATTGTTGGAAGATTTTGCTGAAAACAAGTTTTTAAAATTATTTTATCAAACAAAAGACTATGCATTTCATTCTGAAATGCAATTTTTATTGGACAGAAGCCTGCAAATGAATACTTTTTTTGACCAAAATTATTCAATAGTTTATTCAGATTTTCATATTGAGAAAAGCTTGATTTTTTCAAAGATGAATTTGTCCAAATCTAATTATTCAATGGTTGAAAAAATTCATCAAAGTTTATTTAAAAACTTGCCAACGCCTGACGCATTGATATTTTTAGATTCAGATATCGAACGGATTTTAAAAAATATCAAATTTAGAAATAGAGATTTTGAGCAAGACTTAGAGATTGAATATTTAGAGGATTTAGTCAAAAACTATAATATTTGGTTAAATAAACTAAAAGTTCCAGTGATTAAAATAGATGCCAAAAGCATCAATTACGACAATAAAGAATTATTAATAAAAAAACTATCTCCTTTGTTGAAAACAGCTCTTTCATAGACTAATAAAGAATTAATTCTTGTAGTTGTCAACAATTTAGAGTTTCTATTTTTACATATTTTGTCTTTTTTTTTGTAAAATAAGTCCTTATACTTGTACCAACAAAAAAGCAGATTAAACAAATTCTAATGAAATTTAAAAATTTTAAAATCAATTACATTGCCATAGTAGCAATGTTTTTTACAATTTTCTCAAGCTGTTCTATGATTAAAGACTTAGAATACGAAGTTACCCAAAACCCCCTACACATGAAGGGTGGAGACGTAACTCTTCAAATAAATGGAAAATTTATAGAAAAAGGTCTAAATGCAAAAGCCATTGCAGAAATAACCCCCATCTTCTTTTGTAAGGATGGAAATGAGATACCATTTCAAACTGAAATTTATCAAGGTCCAAAAGCTGCTGGTAATGGAAAAATTGTTCCTTCTACAGGATTGCCTTTTTCTTATACAAGTACTATCCCTTTTCAAAAAAGCATGGTTGAAGGAGAGGTGAAAGTTCAAGTAATTGTAAAAATGGGAAGTAAATCAGAAGATATAATGAGTCCTAAAATTGCTGATGGAACTATAATAACTTCTAAGTTAGTTGTTTTAGATGATCAAGTAATTAGCTCTACTGAATGTGATTTCAAAAGAATAAATTCTTATACAAAATCAGCAACTATAAATTTTAGTAAAGGGAAGCACAATGTTTCGTCCAAAGAACTAAGAGACTCAGACGTAAAGGAATTGTTAGGCTTTATTTCCAGCTCAATGGAAGAAGGTTCCAGAATAGAGATTAAATCTATTCAGATTAGCTCTTTTGCTTCACCAGAAGGTGAAATAGATTTGAATAATAATTTAGCAATAGATAGAGCTAATAGCACAAAGAAGTCTTTGATCTCAAAATTTAGAAGAATTAAATTTGATGCAGGTAAAGAATCTTCTTTCTTTAATCTTGTTCCAAAGGGAGAAGATTGGGAGGGATTTAAAACAGAAGTTTCGAAAACTGATAACGAAGACAAGGATTTAATTCTAAGAGTGCTGCAAATGACACCAGATTTAAATAAGAGAGAAAAAGAAATTAGAAACATGGCAAAATCTTATGCATTTCTTGAGAAAAAAGTTCTTCCTCAGTTAAGAAGGTCTGTTGTTACAGTTAATTATGAAGAAGTTGGGTACAGTGATGATGAACTTAAAAATTTAGTTGCTACAAATCCAGATACATTATCTTTAGAAGAGATTATTCAGGCGACATTGAATGAGCAAGACATGAATATTCAGCTTAAAAATTATAATAATGCGGCAAGATTATTTCCTAATGATTGGAGAATAAAGAATAATACTGGCTACATTAAGTATATGTTGGGGGATAACGAAGGAGCATCTAAGTCTTTTGAAGACGCTCTTGCTATAACTGACAATAGCATAGTTAGTAATAATGTTGCGGCAGTTAATCATGTTTTAAATGGTAAGTCTTCAGATGAGATTATATCTTTATTTGAGTCATCAAATACAACTCAGTCTAAATATAACTTAGGTCTTATTCAAATTGAAGAAGGAAAATATGAAGAGTCTATTACTTCTATGGGGGATACAAAATCTTACAACTATGCTTTAGTCAACATTCTTGCAGAGCATTATGATGCTGCTTCAGATGTAATTGACGAACTAGATCTTAAAGATGCTAAGTCTTATTATCTTAAAGCTATTATTGGCGCTAGAACCTCCAATACAGAAATGGTATTGGAGAATCTTAAGTTATCTTTTGAGAAAGACGCTTCATTGAAAGACATGGCCAAAAAAGATAGAGAATTTATAAAGTTTTTTGAGAATTCTGATTTTCTTGCAATGTTTTAGAAATTAGGTTTTTGTTCTTTTTAACGGAGGACTTAGTCCTCCATTTTTTTTTCTACATGGTAGGGAAAACTTTTCCTAACCACTAATGTGTTTTCAAAAACCTCCTCAAGCTTCATCTTTGAAAAAACAGCGTTATTGTAGTCTTGAAACTTGCCAGAATACAAGAATATATTCGGAGCTATATATTCGTCAAATAAAATCATTTCAGGAAATTTTGATATGAATTTTTTTCTCAATTCTCTTATTTTATCTGTTTTTTGACTAACATATAACTGGACAGTATATCCATTATATCTCCCGTGTTTAGATAAATAATTATTTATGGAGTCAATTTCAGATGCTTTATTTTCTAGTAAACTCCCCTCATTTGAAAGGTAGTATAATGAATCGGTATATGTTGTGTCTCTTGTTAATATTGTATCTTGATATATTGAGTCTGATAATTTAGTTGATTGTATGGATAAGCTATCAAGTGTTTTTTTTTTTGGATATAATGTCCATTCTTCTTGTGAATGAAAAGTGGTGCTAATTATTAATGTTAAGTAAAATAGAATTTTTTTCATTTTATATGTCTTCTACAAATCTAGTAAAACTATTTATTGAAAATCATCCCCTATTGTTTAGCTTTTAAAGCTCATCTCAGAACAAGTTATTTAGAAACATTCTAAATTAAGATAATTTGATGACAATTCTTAAAACAATGTGGTCTAAATTATTTTGACATATTACATTTGTTATAACTTTTTAATTGCTCTAAATTTTATTCAATTTAAATGGTAAATAAACTTATTAAGTTTTCAGTTAAAATTAATTTAGCATTGGTGTTGGCTCTTACAGCACTAACATCTTTTTCACAAGATGGAGAAAAGTTATTCAAGGCGAATTGTGCATCATGCCACAATCCTGTAAAAAATGCTACTGGCCCGAAAATGCAAGGTGTCTTGCAAAAGTGGATAGATGCTGATGAAGAAGAATTAATTTACCAATGGGTATCGAATCCTTCCAAACTTTACAACAGTGGTAAATCAAAAATGGCAAAAGCTATTTGGGATTGGTCTCCAACTGCCATGACTCCCCAAGGTCATTTATCTAGAGAAGAAGTGGAGTCAATTTTTACTTATGTAGATAACTATGCCCCACCAGTTGCAGCAGTTGGTGGAGGAGGTTTAGTAGTTGGCAACACTGGATCTAAAGATGCTGATTCTTCGGATTATTGGTGGTGGATAATCTCATTTATTTTAGTTTTTGTTTTATTTGCAATACTTGGTGTTAGAAGAGAATTAACCGCTGCAGTTGCTGCAAAAGAAGGGAAAGAGTTTGATTCTACTAGTACTTTTGCAACTAGTGCTCAACAGTGGTTTCTAAGGAATTGGTTTATAACAATGTTATTAGTTGTTGGGGTTGCCCTTTTTTCAGGAGTAGAATTATTTGGAAGAGCTTACCAATTGGGTGTTTATCAAGATTATATGCCCTCACAGCCAGTTGCCTATTCTCACAAGCTACATGCAGGAAAAATGGGTATAGAATGTAAGTATTGTCATCACTCTGCTGAAAAGTCAAAACATGCTGGAATACCATCTGTTAATGTATGCATGAATTGTCATGCAATTGTCCATGAGGGTCCGGAGTATGGTACGGAAGAAATAGATAAGCTCCATAAGGCTGCAGGATATAATAAAAATAAGCAAGCATACAACTTGAACGAATTTGGTGACAGAATAGAGGATCCAATAGTTTGGAATAAAGCCCATAACTTACCAGACCATGTTTATTTTAATCATTCTCAACATGTTCACTCCAATACAGCTAACATTGACTGTAGACAATGTCACGGCCCCGTTCAGACTTACACACTTGGAAGAGTTTCTACCATTGACGAAGTTAATGCATATGCAGCAACTGATGATGGAATGGAGCGAGGGCTTATACAATTGACAAAGCCATTATTAACTATGGGCTGGTGTATAGAATGTCATAATAAAAAAGAAATTGATTTGACAAGTTCTGGATACTATGAAGAAATTCATAAAAGAATTAAACTAAGAGCTGACGTTAATAACAAGATTTTTGAGGATGATAAGGTGACGGTGAAAGAATTAGGAGGTTGGGAATGTGCAAAATGTCATTATTAAATTTACTTATAAATAATTTATGAGCAAAACAAAAACATATTGGAAAGGTTACTCGGAGAAACATCAAACTCCTGAGTTTTCTGTTTCTAGCCAAAAAGAATTTCAGGATGACGTCCCTGTAGATGAGTTTTTAGGTTCAGATGGTATTGACGATTTAAAAACAGGAAGAAGAGATTTTCTCAAATTTATGGGATTTAGTGTAGCTGCAGCAACTCTTGCTTCTTGCGAGTCTCCAGTAATAAAATCTATTCCTTATGTCAATAAACCAGAAGAGATTACACCAGGTGTTTCAAATTGGTATTCCTCTGCTTACTATGATGGAAATGATTTTGCAAATGTTTTGGTAAAGTCTAGAGAGGGAAGACCTATATGGCTTAAGGGTAAGAGAGATGGCTTTACTCAAGGAGGATTAATTCCTAGAGTATCTACTTCCATTCTGAATTTATACAATAGCTCAAGATTAAATGGGCCGTCTATTAATGAAAATTCTGAGTCTTGGTCTAGTGTTGATAATAAAATTCTTAAAAAACTAAATAATTTAAGTAGTAATAATGGTAAAGTTAGAATAGTATCTAACACTGTAATATCACCTTCGACGAAGTCGGTAATTCAAGATTTTATCAATAAGTTTTCACCAGCCAATGATTCTGCATCAGGATGCGATATTAAGCATATTGAATACGATGCTCAATCTTATTATGGTATTAGAAAAGCAAATGAAAATATTTTCGGTAAAAGCTTTATCCCTAGTTATGATTTTTCAAAAGCTAAAACTATTGTTTCAATTAATGCTGATTTCATATGCAACTGGTTACTTCCTTCGAAGTTTTCTACTGATTTTAGTAAAGCAAGAAAGCCCGAAAATGGATGGATGTCAAAGCATTTTCAGTTTGAGTCAGTTCTCTCTCTCACTGGTGCAAATTCAGATATTCGTGTTAAAATCAAACCATCGGAAGAGATTTTAGTTGCTTCTTCTATTTTAAGTTTATTGAATAACAAAAATTCTGATTCTAATCTTAACGAAGTTACTAATGAGAAAATCCAATCTGCTGTTAAATCACTACTAGAGAATAAAGGAAATTCACTTGTAGTTGCTGGGTCTAACGATCCAAATGTTCAAATGCTAGTTAATAAAATAAATTATCAATTAGATAATTATGGAACAACTATAGATGCTGACAATGAGATAAACTTATTTAATGGAAACGATGAAGTTGTTGATAGTTTTCAAAATGATTTATTAAATGGCAAAATTGATGGAGTTATTTTCTACGGTGTTAATCCAGTTTACTCTATGTCAAATGGCTCTGATATTTCTGAAGCTATAAGCAAATTAGATTTTTCTGTTTCATTTTCAGAATTCATGGACGAAACAGCTTCTGTCTGTAAATTTGTTTGTCCTGATCATAATTACTTAGAATCTTGGTGTGATTTAAATCCTGGGTCTAATAATTATTCATTACAACAGCCTTTAATCAGACCTCTATACAACACAAGACAATCTCAGGAAAGTTTACTGGTTTGGTCTGGACTTGCTGAAAGATCCAATTCGGAAAGTCAAGCTTTCTATGATTACATGAGGAAATATTGGTTAGACAATTCTATTGGAGATCAATCTTCTTATCCAAATTTTGCTGATTTTTGGAATTGGACTGTTCACAATGGATATACAACTAATAATAACGAATCTATTCCATCTGTTTTAGTTTTCAATGACTATCCTGTCCAAATAAAGTCTCAAGAAAATGCTTTAGATTGGGAATATATAGTATATCAAAAAGAACTTGGAGTTGGTCATCATGCAGCTAATCCTTGGTTACAAGAACTTCCTGATGCAATATCTAAAATAGTTTGGGACAACTATATTACAATGGCCCCTTCAGATTGTTACAAAGTATTTGGAATTGATACCTCAGACTCAAAATCAGCTTGGGATGGTATTCACTTAGGTCAAGAAGAAAAGGCATTTGTAGCTTCTTTGAAAGTTAATGAAATAGAGATTAAATTACCGGTTTACCCTCTTCCTGGACAAACTAGTGGAACTGTTGGTGTTTCAATGGGATATGGACGTGGAGAAAATAATGAAGATATAGGAAATGCAGCTTTCCAGGCAGATGAATATGGGAAACACTTAACAAATGCTGATGGTGGTTTGGTTCCAATTGGCTCCAACGCTTTTAAGCTTTGTAGTTTCAAAAATGGCTCTGTAAGTTATAGTGGTTTTGGAGAGATTCTTGTAACCAACGAAAGATATGCTCTTGCGGGGACACAAACCCATCACACAATAATGGGAAGGACTTCAATTGTTAAAGAAACTACTTACGATTTTTGGAAACAAAATAATGAGACTAACCAAGAAGCATATAACCCAAAAATAAAATTACATAGTCACGCCGAAGGTGGACATTCTGAAGTAGACGCAACAGAGTACTCATTATGGGACGAACACCCAGTAGAACAAGTTGGACACAGATGGGGTATGTCTATTGATTTATCTTCTTGCAATGGTTGTGGAGTATGTATAACAGCATGTCATTCAGAGAATAATGTTCCGGTAGTTGGCAAAGATGAGGTTAGAAGATCAAGAGACATGCATTGGTTAAGAATGGACAGATATTTTTCATCTATTGAGGACGATAATAGAAAAGAATGGGTAGATTCCAATAAAGTTGAAGGTGATTTTGATTATGGTAAGCTAGAAGTTCCTGAAGAAAATCCATCTGTTGTATTTATGCCAATGTTATGCCAGCATTGTAACCACGCTCCATGTGAAACAGTTTGTCCAGTTGCTGCAACAACTCATAGTAATGAAGGTTTAAATATGATGACCTACAACAGGTGTATAGGTACAAGATATTGCGCTAATAATTGTCCTTACAAAGTAAGAAGGTTTAACTGGTTTAATTATAGAGATTATAAGAAGTTTAAGAACTTTAATCCAACCCAAGATCAAATGGCAAGAATGGTTTTAAATCCAGATGTAGTAGTTAGATCTAGAGGTGTTATGGAGAAATGTAGTTTTTGTATTCAGGGAATTCAAGCAGCTAAACTTACAGCCAAGAAAGAAAGTAGAAAATTAGTAGATGGAGATGTTATGTGTGCATGTGGTGATGCTTGTCCAAACGATTGCATAACTTTTGGTGATTGGAATGACCCAGAATCTAAAATTAGAGAAGTTTCTGCTTCGGACAGAGCATACCAAGCTTTAGAAGAAGTTGGTGTTAAGCCAAATATTTGGTATCAGCTTAAAGTACGTAATATAGAAGAAGAATTAGCTGATAATGTCATGTCTGATGAATCACATTCTGAAAGCCATTAATATAAAAAAACTGAAATGCACAAAGAATCAGACATAAGACTACCATTAATATTAGGAGATAAATCCTACAAGGACATTACAGATGATGTTATTCGTCCTATTGAGGCAAAGCCCCCTAAGACATGGTATGTTTTATTAATGATTTCAATTGTTATAGCATTGTGGGGAATAGGGTGTATTGTTTATTTATTAGGAACTGGAGTTGGAGCTTGGGGATTAAACAAGACCGTAGGCTGGGCTTGGGATATTACTAATTTTGTTTGGTGGGTAGGTATTGGTCATGCAGGAACTTTAATTTCTGCAGTGTTACTTTTGTTTAGACAGAAATGGAGATTTGCAATTAATAGAGCTGCAGAGGCAATGACTATCTTCGCTGTAATGATGGCAGGTCTTTTCCCACTTATCCATATGGGAAGGCTTTGGCTTGGTTATTGGGTTTTTCCTTTGCCAAATCAGTTTGGCTCTCTTTGGGTTAATTTTAATTCTCCATTATTGTGGGATGTTTTTGCTATCTCAACGTATTTTTCTGTATCGCTTGTTTTTTGGTATATTGGTCTAATCCCTGACTTTGCAACAATTAGAGATAGAGTTAGTAAGCCTATTTTTAAAAGAGTATACAGAATTTTAAGTTTTGGATGGAGTGGAGACGCAAAAGCTTGGAATAGATTTGAGCAGGTTTCTTTAGTATTAGCAGGCCTTGCAACTCCTTTAGTGTTTTCAGTTCACTCTATAGTTTCATTTGACTTTGCCACATCAGTAGTCCCAGGTTGGCACACCACAATATTTCCTCCTTACTTTGTTTCTGGAGCGGTTTTTTCTGGATTTGCTATGGTTCAAACGCTTATGTTAATATTAAGAAAAGCTTACAAGTTAGAAGCATATCTCCATGTAAAACACGTTGAGTATATGAATATTGTAATTATCGTTACAGGTTCAATTGTTGGTGTTGCTTATATTACAGAGCTATTTGTTTCTTGGTATTCTGGTGTTGAATATGAATCCTATGCATTTCTTAACAGAGCTACTGGCCCCTATTGGTGGTCTTATTGGGCCATGATGACTTGTAATGTTATTTCTCCACAATTGTTTTGGTTTAAAAGATTAAGAACGAGTTTAATGTTTTCCTTTTTTATGTCTATAATTATAAATATTGGCATGTGGTTTGAAAGATTTGTGATCATTGTAACATCACTTCATAGAGACTATGTTCCTTCTTCTTGGACTTATTTTCATCCAACATGGGTGGATATAGGTGTTTATGTTGGAACTATTGGTATTTTCTTTACTCTATATTTATTATTTTCTAGATATTTCCCTGTTCTTCCAATCGCAGAATTGAAAACAATATTAAAGTCTTCTGGAAAGAACTATAAAGAAGGTTATGGTAAAGGTAAAGGATATTGGGATAAACACTCGGCACATTAAAAATTGATTATGGCAGAAAAAGTGATATTTGCGATG
>MDSY01148023.1_pt1 | contig 14383 bp, 12 predicted proteins | sample 811131 | NCBI WGS metagenome assembly MDSY01 (sample SAMN05326643, study PRJNA326480) | marine metagenome | isolation source: seawater | place: Atlantic Ocean: South West | collected 2010 | reverse complement strand
TAGAAAAAAATAAAATTAATTTAACAGGTGAAGATTGTAGAGAAGGTATGACTTGCGTTTTATCTGTTAAAATGCCAGATCCTAAATTTGCAAGTCAAACTAAACATAAATTAGTATCATCTGAAATTCGTCCTGTAGTCGAAGCTTCAGTTAATAATGGTTTAGAACAATGGCTAGAAGAAAATCCAAAAGATACTAAGTTAATTTTAACAAAAATTCTTGAATCTGCTCAAGCAAGAGAAGCAGCAAGAAAAGCAAAAGAACTTACTAGAAGAAAGGGCATATTAGATTTTGGAAGTTTACCGGGAAAACTGGCAGATTGTCAGGAAAAAGATCCATTAAAATGCGAATTATTTGTTGTTGAAGGAGATTCTGCAGGTGGTTCTGCAAAACAAGGAAGAGATAGAAAACATCAGGCTGTTCTTCCTTTAAAAGGTAAAATTTTAAATGTTGAAAAAGAAGCTAAAAGACCAGATCGTATACTTGATTCAGATGAAATAGGTTCTTTAATAAGTGCTATAGGAACAGGAATTGGTTCAGAAGATTACAATTATGAAAAGCTAAGATATCATAAAATAGTTTTAATGACAGATGCAGATGTAGATGGAAGTCATATCAGAACTTTATTATTAACTTTTTTCTTTAGACAATTTAAAGAATTAATAATTAATGGTAATTTATATATAGCACAACCACCATTATATAGAATTAAAGCTCCAGGTATCGGAGAAAAATATTTAAAAAATGAAGAATCTATGACACATTTCTTAATTAATAATGCTGTAAAGAATATAAAATTACAAACAAAAGATAAAAAAGTGTTCAAAGATAAAGATCTTGGAAATCTCATAAAAAAAACTATTGAAATTAGAGATACTATATCAGAACTCGGAGATAGAATAGGATCAATAGAACTCGTAGAACAAGCAGCTGTTTGCTCTTTTTTTGGAAGCGGAGTAAGGAAATTTACACTTTCGGAAAAAGAATTACAAAAAACAGCTCAGTATATTTCATTAATGCTTACTAAATCTTCAAGTAATGCTGCAGAATGGAGTGGTGAATTTATTAACAATAAAGATTTAAAAGAAAAATATTTCTCTTTTGTAAAACAATCAAGAGGAGTTAAAGATGAATATAAGATAACAGAAAAGATGCTAAAAAATTCACCAGAAGCAGAAGAATTAGGAAAAAAAGAAAATAGGGAATTTTTAGTTAATCTTTTATTTAATGGAGATTCAAAAATTATTTTTGATGATTCATTTTTTGAAATAAAAACTATACATAACTTTTTAGAAAAAATAAAAGAAGCTGGAAAAAAAGGAGTTACCATTCAAAGATATAAAGGTTTAGGTGAAATGAATCCAGAACAATTATGGGAAACAACTTTGGATCCTGAAAAAAGAACATTATTACAAGTTCAAATAGAAGATGAAATGACTTTGGACGAAACTTTTGTTAAATTAATGGGTGAAAAAGTAGAACCTAGAAGAGATTATATTCAAACAAATGCTAAAAAAGTTGTAAATTTAGATATTTAATTTTTTAAATTGAAAAAGAAAAATTATATTTTATTTCTTATTATTTTCATTGGTTTTTTTGTACCACAAAATTTATTTTCTACTGAAACTTTTGAAGATTATTCAAGAGAAAAAAAACTTGGTTTAGAACAAAAAGATAAAGACTCAGCATCTATAGCTAAAGGAAAATTAATAAGATTTATAGAAATTAATAATATTCAAAAAATTGAAGAATATTTAAAAAAAAATGGAAATAATATAAATTTTAATATCAATGGTTTAAATCCTTTTGTACATGCGGCACACATCAATAATTTTAAAATTATTAAATTTTTTATTAATACAACTGAAGTTAATATAGATGTTGAAGATGAATTAGGAAACACTGCTTTAATAAAGGCTGCAGAGAGAGGTAATATAGAAATAGCAGAATTTTTAATATCTAAAGGCGCTAATATTAATTATCAAAATAAATCTGGTTTAACTCCAGCTATGAAAGCAGTAGAAGAAAACCATTATTATTTTTTAGAATTTTTTTTGCAATATGATATAGACCAATCAAAATCTGATTATAGTGGTAGAACAATTAAAGATTTAGCCAATAATAGTAGAGATAAAAGAATCTTAAAATTATTAAATTAATTAGCTATTTAAATTTTTTGTGGCCAAGAACAAATAATGCAAACGTTAATGCAATATGCATAGTATCAATAGTTAAACCTAAAAAAAATAAAGGATTATATATAACTGCAATACCGGCAAATATACCTGCATATAAATTATCTGATTTTTCTTTATAAAAAATATAGGCTATTATTACAGCGCTTATACAGATATATATACCTATAAAGTATAGTATAATTGAAGAAATTGGTAGTAATCCTACTAATAATGCGATTCCTGGAACAATAAAAAAGTATAATTCTGTATCTAACTCAAATAATTTAAGAATATATTTTTTAATAATTGTAAAATAATTTTTGAAGCTTTCTCTATTTATACTTTTTTTATTTTCTTTTTTATCAACCATAATATATATATAGTTTTATTTTAAATACTACCTAACTAATAATACTAATAATATAGAATAATTCAAAATTTAGATATGAAAAAATTAAATATAAAAGAAATATTTGAATCTGAAGTTATAAATCATATTAATAATGCTGAACTATTTTTAAAAAATAATTTTAAAGATTTTAATAAATTTATTGAAATAGTAGTTAAAGCAATTAAGAGGAACAAAAAAATAATTTTATTTGGCAATGGTGGCAGTGCCTCAGATGCACAACATATTGCAGCAGAACTGGTTGTTAAATATAAAAAAAAAAGAAAACCTATATCGGCTATATCTTTATCTACAGATACTTCTGCTTTAACTGCAATTGGAAATGACTTTTCTTTTAATGATATTTTTTCAAGACAAATTGAAGCAATTGGCCAACCTGGTGATATTGCTATTGGATTAACAACTTCAGGTAAAAGTAAAAATGTTCTTAATGGATTAAAAATAGCAAAAAAGAAAAAATTAATATCTATTATTTTAACAAAAGAAAAATATTCCAATAAAGAACAAATAAAAAAAATTTCTAATTTTGTTTTAAGTGTTCCTGCTAGTGAAACAGCTAGAGTACAAGAACTTCATATTTTAGTTGGTCATTTAATGTGTTTTGTTTTAGATGAAATATTTTAATTAAAAATATGATTAAGAATATATCGGAAAATATTTTATCACTATTAAATACTAAAATTTTTTGTTTAGGCGATCTAATGTTAGATAAATATATTATTGGATCAACAAATAGAATATCTCCAGAAGGTCCAATCCCTGTTTTAGATATAGAAAAAGAAATTAAAATGTTAGGAGGAGTTGGTAATGTTGTTAGAAATTTAAGTACATTATCAACAGAGACACATTTAGTTAGTTTAATTGGAAATGATAAAGTTAGTAGTGAAGTGGAAAAACAATTAAATCAAATTAATATTAATAAAGAAATAATTAAAGATTCGCATAGACCTACGATTACAAAATCACGATTTATAGCAAATAATCAACAAATACTTAGAGTAGATAAAGAAAAAAGAGTTTCGATAAGTAGTGCGTTAGAAAAAAAAATATTGAATTTTTCGAAAAAAAAAATATTAAAAACAAAAGCAATTATAATATCAGATTATAATAAAGGGCTATTAACTGAAAATATTTTAAGAAAAATAATTTCTTTTGCGAAAAAATATAAAAAACCTATTGTTATAGATCCGAAAAGTACTAATTACAAAAAATATTCGGGCGCTACTATTCTTACTCCAAATATTAATGAATTAGAATCTGTATCTAAAAAAAAATTAATTAATGATATTGATATTGTAAAAGCTGCTAGAAAGTTAATTTCGAAATTTAATTTTAATTATATTTTAGTTACAAGAGGAAAGCTTGGAATGATTTTAGTTTCAAAAAAAAATATATTAAAATTAGAAGCAGAAGCAAAAGAAGTTTTTGATGTTTCAGGTGCAGGAGATACAGTTGTATCATTTTTAGCAGCTGGTTTAGCATCTTCTTTAAAAATTGAAGAATCAGTTAAAATTGCAAATATTGCTGCTGGAATTGTAGTTAATAAAACAGGGACGTCTGTAGCACATTTATCTGAAATGCTTATTTCTATTAATAAAAATGATTATTATTTATCTAAAGTAATGAATATATCTGAATTAAATAAGGTTGTAGATTTTTGGTCAAAAAAAAAAGAAAAAATAGGTTTTACTAATGGTTGTTTTGATTATCTTCATCCTGGACATATTTCTTTATTTCAACAAGCAAAGAAAAAATGTTCAAAATTAATTGTTGCTGTAAATTCTGATAATTCGATTAAAAAAAATAAAGGACCTTTAAGACCAAAGCAAAAATTAAATACGAGATTACAAGTATTAAATTCAATACCATTTATTGATTTAATCATTGTTTTTTCTGAACAAACTCCAATTAAAATTATTAAAAAAATAAAACCTGATTTATTAGTAAAAGGAAGTGATTATAAAGAAAATCAAATTATTGGAAGTAAAGAAGTTAAAAAATATGGAGGAAAAGTTTTAAGAGCAAGTATTTTAAAAAATTTTAGCTCATCAATTATTATTGATGAAATATTAAATACTACATTTTAAAAATAAATTTTTTCAAAAAAATTATTTTTTTTTAAAAAATTATTTCTATCTTTTTCATTTACAAAACTTCCATAAGCTAATGCTAATTTAGCATAAGCTGATTCTACTGTTATTCCTTCTAAACATCTGACATTTAAATTTAGTAATATTTTTAAACTTTCATAAATATTTTTATTTTTATTTGATAAAGGCGAAATATAAAAAGGAATATTTTTTGATTTATTTTTTTTTATAAATTTTGATAACGATAATTTTTTTTCACAGCTGTTTTTTGTACTTGCTGTACCTGAATGATACAAAGTATGCAAAATTGCTTTTGGTTTTATTTTATTTAAATTATAAGTTTCATAATTTAATCCTGGATAAGGATTAATCATTAAAATTTTATTTGTGAATTTAAATTTTTTGTTTAACAAAGAACTATTACAATTTTTTTTTATAGAAAGTATTGATGGATTTTTTTCTTTTATAAAAATAAATTTATTTTTTTTATAAACACAAAAAGTATTGCTAAACCTAGCATTTAATTCATTGTTATAAGCATTGATTTGTTTTACTCTACTTCCTATAAAAAAAGATACAAAATTATTTCTTGGATTTTTATATGGAACATAAATTCCAGGTAATTGGATGTTAGAAATGAAATTAATAGCAGCTTTTAAATTAAAAATACCTGTAGAATTCTTTTCTTCAATTGGCTTATCACTACTAACAATAATTATAGGTTTATTAAAATTATAAAAATATTGAGAAAGAGCAGATGCAGCGTAAGACAGAGTATCAGTTCCATGTGTTATAATAATTCCTGAGTATTCATTTTTCCAATTTTTTTCAATACACTTAATTATATTATTCCAATCATTTGGCGAGGCATTTTCACTAAGAATATTAATTGGGTGATAAATTTTGTAATCAATTTTTTTTTTTATATTTTTTAATAAAAAAGACTTTATAAAATTTTTTTTTGAAACATTAACTATATTTTTTTTAGTTTTACTTCCTATTGTTCCTCCAGTTTGTATTAGTAATATTGTATGCATAGTTTATATTATAGAATAAATTAATTTATTAAGAAATATGTCTAGATTATTATTTTTTTTATTATTTTTTATATATGGATGTTCTTCTATAAATACAGAACCTAAATATACAATTAATGTATTTGAAGAAGATAACCCAAAAATTTTATTAATGCCTATAGATATAGAAATTTGTGAACTGACACTTGCTGGAATGTGTGAGCCAAAAGCATCATGGACTACAACTTCAAAAGAAAATATTATTTTAAGTTTTAAAGAATTTTTATCCAAAAGAAATGCAAGTTTAAATGATTACAATAAACAAAATGAAAGTGAGGATTTAATACAAATTATTAAACTTCACACACAAATGGGACAAGAAATAATAAATAATGAATATGGAGCTTTAAAATTACCAACAAAAGAAGAATTTAATTGGTCTTTGGGTAAAAAAATTAAATTATTAAAAAATGAATATAAAACTGATTATGCAATTTTTATTTTTTTTAGAGATCAATATTCAAGTACTGAAAGAGTTATATATAATATAGTTACTGCAGTTTTATTCCCTGGAATAATCCCAGTTGGAGGCTCACAACTAGCTTTTGCAAGTTTAGTTGATTTAAGAGATGGAAAAATTACTTGGTTTAATGGATATTACAGATCTTTTGGCGATGTAAGAAATTTAGAAGATGCAAAGAATACTATTGATAAACTTTTTGAAAAATTTCCAGGATGAGAAAAATATTTTTTTTAATAATTTTTTTTCTAAGTAGTTGCGCTACTCCTATTGGAGGAGTAAAAAATGTTGAAGATATTAAACCTCAAGAAGAACCTTCAATCGATACAATAGAAGCAGGATTATGGATGCAAATGAATAATTACGAAGAAAAATTAAAAACTTCTGGATCTAGACTTAAAGATAAAGATTTAGAAGAATATTTAAGAAGAATTTTGTGTGATTTAACCCCTGATTATTGTAAAGATATGAGAATATACGTTCAAGATATACCATACTTTAATGCATTTATGGCACCAAATGGAATGATGGTTGTTTGGACAGGGCTTCTTTTAAGAGCTCAAAACGAAGCGCAAGTTGCTGCTGTTATAGGGCATGAAGCTGGTCATTATATTAAAAGGCACTCTCTTAAAGCTTGGTTAGACGCAAAAAGTAGAACTGATTTAATGACACTTCTTTCTATTGGTTTAGCAGTTGGAGGGGTACCAGCTTCAGGAGATATTTTTAATTTAACACAATTATTTCAAGCAGGTTTTATGGCAAAACATAGTAGAGATAATGAAAGAGAAGCGGACAGAATTGGTTTAGATCTTTTAATTAAAGCAGGTTATGATCCAAAAGAAGCCCCAAAAATATGGGAAAATATTATTAAGGAAATGGAATTAGGTGAAGCAAAAAAACCTATAGCTTTTTTAGCTTCGCACCCAGCACCTAAGGAAAGAATAGAAAATTTAAAAAAACAAACAGAAGAATATAAAGATACAAAAAATAAAAAAAATAAGAAAGAATTAAAAGAAAACATTAAACCTCATGTACATAAATGGATAAAAAGTGAAATAAAAGTAAATAATCCTTATGATCAAACAGAATTTGTTTTTAATAATTTTTTTGATGATAATGAAAATTTGCATTTGTTAAATTTTTATAAAGGAGAAATTTATCGTTTGAAAGGAGATAAAGATGATAATTATACGAAAGCTATTGCTTTCTATAAAGAATCAATAGAAGCAAATAAAAATTTCTCAAAACCGTATAAGGAAATTGGTTTATTACAATTAAAATTAGGAGAAACTGAAAAAGCAAAAAAAAATTTAAAGAAATATTTAGAAATTTCGAAAAATGCAGAAGATGCAGCTATCATTGAAAGTTATTTAAATTAAATGTTAAAAAAAATTTTTATTATTTCATTTTTAATTATTTGGTCTTGCCAACAAAACAGACCTTATATTCTAGTAGAGCCTGGAAAAGTTGAAATTGAGAAGATTTATTCTGTATCAACAAATAAAAAATGGAGTCAGTTTCAAGAAAGTGGATATAGTTTCCTTTTTTGGACTATTGATGGATATACACTACAAAGGATAGTTTTTTTTAAACCAGTAGAAGATGGAAGGTCATTATTTGATCATGATAGTTTATTTACTCAGGAAAATGATAAAAGACCTATTTTTAAGTCAAATATGAATAAATTTGAAATAAAAGAATTTTTTGAAGATTGTATTGCATGGTCAAGAGAATTTACTAGTTTTTCAACTGATAGTATAAAAAATTATAAAATTGGTGATATAGATGGAATATCATTTGATATTACAGCACAAAATGAATTAGGATTAAATTATAAAGGTTTTGCTGTTACTGGAATAAAAGATAATAATTTATATATTGTATATTTTATTGCTACAGAAATTGAATTTTATAAAAAATATAAATCTGAAGCAAAAAAAATAATTTCTTCAATTAAGATTTTGTAATTTTTATAAAAATATCTTCTAATTTCTTTTTTTTAAATTTGTTCATTATCTTTTGTTTAGTTTCTGATAAAATAACTTTTCCTTTATCAACAATACATATTCTATCGCACAATCTTTCTGCTTCTTCAATATAATGTGTTGTTAATAATATTGTTGTTCCTTTATTTTTTAATTTATTGATATAATTCCATAATTGTTTTCTAAGAGTAACATCAACGCCAGCTGTAGGTTCATCTAATACTAATATAGAAGGACTATGTACTAAAGCTTTTGCAATCATTAATCTTCTTTTCATACCACCAGAAAGTCCTCTAGCATATGAATTTGCTTTGGAAGATAAATCTAAATCTTCAAGAATTTCTTCAGTTTTTCTATTTTTTTTTTTAATTCCATAAAGCCCAGCTTGTACATCTAATATTTCTTTAGGAGTAAAAAAAGGATCAAAATTAATTTCTTGAGGAACAATTCCAATCTGACAACTTGCTTTTTTTCTTTGATTATCAATATTAAAATTATTAATTTTTACAGTACCTGAGTTTTTTAAACATAAACCTGCTAATATATTAATTATTGTAGATTTTCCAGCACCATTTAAACCTAATAATCCAAATAAAGATCCGTTTGGAATTTCTAAGTTAACATTATCAAGCGCCACTATAATTTCTTTTGATTTTTTATTAACAAAAGATTTGTTTAGTTTTTTTATATAAATTGCGTATTTAATATTTTTCCTCTAATTCAAAAATAAATTTTTTAATGTTAATATAAATAACTTCTTTTTTTAAAATGTATATAATTAGTTAAAATTGAAAAAATTATTTTTAATCGATGGATCAGGATTTATTTTTCGCGCTTTTTACGCGTTACCTCCATTAACAAACCCAGATGGTATCCCAATAAATGCTGTATATGGATATTGTAATATGATCTTAAATATTAATGAAAAATTTAAGCCAGAACAAATAATTGTAGTTTTTGATTCTAAAAGGAAAACATTTCGGAATGATATTTATAAAGAATATAAAGGTAATAGAAAAGATTTGCCAGAAGAACTGATTCCACAATTTTCTATAATTCGAGAAGCTACAGATGCTTTACAAATTCCTCAAATTGAAATGGAAGGATATGAGGCAGATGATATTATAGCTACTTATACTAAACAAGCAGAAAAAAATGGCGTATCAGTAACTATTGTTTCTTCAGATAAAGATTTAATGCAATTAGTAAATAAAAATACAAAAATGTATGATTCAATGAAAAATAATTTTATTGGAATTAAGGAAGTAAAAGAAAAATTTGGAGTTGAACCATCCAAAGTAATTGATGTACAAGCTTTAGCAGGTGACAGTAGTGATAATGTCCCAGGAGTTGCAGGAATTGGTATTAAAACAGCTGCAGAATTAATAAATAATTATAAAACTTTAGAAAATATTTTTTTAAAAATTGATGAAATAAAGCAAGAAAAAAGAAAACAATCTTTAATAGATGAAAAAGATAAAGCAATAATCAGTAAAAAATTAGTTGCTTTAAAATGTGATGTAGAAGTTAAAAAAAAATATGATACAAATTTATTTAAAGGCATTAATCATAAAACAGCTTTAACTTTTTTTAAAAAGCATGGTTTTAAAAATTTAATTTCTAGATTTAATAAAAAAGATGAAAATATTAACGATAAAAAAGATTCAAATGAAAAAAAATATTTTGTAATACAATCTTTAAATGAATTATTAAATTTAGAAAAAAAAATTCAAAAAAATAAATTAGTATCTGTCGATACTGAAACGGATTCTTTAGATTCTAATTCAGCTAATCTTGTAGGAATATCATTAAGTATAAATGAAAATCAGGGATTTTATTTACCTTTAAAACATGAAATAAATAAAAATGATAAGTTAAAAAATTTAGATTTAAAGAGTATTTTACCTATTTTAAAAAATCTTTTTGAAGATAATTCAATAATAAAAGTTGGACACAATATTAAATATGATAAAAATATTTTATTAAATATTGGTATTAATTTATATCCAATAGATGACACTATGCTTTTATCGTATGTTCTAGATACCGGTAAATTAAAACACAATTTAGATGATTTAGCTAAAATTTATTTAGATTACGAAACAATAAAATATAAAGATGTTGTTGGTGTTGGTAAAAAACAAAAAACATTTAATCAAATAAAAATAGAAGATGCATATATTTATGCTGTAGAAGATGCAGATATAACTTTTCGTTTATATAAAATATTAAAAAAAAGAATTATAAGTGAAAAAATGTTAAGTGTTTATGAATATATTGAAAAACCACTTATTTCTGTTTTAAGTAAAATAGAAAAAGAAGGCATTAAAGTTGATACAAAAAATTTAAAAAATTTAAGTGCAGTTTTCTTAAAAAAATTATTAAAAATAGAAAAAGAAATATTTAAAATATCAGGAACAAAATTTAATATTGGCTCACCTAAACAATTAGGTGAAATTTTATTTAATAAACTAGGATTAGAAGGAGCAAAAAAAGGGAAAAGCGGAGCTTTTAGTACTAGCGTAAATGTTTTAGAAAATCTGTCATATCAAGGACATAAAATTGCAAAGTTTCTTCTAGATTGGAGACAAACATCAAAATTAAGAAATACTTATACTGACTCTTTAATTAATGAAGTAAATAAAAAAACATTAAGAATACATACTTCATATTCTATGGCGGCTACAAGCACTGGTAGATTATCTTCAAATAATCCAAACTTACAAAATATTCCAATTAGAACTAGTGAAGGAAAAGAAATTAGAAATGCTTTTATAGCAGAAAAAGGATATAAATTAGTTTCATTAGATTATTCTCAAATTGAACTTAGATTATTAGCACATATAGGTAAGGTTGATACTTTAAAAAAAGCATTTGATGAAAATTTAGATATTCATAAAAAAACTGCATCACAAATTTTTAATGTAAAAATAGACGAAGTTACGAAGGAATTAAGAAGAAAAGCAAAAACTATTAATTATGGTATAGTTTACGGAATTAGTGCTTTTGGTTTAGCTAAACAGCTAAATATTAGTAGATCTGAAGCTGATTTAATTTTAAAAGGATATTTTAAAACATATAAAGGTATATTAGATTATATAGAAGAAATAACTAATTTTTGTAAAAAGAATGGATTTGTTGAAACTTTATTTGGAAGAAAATGTTTTGTAGATGGGATAAATAATAGTAATCCTAATTTTAGAAACTTTGCTATCAGAGCTGCTGTTAATGCACCTATACAAGGTTCTGCAGCAGATATAATAAAAAAAGCTATGATTAATGTTCATAAATTTCTTGAAAAAGAAAAAACTAAAACAAAAATGATTTTACAAGTGCATGATGAATTGTTATTTGAAATGTATGAAAATGAGATTAACTATCTTTCAATGGAAATAAAAAAAATAATGGAAAATTCAACTTTACCAGAAATAAAGTTAGACATACCATTAGTTGCAGATATTGGAAAAGGAATTACATGGGCTGAAGCCCATTAAATTAGTTAATAGATGAAAAATACAGTTTTTTTAATTGATGACGATAAAAATATTTTAACTTCAGTTTCTATTTTATTAGAAACAGAAGGTTTCAAAGTAAGTACATTTTCAGATGGAGAATCAGGATTAAATGGAATTTTAGAGTCAAATCCGGACATTGCCGTTGTTGATATAAAGATGCCAAGATTAGATGGAATTGAATTATTGAAAAAATTAAGAAAAAAATCTGATATACCTGTTATTTTTCTAACATCAAAAGATACTGAAATAGATGAATTGTTAGGTTTAAAAGTTGGTGCTGATGATTATATTACAAAACCTTTTTCACAAAAAATATTAATTGAAAGAATAAGAATTTTAATTAATAGATCTAAATTAAAAGATACTAAAGAATCTAATACAAAAGATAATAAGAATTATATAAAAATTGGTGGTATTTTGCTCGACATGGAAAAGTATATGTGCAAGTGGAAAAATAAATCTGTTAATTTAACTGTAACTGAATTTTTATTAGTAAAATCATTAGTTGAAAATATTGGAGTTGTGAAATCTAGAGATCAATTAATTACTTCTGCTTTTGGTGATAATAAAGAAAATGTAGATGATAGAGCTATAGATCACCATTTTAAAAGAATAAGAAAAAAATTTAAAAATATTGATAAAAAATTTAATTCAATAATAACCGTTTATGGTGGCGGTTATAAATTTTCTGAATAATTATTTTGAAAATGTTCAGAAAAAAAATAACAATATCACCATTATTACTTAGGTTACTAACCTTAAATATTTTGGCATTATTTTTCCTTTTAGGAGGATTATTTTCTGTAGATAGATACCAGCAAACATTGCATGAAAACGAATTTATAAAATTGGAAGATGAAGGAAGAATTTTATCACAGGCAATTAGTAGATCTTTGTTGTTAACAGATGGATTTAAAACTCAAATAATTATTACTCAAGAAGCACAAGAAACAATTATGTTTTTACTTAGTAAAAGTAGAGTACGAATTAGATTATTTTCTTATCAGGGAAGTTTAATAGCAGATTCGCAAAGATCTGTAGGATTTCATACACGTGTAATGTCAACTGAGCTTCCGTCTTTACAAGAAAAAAATTTTTTAAGAGTTTCTTTTGAAAAAATTTATACTTATGTTTCGTTGTTACTTGCAAAAACAAGCGAGTTAAATTTTTATAAAGAAAATACATTACAACAAGCTGAAGATTATGAAGAAGTTTTAAGAGCTTTATATGGAGAAGAAACTAGATTTTTAAGACAGTTAAAGAATGGAAAAAAAATGTTTAGTGTAGCGTTACCTGTGCAGTCATATAAAAAAATTACTGGTGCAGTAATGCTTACTTTAGATAGTACAAACATTGAAAATAAATTAAAAGATTTTCGTTTTGAAGTTTTTAAAATTTTTTTTATAGCTTTATTTTTGACTATTTGTGTTTCAATATATTTATCCACAAATATTGTAAATCCTATACGAAAATTAGCAAATGCTACAAGAAATATAAATCCATCAGAAGGAAGAAAAATTTCTATTCCTCAATTTACAGATAGAAAAGATGAAATTAATGACCTAGCATTTTCAATAAAAGAAATGTTGAATTTAATTTGGAATAGAATGGATGCAATAGAAAATTTTGCTGCTGATGTAGCTCATGAAATTAAAAATCCTCTAACTTCATTAAAAAGTGCTGTAGAAGTTGCAAATAATACAAAAGATAAAAAACAAATTGAAAAACTTTCAAAAATTATTAATCAAGATATACAGAGGTTAGATCGCCTAGTAACGGATATTTCTAATGCATCTAGATTAGACGCAGAACTTTCTAGAGAAGGAATGAAAAAATTTAATATTAAAAGAACTTTATCAGAAATAGTCAATTTTTATAACAGAGATAAGAAAATAATAGTTTTTAATTCAGAAAAAAGTAATTTTTATTCTGTTTATGGAAATCAAGAAAGATTATCACAGGTTTTTAATAATATAATTGATAATGCTTTATCATTTAATAAGGCTAATAAAAAAATTGAAATTTTTTTAATAGAAAAAAAAAATAATGTTTCTATTGAAATAAATGATTTTGGGCCTGGTATATCAAAAAACAATATTAATAGAATTTTTAATAGATTTTATACTGAAAGACCTTCTAAAGAAAAATTTGGGCAACATTCAGGATTAGGTTTAAGTATAGCAAAACAAATTATAGATATTCATAAAGGTGAAATTAAGGTAGAAAATAGATTAGGAAGAAATAATAAAATCTTAGGTGCAAAATTTTCAGTTATTCTTCCAAAAAATAATTGATTTTATTAAATAATTAACATTGATTAAAATTTTTTTTTTAGTAGATTTTATTTATCATGACTGATTATAAAGTAAAAGATATTTCTTTAGCTGATTGGGGTAGAAAAGAAATTAATATAGCCGAAACAGAAATGCCTGGTCTTATGGCATTAAGAAAAGAATATAAAAAGAAAAAACCTTTAAAAGGTGCAAGGATTCTTGGTTGTTTACATATGACTATACAAACTGCAGTTTTAATTGAAACTTTAATTGATATGGGAGCTGATGTTAGATGGAGTTCTTGTAATATTTTTTCAACTCAAGATCATGCTGCTGCTGCAATTGCAACTGAGGGTATCCCAGTTTACGCATGGAAAGGAATGTCTGAAGAAGAGTTT